>Ga0209477_1000104_pt1 | contig 43398 bp, 32 predicted proteins | sample KloWWTupernatant_FD_187180 | JGI IMG/M metagenome (GOLD analysis project Ga0209477, IMG submission 187180) | Active sludge microbial communities from Klosterneuburg, Austria, studying microevolution and ecology of nitrifiers - Klosterneuburg... | ecosystem: Engineered > WWTP > Aerobic digester >...
CAGGTCCGCTTCCTGCAGCAGCGGGGCTTTCCCCTGGCGGAGGTCCTGCGCTTCCTCAAGTCGCGACCCGACGCCACGCGTTGAGGCGCGTCGGGCGGCGGCGCCGGCTTCGGGCCACTGGCGCATTTGGTATCCTTGCGGTTTCGCCCGCAGCAACCCCGCGCCCCATGAAAACCAGCGAAATCCGCAAGAGATTCATCGACTTCTTCGCTTCCCAAGGCCACCAGCCCGTGGCTTCCAGCCCGCTGGTCCCGGGCAACGACCCCACGCTCCTCTTCACCAACGCCGGGATGGTCCAGTTCAAGGACGTCTTCCTCGGCAACGAGAAACGCGCCTACAACCGTGCGGTGACCTCGCAACGCTGCGTGCGCGCCGGCGGCAAGCACAACGACCTCGAGAACGTGGGCTACACGGCGCGCCACCACACGTTCTTCGAGATGCTGGGCAACTTCAGCTTCGGCGACTACTTCAAGCGCGACGCCATCCGCTTCGCGTGGGAGCTCATCACGCAGGTGTACGGCCTGCCGAAGGAGAAGCTCTGGACCACCGTCTACCAGACGGACGACGAGGCCTACGACATCTGGACGAAGGAGATCGGCGTGCCGCCGGAGCGCTGCGTGCGCATCGGCGACAAGCCCGGCGGCCGGCCCTACGAGAGCGACAACTTCTGGCAGATGGCCGACACCGGCCCCTGCGGCCCGTGCTCCGAGATCTTCTACGACCACGGCCCCGGCATCGCGGGCGGCCCGCCGGGCTCCCCGGACGCCGACGGCGACCGCTACATCGAGATCTGGAACCTCGTGTTCATGCAGTTCAACCGCGACGAGGCCGGCACGCTGCACCCGCTGCCGAAGCCCTCGGTGGACACCGGCATGGGGCTCGAGCGCCTCACGGCGGTGCTGCAGCACGTGCACTCGAATTACGAGATCGACCTCTTCCAGGCGCTCGTGAAGGCAGCCGCCCGCGAGACCGGGGCGAAGGACCTCGCCTCGCCCTCGCTGCGCGTGATCGCCGACCACATCCGCGCCTGCGCCTTCCTCATCTGCGACGGCGTGATCCCCGGCAACGAGGGGCGCGGCTACGTGCTGCGCCGCATCGCCCGCCGCGCCATGCGCCACGGCTACAAGCTCGGGCAGAAGCAGCCGTTCTTCTACCGGCTGGTGGCCGACCTCGCCGCCGAGATGGGCGACGCCTACCCGGAGTTGCGCGAGGCGGAGGGTCGTGTGACCGCCACGCTGCGGCAGGAGGAAGAGCGCTTCGGCGAGACGCTCGAGCACGGCATGTCGATCCTCGACGAGGCGCTCGCGGGCGGGCGCAAGGAGCTCGACGGCGAGACCGCCTTCAAGCTCTACGACACCTACGGCTTCCCGGTCGACCTCACCGCCGACATCGGCCGCGAGCGCGGCTTCACCGTCGACATGCAGGCATTCGACGCCGCCATGGCCGCGCAGCAGGAGCGATCCCGCGCCGCGAGCAAGTTCAAGGCCGGCGCGCAGCTCGAGTACGGCGGCGCGAAAACCGCCTTCCGCGGCTACGACACGCTGTCGGAGGAGGGGCGGGTCGTCGCCCTGTACCGCGAGGGCAGCCCCGTGAAGAGCCTCTGCGTCGGCGAAGAGGGCGTCGTCGTCCTCGACCGCACGCCTTTCTACGCGGAATCCGGCGGCCAGGTGGGCGACCGCGGCGAGCTCACGAAGGGCGGCGTCTGCCTCACGCTGTTCACGGTGGAGGACACGCAGAAGATCCAACCCGACGTCTTCGGCCACTACGGCACGGTGAAGACGGGCGAGCTCGCGGTCGGCGACACGGTGGCCGCGCAGGTGGACCTCGACAAGCGCGCGCGCACCATGCGCCACCACTCGGTCACGCACCTCATGCACAAGGCGCTGCGCGAGGTGCTGGGCCCCCACGTGCAGCAGAAGGGCTCCCTCGTGGACGAGGACAAGACCCGCTTCGACTTCAGCCACAACGCGCCGATGACCGCGGCCGAGATCCGCCGCGTCGAGGAGATCGTGAACGCGGAGATCCTCGCCAACGCGGCCACGCAGGCGCGCGTGATGCCGATGGAGGAGGCGCGCAAGGCCGGCGCCATGATGCTCTTCGGCGAGAAGTACGGCGACGAGGTGCGCGTGCTCGACATCGGCACCTCGCGCGAGCTGTGCGGCGGCACGCACGTGGCGCGCACGGGCGACATCGGCTTCTTCCGCATCGTCTCCGAGGGGGGCGTGGCCGCCGGCGTCCGGCGCGTGGAGGCGATCGCCGGCAGCGTGGCGCTCGCCCACGCGCAGGCCGACCGCGAGCGGCTGGCCCGCGCGGCCGAGGCGCTCAAGGCCCAGCCGCAGGAGATCGAGGCGAGGATTGCGCAACTGGTCGAGGGCGCGAGGGCGCTGGAGAAGGAGCTCGCGCGCGCCAAGGCCGAGCTCGCCCGCGGCAAGCTCGACGACGTGCTCGCGGTGGGGATGCGCACGATCAACGGCACCAAGGCCATCGCCGTGGTGCTGGACGGGGCGGACGCCGGAATGCTTCGCGACTCGCTCGACCGCGTGAAGGAGAAGCTGGGCAGCGGCATCGCGTTGCTCGCCTCGGTGGAAGGGGGCAAGGTGTCGCTCATCGCCGGCGTGACCAAGGACCTCACGGGCAAGGTGAAGGCGGGCGAGCTCGTGAACTTCGTGGCCCAGCAGGTGGGCGGCAAGGGCGGCGGGCGCCCGGACATGGCGCAAGCCGGCGGCACCAACCCGGCGGCGCTGGGCGACGCGCTCAAGAGCGTGGAGGGCTGGCTCGCCGAGCGCCTCTGAGTGGAACGCCCCCTTCGGGGCGGATGGGGAGGGGGCATGGAGCTCGTCGCGGGACTGTTCATCGCGTTGTTCGTCCTGGCAGCCGTCGTGCTTCCGGCGCGCGCCGTCATCGCCCGCAAGCGCCTCGGGCAGCAGCTGGCTTCGGGGCGCGACCGGGACGAGGCGCTCTTCCGGGCGATGTTCCCGGAGCTGCAGCCCCACCTGCACCCGGAGCGCGTGGTCGAGTTCGTGACGGCCCGCCTCGCTCGGGGTCCATCGCCGGCGGCCTATCGCTGGCCCGGTCCCGCGGGGTTCGCCGAGGCGGCGATCGCCGTCGGCGCGGTGGCCGACAAGGGGCGCGAGAGCGTGCGGGTCGCAGGGGCCGCGGGCAATTCGCTCGCCGAGTTCCAGTTCGAGCGCCATCCCGAGGGTGGCGTCATCCGCATCGGAAAGGGCAAGCTCACGGCCGACCTGCGCAAGCCGGCCGATCCGCGCGTGCGCTACTGGCACCCGGATCGCGAGTTCAAGTGGTCGCGGTCGGGCTGGATCTTCAGGACGCCGGTGGCGGATGCCCCGTTCGAGTCGTCGACGGGCAGCTCCGGGACTTCGGCCTCGGGCACGGACGGCGCGGATTCGCCGCCGGCCTTCGCAGGCCGCGGCGGGTCGTTCGACGGCGGCGGCGCCTCGGGCGGCTGGGGCGATGCGCCGGCGCGGGCCTCGTCGGCCTCTGCCGCAGCCGCCGCGGCGGGCATCGCGACGGCCGCCGTGGCGGCATCGGCGTGGGCCGAGCCGGCCGGAGCGCCCGCGGGCGGGCACGAGGCGCCGACTTCGAGCGATGCCGCCGTCGATTCACCGGGCCACGATTCGGGCGACTCCTCCAGCGACGCGTCGGGCGATTCCTCCAGTGACTCGTCGGGCGACTCCTCCAGCGATTCGTCGGGCGATTCCGGCAGCGTTTCGTACTGATGGCGAGCGAGGCCGCCGGGCTCGTCGCGCGGCCCTTCCCGGACGCGATCGGCGGCGCTGCGTCCCCCCCGGCGCTTCGCGCGATGGTGGCATCGCTCGCGCGCGGCGGTGCGGAGCGAATCGTGATCGAGTGGCTCGGGGCGGAGGCGGCGCGCGGCCGCGCCGTCGAGCTTGCGATCCTGCATCGCCGGGCGCACGAGTACCGGGTGCCTCCGGGCATCACGGTCCATCGCCGCGGCACCGGGCGGGTCGAGGTTTTCGTCGAGGCGCTGGCTGCGCACTGGCGCGCGGGCTCCGGCCCGGTGTCGTGCCACCTCGTGCCGGATGCGCTGCTCGCCCGGCTGTGGTTGGCCGGGGTGGCGACCGTGCCGGTCCTCCACAACGCGCGGGAAGGCTGGCGCAACGACCCGGCGGCGTGGCCGCCCGAACACGTCCCGCTGGCGATCGCGTGCGCGGACTCGGTGCGCAGGCAAGCCGTGCAGGCCGGTTGCCGGGTGCCCGTGGTGGCGCTGCGCCACCGGCCTCGCGTCGGCGCCCAGGCGGGGGACCCGGCCGAGCGTGCGCGCATCCGCGGCGAGTGGAACATCGCGCCGGGCACTCTCGCCATCGGGGTGGTGGGGGCGTTCAAGGCGCAGAAGGACCACGCGCGTGCGGTCGAGGTGCTCGCCCGCGTGCGCAGAAGGCGCGAAGCCTGCCTCGTGATCCTCGGCGGCGCGCTCGATGCCGCGGGCCTCGCGGAACTCGGGCGCACCGTCTCCCGCGCGGCGGCGCTCGGCGTCTCGCCGGACCTGCGCCTGCCCGGGTTCGTCGATCCGGTCGAGCCGTGGTATGCGGCGTTCGACGCCTTGCTGAACGTGAGCCGCCACGAGGGGCTCTCCATGGCCACCCGCGAGGCGCTGGGCGCGGGCCTGCCCGTCGTCGCGGCGGACGTCGGCGGCCAGGGTGAGACGAGCCACCCGCGCCTTCATCTCCTGCCGGCCGGTGCAACGCCCTCGGACTTCGCCGCGCGGCTCGCGGGGCTGCCCGTGCGCGTCCGGCTCGATCCCGAACGCGCGCCGCGATTCCCGCGCGCCTGGTCGGTCGCCGCGAGCTGGCGGCCGGCGGCGGGGCCGCGTCTCGACACGCTGTTCGTGACGGCCAACCTCAATGCGGGCGGCGCGCAGCGCTCGCTCGTGAACCTCGCGCAGGGCCTCGCCGGGCGCCACCGGTTCGCCATCGCCGTGGCCGGCGGCGCCACGCACGGGGCCTTTCCCGCGCAGCTCGCCCGAGCCGGCGTCGAGTGCTTCCGCCCGGCCGCGAGCGCCGATGCGTTCGAGGTGGCGGAGGGCATCCTCGCCCATGCCGCGGCAAGCGGCGCGCGCAACCTCTGCTTCTGGAACGCCGACGCGCGCGTGAAGCTCCTCGCTGCCCGCTTCGCGCCGCCCGCGCTGCGGCTTCTCGACGTGAGTCCCGGCGCGTATGCGTGGGAGGAACTGCGCAGGGAAGAGGGCCTCGCGGATGCGCTCGCCTTCGGGCCGGCCGCGTACTACCGCCGGCTGGACCGGCTCGTGACCAAGTTCGACGATCGCGACCATCCGCCGTGCAAGCACGTGGCGGTGATCGCGAACGGGGTGGCCCTTCGCGAACCGGCGCGCGACCTGCCCGGGCATCCGTGTTTCCTCGTGAGCGGCCGCATCGCGCCGAGCAAGCGCCTGCAGACGATCCTCGCCGCGTTCGAGCGGCTGGCGACGAGCCGCCCCGACGCGCAGCTCGTCATCGCGGGACAGGCCGAGCCGCGGCACCGCGAGTATCTCGACGGGGTCGTGGCCGGGGCGCGCGGCCTGCCCGTGGAATTCCTCGGCGCGCGGCCGGACCTCGGGTTCCTCGCCGAGCCGTTCACCGCGGCCGTCGTCCTCGGCACGCACCAGGGGTGCCCGAACGCGGTGCTCGAGGCCCTGTCCGCGGGCATCCCCGTCATCGCGAACGCGAGCGGCGGGACGGGCGAGCTGGTGCGGGATGGCCGCACGGGGTGGCTGCTGCCCGAGGCCTGCACGGCCGAGGAGATCGCGCGGGCGATGGCGGAGGCGGCGGCGGACCCCGGCGCCGCGAGGCGACGCGGCCTTGCCGGGCGCGATCTCGTCGCGCGCCATCACTCGCTCGAGGGCATGGCGCTGCGGTATCTTTCTCTCCTGGCACCCGACCTGCCGCAACCGGACTTCCCGGCACGCACCGCATCCGATGATCTCCCCGAGCTTCGCCCTGCCTGAGGACGGCCAGCGCCCCGTCCTGAACGACGAGGTCCATGCCCGCCCGCCGGTGCGCCTCGCCGGGGCGCAGCACGTGGCCTACCTCGCCGTGCGCCACGGCCCCGGCGAGCGCGAGGCCCACCGGCAGGCATTGGGCCGCCTCGCGCAGTCGGCTGGAGCGGCCGTCGCGCCCGGGGTGGACCATGCCGTGGTGACGCTGGGCGAGGGGCTGCGCTTCAAGTGGGAAGGGCACGCCGAGTTCGCGAGCTACACCTTCTTCGCGGAAGGCGGCGGCGACCTGTCGCCCGCCGCGGTGCTGGAGCGCGCCGGCTGGCCCGGCGTCGCCTTCACGCTGCCGGGCGAGGTCCTTGTCGCCATCTCGATCGACCTGCGGCCCTTCGCCGGCGACACGCCGCCGCCGGCCGCTTTCGAGACGCAGTCCGACACGGTGATCGGCGGCGCCGTCTCGGACGGCCGGGGCTGGGCGTACACGGATTTCCGCATCCGCGAGGATGGCTTCACGCGCTTCCTCGTCCTCAATCGCGAGATGGGCCTCGGGCAGGCCGGTCGCATCGTGCAGCGCCTGCTCGAGGTCGAGACCTACCGCATGATGGCGCTCCTTGCGTTCCCGGTGGCGCGCAAAGCCGCTCCGGAGGTCTCCGCGATGGAGGCCGAGCTCGAGGCGATCGTCGAGCGCATCGCCGGCGCGACCCCGGAGGACGAGGCGAGGCTCCTCGACGACCTCACGCGGCTCGCCGCGCGCATCGAGCACCTGCAGGGCGCAACGCGCTTCCGCTTCGAGGCGGCGGAGGCCTACGAGGCCATCGTGAACCGGCGGCTCGCGGAGCTGCGCGAGGTGCGCATCCCGGGCCTTTCCACCCTCGGCGAGTTCCTGCACCGGCGTTTCGACCCGGCCATGGCCACCTGCCGCAGCGGGGCGCGCCGCATCGCGAGCCTCGCGGCGCGGGTGACGCGGGCGAGCGCGCTCCTGCGCACGCGCGTGGACATCGCGCGCGAGCAGCAGAACCAGAAGCTTCTCGAGGCGATGAACCGGCGCGGCCGCCTGCAACTGCGCCTGCAGCAGGCCGTCGAGGGGCTCTCGGTCGTGGTAATCACCTATTACGGCGTGTCGCTCGTCGGCGTGCTCGCCAAGGCGGCCAAGGCGGGCGGGCTCGGCTGGAACCCGGACATCGTCATGGGCGTGGCCGTGCCTGTCGTGGCGGCGGCCGTCTTCGGCGGCGTGCATCGCCTGCGCAAGGCGCTCGAGGTGAAGGAAGGCGGGCCATGAGCGCCGAGGCCTTCGCGTTCTGCCCGCGTTGCGCGAAGCCCCTCGCCGAGCGTCCCATCGCGGGCGATGGCGGGCCGGTGGTGCGGCGCGCGTGCCCCGACCCCGCCTGCGGCTTCGTCCAGTGGGGCAACCCGACGCCGGCCGTGGGCGCCCTCGTGGAGCACGAGGGCGCGATCCTGCTCGCGCGCAACCGCGCCTGGCCGGAGGGGTGGTTCGCGCTCGTGACCGGCTACCTCGAGGCGCGGGAAGACCCGAAAGCGGCGGTGGCGCGCGAGGTGAAGGAGGAGCTGGGCCTCGAGGTCACCGAGACCCACCTCATCGGCAACTACATCTTCGGGAAGAAGAACGAGGTCATGCTCTGCTACCACGCGGTGGCCACGGGAACGGTGCGGCTGGGCGAGGAGCTCGCGGAGTATCGGCGCTGCGCGCCGGCCGAGCTGCGCCCGTGGCCGCGGGCCACGGGCTTCGCCGTGGCCGACTGGATGCGCGCGCGCGGCCTGCCCTTCGAGTTCGCGGACTTCGCCTCGCCGGGCCGGGGGAGCGGCGGGTGAGCGGGAGGATCGTCATGCCCACCGAGGGGCCCGCGCGCATCGCCGGCTACCTGCGCGCCGCCGGGCTCGCGCAGCTCGAGGGGCACGAGGAAGAGATCGCGCTCGCCATCGCGGACTTCCTAGAGGCCATGGGCGAGAAGGTGGCGATCGGCGACCCCGCATCGCTCTACACCTACCCCGTGCCGATGCTGGGCGAGGACGGCGCGTGCTCCGTGCTGGAGGAACTCGCCCCGGTGCCCTACGACCTCTCCGGCATTCTCGGCGGCCGCAGCGAGCAGGCCACGCGGCGCCTGGCGTTGCTCGAGCGCCTCGTCGAGCGCGCGCAGGAGACGACGGGTTGCGACTGGGTCGGCGTCTACCAGAAGCGCGTGAACCCGGCCGGCATGCCGGTCCTCGTGAAGCTTTCCTACGTGGGGCGGCCGAGCCGCGCGGAGTTTCCCCTCACGCCGGCCTTCGCGGAGGGCAGCACCAACAGCACCGTCGGGCTCACCGGCCGCGCGCTCGTGATCGACGACGTGGCGAAGCACGTCGAGGCGGGTGGCGGCTTCTACGTGTGCGACGCCGAGGTGCAGTCGGAGGCGTGCCTGCCGCTTCTCGACGCGGCGCAGCAGGTGGCGGGCATCATCGACGCCGAGGCGAAGCCGCGCGCGTTCTTCGGGCCGCCGCGGCTTGCCACGCTCGCCGCACTCGCGATCGTCGCCTCCGCCGTCCTGCCCTGAGCCCCGCTCAGCCTTCCCGCGAGCCCAGCACCAAGCAGAAGCCGTCCAGTTCCGCCTGCAGGCGCAACGCCTCGCCGGCGCCCGCGAGCCGCACGGCGTGGAAGTGGCTCGGCTGCGACGGCTCCCGGCCGAGAGGCGCGTATTTCGACGCGAAGCGCTGCGCCTGGGCCTGCCAGGCGGTGCCGAGGCCGCCGCGGGAGGCATGGGCCACGAGGATGGCGGTGTCGGTGGCGACGGCGAGACCGGCGCGGTGCGCGCGCAGGCAGAAGTCGAGGTCGTAGAAGTGGAAGCCGTCGAAGGTGGCCGCGTCGAACCCCACTTTCCGCGCCGCTGCCGTCCGCGCGGCGATGAAGCAGCCGTCGAGGCCCTGCATGCCACCGGCGAGCCCGGCGTGAAGCGACAGCGCGGAGAAGTCCCAGGCGCCGGCCGCGCTCGACCCGTGCACGAGCCAGCCGCGCATCGCCGGCTGGCCACCCCAGCCGAGCGTCGGCCCGGCGAGGCGGCGCGTTCCCGCGACGCCGACGATGTCGGCACTGGCGAGCGCGCGGGCGAGCAGGCCATCCAGCCGCGGCGAAAGGACCTCCACGTCGTCGTGCACGAAGACGATCGCCTCGCCGCGCGCCCGTGCGAGGGCGCCGTTGTAGGCATCCGCCAGCGACCTCGGCGCGCGGATCTCGATGTGCTCGAAGCCCGGCGCGAGCGTGGCGGCGAGCGCGGCGCGGCAGCGCGCGAGCTTCGCCTCGTCCACGCTGCAGGTCACCACCGTGAGCGTCGGGCACGCCGCAATCGCGGATCGAGGCGTGTCCGCGGCGAAGACGCGGCGGCCGTCCTTCACGATCTCGGCCACGGCCTGGAAGGCGAACTCGACCGCCATCGGACCGGCGTCGGGCAGCCCCGTCAGGGCGAGGCGCTCGCGGCAACCGGCGGCATCACCCGAAGCGTGCCGGGCCAGGGCGTCCACGAGGAGCGCGGGCAGGAACCCGGGGCGCGCCTCCAGCGACCGGCGGGCGGCAGCCGACGCGGCGGCGAGGTCTCCCAGCCGCCAATGGACGCGGGCCGCCGAGGCGAGGATGGCCGGGTCCGGCGCCGCGCGCGCGGCCGCGTCGAGGCGGCTGGCGGCGAGGTCCAGCCGGCCGGCGCGGGCGGCGATCTCGCCGCCGAGATGGAGCGCCTGCGCGTGGGCCGGGTCGGCCGCGAGAAGCGGGGCGACCATGGCCTCCGCCGCGTCGACGTCGCCGGCGCGCAATCGCTCCAGCGCGGCTTGCAGGTCGCCGGGCGAGGAGGAGGAGGCCATCCCTGCCGCGCCGCTACTTCTTGGGCGGCATCATGTCCGTGATGCTGCCCTCGGCGATCTCCGCGCCGAAGAAGACCGTCTCGGAGAGCGTCGGGTGCGGGTGGATGGTGAGGCCTATGTCCTCGGCGTCGGCGCCCATCTCGAGCGCGAGCACCGTCTCGGCGATGAGTTCGCCCGCGTTGATGCCGACGATGCCGGCCCCGAGGATGCGCTTCGTGCCCTTCTCGAAGAGGATCTTGGTGAGGCCCTCCTCGCGGGCCATGCCGATGGCGCGCCCGCTGGCGGCCCACGGGAACACGGCCTTCTCGTACTCGACGCCCTTCGCCTTCGCCTCGGGCTCCGAGAGGCCCATCCACGCGACCTCCGGATCGGTGTATGCCACGCTCGGGATCGTGCGGGCCTCCCACACGTGGTGGGCGTGGCCCGCGATCACCTCCGCGGCGAGCTTGCCCTCGTGCGTCGCCTTGTGCGCGAGCATGGGCTCGCCGACGATGTCGCCGATGGCGAAGATGTGCGGCACGTTGGTGCGCATCTGGCCGTCCACCGGAATCCAGCCGCGGTCGCCCACCGTGACGCCGGCCTTCTCCGCGCCGATGAGCTTGCCGTTGGGCCGGCGTCCCACCGAGAGCAGCACTCGGTCGTAGACCTGCGGCGACGGCGCGCCGGGCGAGCCGTCGGCGGACTCGAAGGTGGCGCGAAGCCCCTCGGGCAGCGCCTCGAGCTTCGCGACCTTCGTCTTGAGGAGGATCGCCTCGTAGCGCTTCTCGATGCGCCGGTGCAGCGGCTTCACGATGTCGGGATCCGCCCCGGGGATGAGGCGATCCATGAACTCGACCACCGTCACCTTCGCGCCGAGCGCGTCGTACACCGTGGCCATCTCCAGCCCGATGATGCCGCCGCCGACCACGAGCAGGCGCTTCGGCACGTCCTTCAGCTCGAGCGCACCCGTGGAGTCCATCACGCGCGGGTCGTCGGGAAAGCCCGGAATCGTCGCGGGCTGCGAGCCCGCCGCGATGATGCAATGGTCGAACGAGACGACCTTCGTGCCCTCGGCCGTCTGCACCTCGAGCGAGTGCGGGGTGGCGAACTGCGCCGTGCCCCGCACCACGGTCACCTTGCGCGCCTTGGCGAGGCTCGCCAGGCCCTTGGTGAGCTTGCCGACCACGCCGTCCTTGAACGCGCGCACCTTGTCGAGGTCGATGGCGGGCTGGCCGAAGGTGACCCCGTGGGCGGCCATGTCCTCGGCGTCGGCGAGCACCTTGGCCGTGTGCAGCAGCGCCTTCGACGGGATGCAGCCCACGTTGAGGCACACCCCGCCGAGCGTGGCGTACCGCTCGACGAGAACGACCTTCTTGCCGAGGTCCGCGGCGCGGAAGGCGGCCGTGTAGCCGCCGGGGCCGGCGCCGAGCACGAGCACCTCCGCGTGCAGGTCCGCGTCGAGGCTCGCGAGCGTCGAGGTGAGCGCCTCGCGCAGCGAGGCCGGCGTGGCGGGCGACGCCGGCGCGGAGGCGGGGGCGGGGGCGGCGGGCCCGGCGGCGGGCGCGGCAGCCACGCCGGCCTCGGCTTCCAGCGCGACGATGGCCGTGCCCTGCGACACCTTGTCGCCCACCTTCACCAGCACGGATGCGACCGTGCCGCCGTGCGTCGACGGCACTTCCATCGTGGCCTTGTCCGACTCCAGCACGACGAGCGACTGTTCCTTCGCGACCTTGTCGCCCGGCTTCACCAGCAGCTCGATGACGGGGACGTCCTTGAAGTCCCCGATGTCCGGAACCTTGATCTCCAGGGTGGCCATGGCGGGCTCCCTAGAGCATGCCGCGCCGCAGGTCCGCGATGACCTGGGCGAGGTAGGTCGTGAAGCGGGCGGCGAGCGCCCCGTCGATCACGCGGTGGTCGTAGGAGAGCGAGAGCGGCATCATGAGGCGCGGGGCGAACTCCCGGCCGTTCCACACCGGCTTCATCGCGGCCTTGGACACGCCGAGGATCGCGACTTCCGGCGCGTTGACGATTGGCGTGAAGGCCGTGCCGCCGATGCCGCCGAGCGAGGAGATGGAGAAGGTGCCGCCCTGCATGTCGGCGGGGCCGAGCTTGCCGTCGCGCGCCTTCGCGGCGAGCTCCGAGGTCTCCTTCGCGATCTCGAAGATGCCCTTGCGGTCGGCGTCCCGGACCACGGGCACAACGAGGCCGTTGGGCGTGTCGGCGGCGAAGCCGATGTGCCAGTAGTGCTTCACCACGAGGTTGTCGCCGTCGAGCGAGCTGTTGAACGCGGGGTACTTCTTCAGCGCGGCGACCACGGCCTTCACCAGGAAGGCGAGGGGCGTCACCTTCACGCCGCCCTTGGCGTTCTCCTCGTTCACGCGCGCCCGGAAGGCCTCCAGCTCCGTGATGTCCGCCTCGTCGAACTGCGTGACGTGGGGGATCATCACCCAGTTGCGCGCCAGCGCCGGGCCCGAGATCTTCTTGATGCGCGACAGCGGCTGCAGCTCCACCGGGCCGAACTTGGCGAAGTCCACCTTCGGCCAGGCGGGGAGCCCCAGGTCCGCGAACCCGGCGCCGGAAGCGCGCGGGGCTTCCGCGCCGCCGCCGGCGAGGGCCGACTTGACGAAGCCCTGCACGTCCTCCTTCACGATGCGGCCCTTCGGGCCGCTGCCCTTCACGCGGGCGAGGTCGACGCCCAGCTCGCGGGCGAAGCGGCGCACGCCCGGGCTCGCGTGCGGGGGCGTGCCGGCAGGCCCGGGCGCGGGGGGCACGGGTGCGGGCCGGTCGACCGTCGATGGGGCGACCGCCGGCGCGGGCGCCGGGGCCGTCGCCGCGGCCGGCGCGGGGGAGGGCGCCGTGGCGGGCGGCGCCGCAGCGGGGGCCGCTGCCGGCGCACCGGCCGCGTCCGCCTCGAGGACGAGCACCACGCTCCCCTCGCTCACCTTGTCGCCGACCTTGAGCCGCACCTCCTTCACCACGCCGGCGGCGGGCGCGGGCACCTCCATCGTCGCCTTGTCGCTCTCCAGGGTGACGAGCGAATCCTCCTTCTTCACCGCATCGCCCGGCTTCACCAGGATCTCGATGACGGGCACGTCCTTGAAGTCCCCGATGTCGGGGACCTTGACCTCGATGGCGGCCAAGGCTTCCTCCTTGCTTGGTTGTCCGTTGTCGTCCCGCGGCCGGCCGTCAGACGGTCCAGGGCGCGGGCTTGTCGGCCTCGATGCCGTACTTCGCGATGGCCTCGGCCACCTTCGCCGCGGGCACCTCGCCGTCCTCCGCGAGCGCCTTGAGTGCCGCCACGGCGACGTAGTGACGGTCGACTTCGAAGAAGCGCCGCAGGTTCTCGCGCGAGTCGCTTCGCCCGAAGCCGTCGGTCCCCAGCGCCTTGTAGCGGCGCGGCACGAACTCGCGGATCTGGTCGGCGAAGGCGCGCACGTAGTCGGTGGATGCGACGACCGGGCCCTTCGTGGCGGCGAGGCACTTCTCGACCCAGGACTGGCGGGGCTTGTCGGCCGGGTGCAGGAGGTTCCAGCGGGCGCAGTCGAGGCCGTCGCGGCGCAGCTCCGTGAAGCTCGGGCAGCTCCAGACGTCGGAGGCCACGCCCCAGTCGGCCGCGAGGAGCTCGGCGGCGGCGATCACCTCGCGCAGGATGGTGCCGCTGCCCAGCAGCTGCACGCGCGGGCCCTTGGCTGCGCCCCCGCCCCCGGGCAGGCGGTACATGCCGCGCAGGATGCCCTCGCGGGCGCCATCGGGCAGCGCCGGGTGCGCGTAGTTCTCGTTCATCACCGTGATGTAGTAGAAGACGTCCTCCTGCTCCTCCACCATGCGCCGCAGGCCGTCCTGGATGATCACCGCGACCTCGTACGCGTAGGTCGGGTCCCACGAGCGGCAGTTGGGGATCATGGACGACAGGATGTGGCTGTGGCCGTCCTCGTGCTGCAGGCCCTCGCCGTTGAGCGTGGTGCGGCCGGCCGTCCCGCCCATCAGGAAGCCTCGCGCGCGCATGTCGCCCGCGGCCCACACGAGGTCGCCCACGCGCTGCAGGCCGAACATCGAGTAGAAGATGAAGAAGGGGATCATCGGCACGTTGTTCGTGGAGTACGAGGTGGCCGCCGCGATCCAGGAGCACAGGGCGCCCGCCTCGTTGATGCCCTCCTGCAGGATCTGCCCGTTCTTGTCCTCCTTGTAGAACATGAGCTGGTCGCTGTCCTCCGGCTCGTAGAGCTGGCCCACGGAGGAGTAGATGCCCAGCTGGCGGAACAGGCCCTCCATCCCGAAGGTGCGCGACTCGTCGGGCACGATGGGAACGATGTTGCGGCCGAGGGTCTTGTCGCGCACCAGCGTGGTGAGCATGCGCACGAAGGCCATCGTGGTGGAGTTCTCGCGGCCCTCGGCGGTGGCCTCGAGCAGGGGCTTGAACGCCTCCAGCTTCGGCGCGTCCAGGCTCGCGGAGCGCCGGCGGCGCTGCGGGATGGAGCCGCCGCGGCGCGAGCGCAGTTCGCGCAGGTACTTCATTTCCGGCGAGTCGTCGGCGGGCTTGAAGTAGGGCAGTTCGGCCAGGCGGTCGTCGCCGATGGGGATCGCGAAGCGGTCGCGGAACTGGCGCAGCACCTCGATCGGCATCTTCTTCTGCTGGTGCGCGACGTTCTTGCCCTCGCCGACGGCGCCCATGCCGTAGCCCTTCACGGTCTTGGCGAGCACGACCGTCGGCTGGCCGCGGTGGCGCACTGCGGCGTGGTAGGCAGCGTAGATCTTGTGCGGGTCGTGGCCGCCGCGGTTGAGGCGCCAGACGTCCTCGTCGGACATGTTGGCCACCATCGCCTTCAGCTCCGGGTACTTGCCGAAGAAGTGCTCGCGCACGTACGCGCCGTCGCGGCTCTTGAACTTCTGGTACTCGCCGTCGACCGCCTCCTCCATGCGGCGAAGGAGGATGCCCGTCTTGTCCTTGGCCAGCAGCGGGTCCCAGTACGAGCCCCAGATCACCTTCAGGACGTTCCAGCCCGCGCCGCGGAAGTGCGTCTCGAGCTCCTGGATGATCTTGCCGTTGCCGCGCACGGGGCCGTCGAGCCGCTGCAGGTTGCAGTTCACGACGAACACGAGGTTGTCGAGGCCCTCGCGGGCGGCCATGCCGATGGCGCCCATCGACTCGGGCTCGTCCATCTCTCCGTCGCCCATGAACGCCCACACCTTCCGCCCCGCGGTCTTCGCGTGCCCGCGGTCCTCGAGGTAGCGAAGGAACCGCGCCTGGTAGATCGCCTGGATGGGCCCCAGGCCCATCGACACGGTCGGGAACTGCCAGAAGTCGGGCATGAGCCAGGGGTGCGGGTAGGAGGAGATCCCCGTGCCGCCGACTTCCTGGCGGAACATGTCCAGCTGGGCGTCGGTGAGGCGACCCTCGAGGTAGGCGCGCGCGTACACGCCCGGCGAGGAGTGGCCCTGGATGTAGATCAGGTCCCCGCCGTGGCTCTCGGTGGGGGCGTGCCAGAAGTGGTTGAAGCCCACGTCGTAGAGCGTCGCGGCCGAGGCGAAGCTCGCGATGTGGCCGCCCAGCTCGAGGTCCTTGCGGCCGGCGCGCAGCACCATGGCCACGGCGTTCCAGCGCACGATGTTGCGAAGCCGGTTCTCGATCTCCATGTCGCCCTCGATCGGCTGCTCGAGGTGCGGCGGGATGGTGTTGATGTAGGCGGTGTTGGCGCTGTACGGGAGGTTCACGCCGGACCGGCGCGCCTTGTCGATGAGGTGCTCGAGGAGGAAGTGGGCCCGGTCGGGCCCCTCCACGGCGAGGATGGCCTCGAGCGCGTCGACCCATTCGCGGGTTTCAACGGGATCGGTGTCTTGCGGGCGGTCCATGGCGACCTTCGGAAGGAGGAAATCTGTCGGGGGGGGCTGCGGGGAAGGGCTCCATTAGACCCAATCGTATAATCGCTGGCAACCAATGCCCGGCGTCCGGCAGGGGGTATGCCGGCGGCCCGGCTGGTGAGGGGTGGCGATGGTCCTGGGCCAAGAAAGCCCTAGACAAATCAGGGACATCGGGCCGACAATCGGGATTGTTTCTCAAAAAAACATTTTAAGTTATTATAAAAACGGGTTTTTGCACTTTTCGTACGGGAGGCGCGTCGGGCCTTCCACCAGCAGGGACGCCCCGAGCGGCCCGCCGGGGGAAGACCGCGGCCGATCACCACAACAACTCGAGAACGCAATGAACCATCGGGCGCACCGAAACGGGGAGTGCGGAGCGCGAGGCGCCGGGCGCAGGCCCGCGCGGGCTCGCGGGCGCGCCGCCGGCAGCCGGGGGCGGCGGTCGTGAACCTCGCCCAGGCGCTGCAGAGCGCGAGCCTCACGGATCCGGGCAGGGTCCGCGACCACAACGAGGACTGCATCGAGGCCCGGCCCGAGATCGGGCTCTATGTCCTCGCGGACGGGATGGGGGGGTACAACGCCGGGGAGGTGGCGAGCGGCATGGCCACATCGCTGATCGCGGACGGGCTGGCCGAGACCTGGAACCTCCGGGAGGTGGACCGGCTCGCGCGCGAGGAGGCGATGGCGCTCGCACAGCGGCTCATCGCCGAGCAGGTCGCGCGCGCGAACACCGCCATCTTCACCACGTCCCAGAACAACCCGGAATGCGCCGGGATGGGCACGACGCTGGTCGTCTGCCTCTTCTACGACAACTTCGTGTGCGTGGCCCACATCGGCGACTCGCGGCTCTACCGCCTGCGCGGCGAGTCGATGGAGCAGGTCACGCGCGACCACTCCCTCCTGCAGGAGCAACTCGACTCCGGGCTCATCACTCCGGAGGAGGCCAAGCTCTCGCAGAACAAGAACCTCGTCACGAAGGCGCTGGGGATCGACCCGACCGTCGAGCCCGAGTTGCACGTCTACGAGACCGAGCCCGACGACCTGTACCTGCTCTGCTCCGACGGGCTGAACGACATGGTCGAGGACGAGGAGATCCGCCTCACCCTGATCACCCTGCGCTCGAACCCGAGCCTCACCGTCCAGCAGCTCGTCCAGGCGGCCAACGACAACGGCGGCCGCGACAACGTCTCGGCGATGCTCGTGCGGGTCGCCGAACCCTTCGCCGTGGCGCGTGGATGGCTCGCGCGATTCAAGGCACTATTCAGGTAATTCGCAAGGAAACCGACCATGGCCAAGCTGATATTGAGTGTCGACGGGCAGGTGCTCAAGGAGCACGTGCTCTCCAAGGAGCGCACCCTGATCGGGAGGAAGCCTCACAACGACATCCAGATCGACAACCTCGCGGTCAGCGGCGAGCACGCGGCGATCATCACGATCCTGAACGACTCGTTCATCGAGGACCTGGGCAGCACCAACGGCACCATGGTCAACGGGAAGCCCATCAAGAAGCACTTCCTGCAGGCCAACGACGTGATCGAGATCGGCAAGCACAAGCTCAAGTACTTCAACGACGCGCCCTCGCAGGCGTCGGCGGCCGACTTCGAGAAGACGATGATCATCCGCAGCCCGGCCAAGCCGGCCGCGCCGCCGCCCGCGGCGGCCCCGGCGGCTCCCGTCGCGCCGGCGGCCGAGCGGGTCGCGAGCGACACGGTGACCAACATGAAGGCGATGGCGCCCGAGGTGGTCAAGGCCGCCCCCCCGCCGCCCCAGCCGACGGCCCACGCCGACCACGCGCCGCTGCCCGAGGCCGCCATCCAGGTGCTTTCGGGCGCCGCCGCCGGCCGGACGCTGGACCTGACCAAGAACCTCACCACCATCGGCAAGCCCGGCCTGCAGGTGGCCGTGATCACCAAGCGCCCGAACGGCTACTTCATCACCCACGTCGAGGGCGCGAGCTACCCCACGCTCAACGGCGCCTCCCTGGGCGCCACGGCGCACCCCCTCGCGGACCACGACATGATCGAGATCGCCGGGGTCAAGATGGAGTTCTTCTTCAAGCCGTGACCCGGCCGGGCCGGCGGGCCGGGGAATCGGCGCCGCCGGTGTGCCGCGGCGCACACCCCGGCACGGCGGATTTCGCCAATAATGGCCCGTTCCAGCCGGGCCGCGGGCCCGGCAGCCAACCGCCTGCGAGCCGGCGAGGTCAGGAGAATGCGGATCAGGGTTCTGGGGTGCAGCGGCGGCATCGGGGGGAGCCTGCGGACGACCGCGCTGCTCGTCGATGACGACATCCTCGTCGACGCCGGCACCGGCGTGGGCGACCTCCCCCTCGAGAGCCTGGCCCGGATCGACCACATCTTCGTGAGCCACTCGCACCTGGACCACGTGACGAGCATCCCGTTCCTCGTGGACACGGTGTGCTGGATGCGGGCGGCGCCCATCGTGGTGTACGGCATCAAGGACACGCTCGACATCCTGCGCGCCCACCTCTTCAACTGGAAGGTCTGGCCCGACTTCACCCAGATCCCGGACGGCGACAACCCCTTCATGGTCTACCGGGAGATCGCCGAGGGGCAGACCGTCGAGATCGGCGGGCGCAGGATCACGGCGGTCCCGGCCAACCACACGGTGCCCGCAGTGGGGTATCTTCTCGACAGCGGGCGGGCGAGCCTCGCCTACTCGGGCGACACGACGGCCAACGACGCGTTCTGGACGGTGGTGAACGAGGCCGCGAACCTGCGCTACCTGATCATCGAGACGGCCTTCTCGAACAAGGAGCGCGAGATCGCGGTGGCCTCCAAGCACCTGTGCCCGGACATGCTCGCGCGGGAGCTGGCGAAGATGCGCGCGCGGCCGGAGGTGTTCATCACGCACCTCAAGCCGGGCGAGGGGGCCCTCACCATGAAGGAGGTGTCGGAGGCGGCGGGCCGCTGGCGGCCGCGGATGCTCGAGAACAACCAGGAGTTCACGCTCTAGGGCAGGCGGGGCGGGAAGAGTCGACAACAGGCAGCAGTCAACCGATCGGCAGGTGCACACATGAGCGCAGTCCTCGAACCCAAGGCACCGCAGGCGGCGGCCGGAGCGGCCGACGTCGCGGTGAAGCTCGCCTTCTCCAAGAAGATCCAGGCGGTCACCAACCGGATCCACTCCACGAGCAACGTGGACGAGATCATCCTGGAGGTGTCGCGCGACATCTGCCAGCTGTTCGAGGCCGACCGCATGACCATCTACACCATGAGCGAGGACGGCCAGTCCATCGTCTCCAAGGTGAAGACCGGCCTCAACTCGTTCAAGGACATCAAGCTGCCGATCTCCGAGTCCTCGCTCGCCGGGTTCTGCGCGCTGCACAAGCGGCACATGAACATCAAGGACGTCTACGACGACGCCGAGCTCAAGCAGTTCTCCCCCAACCTCGCCTTCCTCAAGGCCGTCGACCAGCGCACGGGCTACCGCTCCAAGCAGATGCTGATCGCCCCCATCCTGGGCGGCGAGTCGGGAACGGAGCTCATGGGGGTGCTGCAGCTCATCAACAGCCTGTCGGGCCAGCCCTTCAGCTCGCTGCACGACGAGGGCGTGATCGAGCTGTCCAAGACGCTCGCGATCGCCTTCCGCGTGCGCCAGCAGATGCCGGGGCAGATCGCCTCGAAGTTCGAGTACCTGGTGATCGACAGCATCATCCAGGCGGGCGAGCTGGACCTCGCCACCAAGGCCGCGCGACGCAAGAACAAGAACGTCGAGGACATCCTCATCGACGAGTTCCAGGTGAAGCCGCAGGCGATCGGCGCGGCGCTCGCCAAGTTCTTCGGCGTGGAGTACGAGCCGCACAAGGGCGACCGCATCAAGCCCATCGACCTGCTGAAGAACCTGAAGCGCGAGTACTGCGAGGCGAACCAGTGGATCCCGCTGGAGGACTCCAAGCAGGGCATCATCGTGATGGCCACCGACCCCGAGCGAGTGAGGAACTCGCGGATGGTGGAGAACGTCTTCCCGCGCGCGAAGATCGTCTTCAAGGTGACCACGCAGCGCGACTTCGGCCAGACGCTCACGCTGTACTTCGGCGGACCCGCCGCCGACGCGATGGGGTCGGAATCGATCGGCGATCTCCTGTCCAACCTGGACGACGAGGAGGAGGCCGGTTCCATCGGCGCCGACGACGTCTCGGCGGCCGCCGACAACGAGCTGGTGAAGCTCGTGAACAAGATCATCGTCGACGCCTACAACCAGGGCGCCTCCGACATCCACGTCGAGCCGCTGCCCGGCAAGGGAAAGACCGGCGTGCGCTTCCGCAAGGACGGCTCGCTCTCCAATTACATCGAGGTTCCCGCCTCCTACCGCCAGGCGCTGGTGACGCGCCTGAAGATCATGTGCGACCTGGACATCTCGGAGAAGAGGAAGCCCCAGGACGGCAAGATCAAGTTCAAGAAGTTCGGGCCGCTCGACATCGAGCTTCGCGTGGCGACCATCCCCACCGCCGGCGGCGTCGAGGACGTCGTGATGCGCATTCTCGCGGCCGGCGAGCCGATCCCGCTGGACAAGCTGGGCGTCCTTCCCACGAACCTCGAGAAGCTCAAGGCCTGCGTCTCCAAGCCCTACGGCCTCTTCTTCGTGTGCGGGCCGACGGGCTCGGGCAAGACCACGACGCTGCACTCGGTGCTGGGCTTCCTGAACACGGTCGACACGAAGATCTGGACGGCCGAGGATCCCGTGGAAATCACCCAGAAAGGCCTTCGGCAGTGCCAGGTGAACCCGAAGGCGGGCTTCACCTTCGCCACCGCCATGAAGGCGTTCCTGCGCGCCGACCCCGACATCATCATGGTGGGGGAAATGCGCGACAAGGACACGACCTCCATCGGCATCGAGGCCTCGCTCACCGGCCACCTCGTGTTCGCGACCCTGCACACGAACTCCGCGCCCGAGTCGATCATCCGCCTCCTCGACATGGGCATGGACCCGTTCAACTTCGCCGACGCGCTGCTGGGCATCCTCGCGCAGCGCCTGGCCAAGCGCCTGTGCAAGTGCAAGGAGGCCTACACGCCCAGCCCCGAGGAGATGAAGCACTTCATCACCGAGTACTGCGACGAGCTCAAGAACACCGAGGAGTTCAAGAAGGACATGAACGCGGGGTACAAGGGCGTCTTCGACCGCTTCCAGCGCGACTACGGCTTCGGCAAGCCCGAGTTCGTGATGCACCGGGCGAAGGGGTGCGACGCGTGCGGCAACTCCGGCTACAAGGGGCGCGTGGGCCTTCACGAGCTCATGGTCGGCACCGACCCGGTGAAGAAGCTGATCCAGGAGCACGCGCGGGTCGCGCAGCTCTTCGCCCAGGCGCTCTCCGACGGGATGCTCACCCTTAAGATGGACGGCATGGAGAAGGTGCTGCAGGGCGTCACCGACATGAAGCAGGTGCGGGCGGTCTGCATCAAATGAGCGCCGCGGCCGGCATCGGGCGACCGGCGGACCCGGCCCCGCGGCTGGCGGACCTGCAGCATTCGCTCGAGACGCACGTCCTCTCGAAGCTCGAGTACCTCAACGCGATCGGCGTCGCGCTCTCGCAGGAGCGCGACATCAACCGGCTGCTCGAGACCATCCTCGTCGCCGCGAAGAACCTCACGCGGGCCGACGGCGGCACGCTCTACCGCCTGGTCGACGACAGGCTGCACTTCGAGATCATGAGGAACGACAGCCTCGCGATCGCGATGGGCGGCACCTCGGGCACCGCCATCCCGTTCTATCCCATCCCGCTGCACGACAAGGACGGCAACCCGAACCTCACGATGATCGCCGCCTACGTGGCGATCAACGACCGCACGGTCAACATCGCCGACGCCTACACCGAGGAGGGCTTCGACTTCTCGGGGACGCGCAACTTCGACAAGCGCACGGGCTACCGCTCGACCTCGTTCCTCACCGTGCCGATGAAGAACCACGAGGGCGAGATCATCGGCGTGCTGCAGCTGCTCAACGCCATCGACGCGGGCACCGGCGCGGTCACCGTGTTCAGCGACGAGGACCGGCGCCTGGCCGAGTCCCTCGCCTCCCAGGCGGCGATCGCGCTCACGAACCGGCTCCTCATCCAGCAGCTGGAGGTGCTCTTCGAGTCGCTGATCGAACTCATCAACACCGCCATCGACGACAAGAGCCCCTACACCGGCGGGCACTGCAAGCGCGTGCCGACCCTCACGATGATGCTCGCCGAGGCCGCGCATGCGGCGGCAGAGGGCCCGCTCGCCTCCTTCCGGATGACGGACAAGGACCGCTACGAGCTCAAGATCGCGGGCCTGCTGCACGACTGCGGCAAGATCACCACGCCGGTGCACGTCGTGGACAAGGCGACCAAGCTGCAGACGATCTTCGACCGGATCGCGCTGGTGGATACGCGATTCGAGGTCCTCAAGCGCGAGGCCGAGGCGGCGATGCTGCGCGCGGTCCTCGCGGCGCGCGAGGCGGGGGATGCCTCGTCGGAGGCGCGCGCGCGCGAGGACTTCGCGGCGAAGGTCCGCCAGTACGACGACGACCGCGAGTTCCTGCGCCGGACCAACGTCGGCGGCGAGCGCATGAGCCCCGAGGACCAGGCGAGGGTGTCTCGCATCGCCCAGTACGCGTGGACGGGGCCGAAGGGCGTGCCCGAGCGTTTCCTCTCCCGCGACGAGGAGGCGAACCTCAACATCCCCTACGGCACGCTCAACCCGAAGGAGCGCGAGATCATCAACCACCACATCGTGGCCACGATCAAGATGCTCGAGGCGCTGCCCTGGCCGAGGCACTTGGTGAACGTGCCCGAGTACGCGGGCGGCCACCACGAGCGGATGGACGGGAAGGGCTATCCGCGGGGCCTCACGCGGGCGCAGATGAGCGTGCAGGCGCGCATCATGGGCATCGCCGACATCTTCGAGGCGCTCACCGCCAAGGACCGCCCCTACAAGCCGGGCAAGACCCTCTCGGAGTCCATCGCCATCCTCGCCAAGTTCAAGGAGAACGGCCACATCGACCCCGACCTCTTCGACATCTTCGTGAAGGAGCGCGTCTACCTGCGCTACGCCCGCGAGTTCCTCGACCCGGAGCAGATCGACGACGTCGACGCCGCGCGGGTGCCGGGGCTGCCGGGATAGCGGCACGGAACTTGCTGTCCGACTTGCGCCGCGCCGGCTGCCCGGCGCACCCCATCCTCCCAACGGCCCATCCATGACACCACGCATTCCGGTCGGCGTGTTCTTCGCGCTGTTCACCATCTCCGGCTTCGCCGGGCTCATCTACCAGTCGATCTGGAGCCATTACCTCAAGCTCTTCCTGGGCCACGCGGCCTACGCCCAGACGCTGGTCCTCGCGATCTTCATGGGCGGGATGGCGCTGGGATCGTGGATCGTCAGCCGCCAGTCCCACCGCATCAGGAGCCTGCTCCTGGGCTACGCCGTCGCCGAGTTCGGCATCGGCATCCTCGCGCTCGTGTTCCACGCCGTCTTCGTGGCCGTCACCGGCTGGGCGTTCGACTCGGTGCTGCCGTCCCTCGGAAGCCCGTTCGCGGTCGACGCCTTCAAGTGGCTGCTCGCCTCCCTCCTCATCATCCCGGCCTCGATCCTGCTCGGCACCACGTTCCCCCTCATGAGCGCCGGCATCATCCGCCTGTTCCCGCAGGACAGCGGCCGGGCGCTCTCGATGCTGTACTTCACGAACAGCCTGGGGGCCGCCCTCGGCGTTCTCGCGAGCGGCTTCTGGCTCATCGAGCGGCTCGGCCTTCCCGGCACCATCCTCACCGCGGGCATCCTGAACATCCTCCTCGCGCTGGTCGTCTGGGCGATCACCAAGCGCCTGCCGGAACATTCGCCGGGGGCCACGGCGCGTGCCGGCGCGGGCGTCTCGCCGGGCGGCGCGGGCGCCGCGGCCATCCTGGTGCTCGCCTTCGCCACCGGGGCCGCCTCGTTCGTCTACGAGATCACCTGGATCCGCATGCTGACGATGGGACTGGGGGCCTCGACCCACGCCTTCGAGGTGATGCTCTCCGCGTTCATCCTGGGCATGGCGCTCGGCGGATTCGCGATCCGCAACCGGATCGCCGCCATGAGCCGCGGCATCCACTGGCTCGCGGGCCTGGTGGCCGCCAAGGGGATCTTCGCGATCCTGGCGCTGGGCGTCTACGTGAACGTCCTGGACATGATGAAGTGGATGATGAGCGGCACGGCGCACTCCGCGGCGGGGTACACGCTCATCACCTTCTTCGGCCAGTTCGCCTCGATGCTGGTGATGTTCCCGAGCGCCTTCATGGCCGGCATGACGCTGCCCGTGGCCACCAACGTCCTGCTGGACCGCGGCCTGGGCGAGGCCTCGATCGGCAAGGTCTACGCCGCGAACACGGCCGGCTGCATCTTCGGCGCGTTCTTCGCCACGCACGTCGGCATGGAGCTCCTCGGCGTGAAGGGCCTCACCGGGTTCGGCGCCGCGCTGGACATCCTCGTGGCGGCCCTCGTCGTCGCGGTGTTCAATCCCGGCGCCCGCATGCGCGCCGCGGCCGCGGCCCTGGGCCTGGTGATCGTCGGGTCGGCCGTGTACGCCTCGGTCACGTTCGACCAGCTCAAGATGGCCTCCGGCGTGTTCCGGCACGGCACGTTCCTCAACCCCGCCACCACCAGCGTCGCGTTCTACCGCGACGGCAAGACCGCGACGGTGTCGGTGACGGCGGCGGGCACCAAGCGCGCGATCCAGACCAACGGCAAGCCGGACGCCTCGGTGGAACTGGAGAACCCGGCCACGCCGGCGAGCGACGAGCCGACGATGGTGCTTGCCGGCTCGCTGCCGCTCGCCTTCAAGCCTGACCTGCGCGACGTCGCCATCATCGGCTTCGGCTCCGGCCTCACGACGCACACGATCCTCGGAAGCCCCGGGGTGTCGCGAGTGGACACCGTCGAGATCGAGCCCGCGATGGTGGACGGGGCGCGCCTGTTCATGAAGCGCAACGGCCGCGCCTACACCGATCCGCGCAGCCACATCCGCATCGACGACGCCAAGACGTACTTCGCGGCCACCGGCGCGAAGTACGACGTGATCATCTCCGAGCCGTCGAACCCCTGGGTGAGCGGCGTATCCACGCTCTTCTCGGAGGAGTTCTACCGCCAGATCCGGCGCTACCTGAAGGACGACGGCCTGCTCGTGCAGTGGGTGCACCTCTACGAGATCAACATCGACCTGGTGAGCACCATCTTCAAGGCGCTCGGCGGCTCCTTCGCCGATTACCGCGTCTACAACGCGAGCCAGGGCGACGTGATCGTGATCGCGACCGTGAAGGGAAAGTTGCCGGACATGCGGGCGGATCTCTTCGGCTACCGCGAGCTCGCCGCCGACCTAAAGGCGCTCGGCTACCACGGGATCGAGGACCTGAGGCTCGCCGAGCTGGGCTCGCGTCGGGCGCTGGAGCCGCTCTTCCTCTCCTCGGCATACCCGGCCAACTCGGACTTCTTCCCGGTCCTCGACCTCAACGCGGCCCGGTCCCGCTTCATGAACGAGTCCTCGGTGAACCTGCAGGACCTGCGCAAGTCCTTCACGCCCATCATCGAGGCCATGGACGGCGACGCGCGCCTGCCGCTGGGCCGGGTTCCGGCCCAAGGGGGCGTGGTGCAGCCGGGAACGCAGGCCGTCCAGGCGGCCCGCGACGTGCTTTCGCTGTGGCTTCGCGACGGCGCCGCCGAATCCGCGCTCGCGCCGCAGCTCGCCCTGCAGCATCGCCTGGCCCGGCAGGCGCTCGTCGACTGCCGGCTCATGGCGCCGGCCTGGGTCGACATCGTGGAGGACGTGTTCAGAATGACGGCGCCGTACCTGGCGGTTTCCGAGATGCGCGCGCTGGTGGAACGGCTTTCGTCGTCGAAGTGCCTGGCGGGCCTCGGCGAGCGCGAGCGCCTGCGGCTGGCCTACTTCGCGGCGACCGCGCTTCGGGACTACGCGGAGGTCGCGCGCGTCACGGAGGCGATGCTCGGGTCGCAGGGCGGCTACTCGCAGGTGGATGCGGCGGAGTTCGTGCGCGCCGGCGCGACGGCCCGGCTCGCACTGGGCCGCCCGCAGGAAGCGCGCGAGTTCTGGATTCGACACGCGGGCCGCATCGCCGGGACGGAGAAGCTGCTGATCTCCCGCCTGGTGGCCGCCCACCTGCCGGGCGCGAAACCGGAAGCGGCGCCCATTCCCCCCGATCCGTCGCCGGTTCCCCAAACACCCCGCTGAAAGCTGGCGCGGCGGGAAGAAAAGTGACGAATCGCGGCAAGGGTCGCCGCCTGGCGCCACGGGCAAGGCGAACGCGGCGGGCGCCTTCGCGATTCGAGCCGGTGCCGAGCCGCGGCGAGGGCAATTCTCGCCGCGGGGGAAGGGCACAAGCGACTGATTGCGCAGGGAATCCGGGCCACCGTCCGGTGAGGTCCCGGAGGGGCCGCGGCCAGAATGCCTTGGCACGCCGATTGCATGACCTGCGGGCACACTTGAATTGTGTGGGTTTCCCCGGTCACTGGCCAATTTCCATTAGGAGTCAAACAGATGAAAAAGATCCAACAGGGCTTCACCCTGATCGAACTGATGATCGTGGTCGCGATCATCGGCATCCTGGCTGCGGTCGCCATCCCGGCGTACCAGGACTACATCAAGCGCTCGAAGGTGACTGAAGTGAACGCTCTCGCGGGCGCCTGCAAGACCTCGGTCGCGGAGTACGCCGCCTCGAAGAACACGCTGCCGCCCGACGCCGACACGGCGGGCTGCACGCTCGACGCGAAGGGCACGCAGTACGCCTCGGCCCTCACGGTCGCCAAGGGCAAGATCTCCGTGACGATCCGCAACGTCGACGCGGTGAACGTGGACGGCAAGAACCTCGTCCTCACGCCGACCAGCGACTCCAACCCGCCGAAGACCGCGGCCGCCGACGGCGAGTCGATCCTCGGCTGGCACTGCGGGACGGATGCCGCCGCCGCGAACTTCAAGTACTTCCCGGCACCCTGCCGCCAGGCCGCCCTGTAATCGGCTGAGCTGATCGCAGTCCGGAGGGCGGGGAGCAGTCCCCGCCCTCTTTCCATTTGGGACCCTCGAACCGACCCGTCGCCCGACTCTTGGCCGCCGCTCACGTCCCGGGAGCCGACCCGGCGCCGACCCTGTCGCGCTGGAAGGCGTTCGCCATCCACCTGTCGATCAGCGCGCTCGTGGCGACGATCGTGGGCTCGGCGATGTACTTCGTGTGGTATCCCGACCCCCTGTTCGAGGCGATGGGCGGCAACGAGCTCGTCATGATCCTCATCGGCGTGGACGTGGTCGTGGGGCCGATCGTGACGCTGATCATCTTCAACCCGTCGAAGGGGCGGCGCACGCTCCGCCTCGATCTCTCGATGATCGCCGCGGCGCAGGCGGCCGCGCTCGCTTACGGCATCTACATCGTGGCGGAGGCGAGGCCCGTGTACGTGGTCTTCAGCGTGGACCGCTTCGACGTGGTCGCCGCCAACCAGCTCTTCGAGGAGGACCTCGCGAAGGTGAAGCGCCCGGAGTTCCGCACGGTCCCCTGGGGCAGGCCGCCGGTCATCGCCGTGGAGATGCCGAGCGATCCCGACGAGCAGCTGAGCGTGATCGCGTGGGCGGCCTCGGGCCAGGACCTGCAGGTCTTTCCGCAGCATTACCGGCCGTATGCGGAGCTCGCGCCCCTCGCGCTCAAGCGCGCGAAACCCCTCGCGGACCTGCGCCGCCGGCACGCGGCCGAGGCCGCCGCGATCGACGCCGCCCTCGCCCGGCTGGGGCGCCGCATCGAGGACACGGCCTACCTTCCCCTCAAGGCGAGGAACCGGGACATGACAGTCCTTCTCGACGCGAAGACGGGTGCCGTGGCGGGGTACGCCAAGGTGAACCCCTGGTAGGCGCGCCGCCGCGCTACTCGTAGCGCAAGGCTTCCACGGGCCGCAGGCCCGCCGCCCGCCGCGCGGGCCAGAACCCGAAGAAGATCCCCGTCGCCGCCGACACCGCGAAGGCGACGAGCATCACCGAGGCGGAGAAGGCCACCTCGATCTGCATCGCCTTGCCGACGGCGAATGCGCCGGCCACGCCGAGGGCGATCCCGACGAGGCCGCCGACGATGCAGATCATGAGCGCCTCCAGCAGGAACTGCAGCAGCACGTCGCGCCGGCGGGCGCCGATCGCCATGCGGATGCCGATCTCGCGCGTGCGCTCCGTGACGGACACCAGCATGATGTTCATGATGCCGATGCCGCCCACCACGAGCGAGATCGAGCCGATGGCGCCCAGCATCAGCGACAGGATCCTCGCGGTGGCGGAGGCCGCCTCCGCCGCCTGCGTGAGGTTCCTCACCGTGAAGTCGTCGTCGGCGTCCGGCTGGATGCGGTGGCGCTGCCGCAGCAGCAGCGTGATCTCGTGCTCGGCCGTGGCGGTCGCGGCCTGGCTCACCGCCTGCACGAACATGAAGCGCACGGTGCCCGGGAAACGGTTGCCGAAGAGCTTGCCCTGGGCCGTGGTGATGGGCACCAGCACCGAGTCGTCCTGGTCGCGGCCGTCCAGGCTCTGGCCCTTCCTCTTCAGCACGCCGATCACCTGGAACGGCTGGCCGCGGATGCGGATGGTCTTGCCGACGGGGTCTTCGGTGTCGAAGAGCTTCTCGACCACGGTGGCGCCCAGCAGGGCCACGCGCGTGGAGCTGCGCACGTCGGTCTCGCTGATGGGGTCGCCCGCCTCCACCGGCCAGTCGCGCACCGACAGGTACTCGGGTGTCACGCCGAGCACCTGCGTGCCCCAGTTGTTCACGCCGTAGGCGAGCTGCGCGCCGCCGGGGAAGGTCGGCGCCACTGCCTGCACGGCGGGGAGCCTCGCGATCGCCTCGGCGTCGCCCGTGGTGAGCGTGGGCGCGTTGCCGGATCCCATGCGCAGCGTTCCCGCGCTGGTGCTGCCCGAGAGGATCACGAGGAGGTTGCTGCCCATCGAGCCCACGGCGCGGTTCACCTGGTTCTGCGCGCCAGTGCCGACCGCGAGCATCAGGACCACGGCGGCCACGCCGATCACCATGCCCAGCATCGTGAGGCCGGTGCGCAGCTTGTTGGCGCCCAGCGACCGGCCGGCTTCGCGAACGACGGCAAGCGGGCTCATGGCGCCACCGCCTCCCGTGCGCCGGGCAGCGGCTCGCGGGTCACGGGGCCGTCGTGGACGACGCGGCCGTCCTTGAAGCGGATGAGGCGGCGCGCGTACTGCGCGATGTCGTTCTCGTGGGTCACGAGCAGGATCGTCACTCCCGTCTCGCGGTTGAGCGAGGTGAAGAAGTCCATGATCTCGTTGCTCGTCTGCGTGTCGAGGTTGCCGGTGGGCTCGTCGGCGAGGATGAGCTGCGGGTGGTTCGCGAGCGCGCGGGCGATGGCCACGCGCTGCTGCTGCCCGCCGGAAAGGCGCGCGGGCAGGGCGTCCCCGTAGGCCCCGAGCCCGACCTTCGCCAGCATCTCCTGCGCGCGGCGGCGCCTTTCAGCGCCGCCCGTTCCGGAGTACACCATCGGCAGCGCGACGTTCTCGGCCGCGCTGATGCGCTTGAGCAGGTTGAACCCCTGGAAGACGAAGCCGAAGACGCGGTTGCGCACGTGCGCCAGCTCGTCGGTCGAGAGCCCCGCGACGTCCTTGCCGTTCAGCCGGTAGGCGCCCGCGGTGGGCGTGTCCAGCAGGCCGACGATGTTCATGAACGTGGACTTGCCCGAGCCCGAGGGCCCCATCACCGCCACGAACTCGCCCTGGTCGATCGCGAGCGTGACGCCCTGCAGGGCCGGGGGCGTGCCGGGCGCCGCGGCCTCGTACTGCTTGCCGAGGCCTTCCACCTCGATGAAGCGCCCGGCCATGGCGGCTAGAACATGCGCAGCCGGACCTGGGACTGCGGGCCGCCCTGGCCGGCGAGGTCGCGCGTCACGAGGCGGTCGCCTTCCTTCACCTCCCCGCCCGTGACTTCGGTCCAGGAGGTGTCCGACACGCCCACCTGGATAGGCACCGCCGCGAGCTTGCCGTCGACGAGCTTGTACACCCGCTGGCCGGCGTCGCGGCGCCCGGCGCTCCCGCCGCCGCTGCCTTTCGCCGCCGCGTTCGCGCCGGCCTGTCCCGCCTCGGCCGGCGGCCGGAATCGCAGCGCCGCATTGGGCACGCGCAGCACGCCGTCGCGGCGATTGGCGGTCACTTGCACGAACGCGGTCATGCCCGGCTTGAGCCGGCCCTCGGGGTTGTCGGCCGAGACGATGACCGTGTAGCTCACGACGTTCGACTGGATCGTGGGGTTGAGGCGCACCTGCCTCACCTCCCCGCGGAAGAACTGCCCCGGGAACGCGTCCACGCGGAAGCGCGCCTGCAGGCCCTCGCGGATCCCGCCGATGTCGGCTTCCGCGATGCTCGTCTCGATCTGCATCCGCGACAGGTCGCGCGCGATCTGGAAGAGCGTGGGCGTGTTGAAGCTGGCGGCGACCGTCTGGCCCAGCTCGACATTGCGCGCCACCACCACGCCGGAAATGGGCGAGCGGATGATGGTGTAGCGCAGGTTGGTCTTGTCCCGGGCCACCTGGGCGCGCACCAGCTCGACCTGGGCCTGCGCGGCTTCCAGCTCCTTGACGGCCGTGTCGAGCTCGGCCTGGGAGATGAAGCCCTTGCCCACGAGCGAGCGCGTGCGGGCCTCCTTCGTCTGCGCGAGGCGAAGCGCCGCCTGGGCGGCATTGAGATTGGCCTCGCTCTGCGCGAGCGCGGCGTTGAAGAGGGCGGGGTCGAGTTCCGCGAGGAGCTGGCCCTCCTTCACCTCGCTGTTGAAGTCGGCGTGCAGGCGGACGATCGAGCCGGAGACCTGAGTGCCGACGTTGACGGAGGTCACGGGGTTCACCGTCCCGTTGGCCGAGACGACCTGAACGACGTCGCCGCGATCGACGGCCTCGAGCCGCCAGCGCTCGGCAGGCGCGGCGCCGGGCTGCGAGCGCCACCACGCGTAACCGCCGGCGGTGGCGACGACGACCAGGAGGGGAACGAGAAGGCGGGGTCGCAGGAGGGGGCGGATCATGGCGTCGACGGGAATGGCGCATCCTCATTTTAGAGGAGACCCCCGCCCCCCGGTGCCCGTCCCTTACCAATGGTTACATGTCGGCCGCCTCAGGGCGGCGGGCGCCAGGCGTTGGCGCGGACCGCGAGGCCGTTGGACAGGTAGGCGAGGAAGAACTCGAGGTGCGTTATCTCTTCGGAGCCGGCCGGGAAGGGCGCGGCGCCCATGCGCCCGAGGCATTCGCGGATGCGCACCTGCAGCGACGCGGGCCGCCCGTCGCGGAAGTGCGGCCACTGCACGGCCGCGCCGATGGGCGAGGGGATGGCGGCGTTCCCGTAGATGCGCCCGGAGTGGTTCACGTGGCAGGTGGCGCACGCGAGGTTGCGCTGGCCCATGCGGGTGAAGTAGAGGCGCTGTCCTTCCTCGAAGCGGTCACGGGCGGCGGCCGTCGTCGCGCGCACGGCCACCTTGCGCCCCTCCGCGAGCGAGCGCACGTAGGCGAGGACCGCCCCCATGGTCGCCGGATCGTCGGCATCCATCAGCGGCTGGCCGTGCGTCTTCAGGCACTGGTTGATGGCCGTCTCCAGGCTCACCAACCGCTTCACGCGCGGGTCGTACTGCGGGTAGGCCGCCGCGATCCCGCGCCCGCCGTTCGGGAAGCACCCGGCGAGCGAGCGCCCGTTCGCGAACTTGCGCGTCCAGAGCCGCTTTCCCGCCTCGACGGCCTCGGCGGCGCCGGGCGCGGGGCGGTTGCGCGAGGCTTCCTCGGCGCGCGCGGGATCGAACGCCGCCGAACCGGCGGCGAGATCCTGGGGCGAAGCGGCGGGGTGGCGATCGCGCTCGCGGGCGAGCAGCTCTGCGCGCACCGCCTCGGGATCGGCGGCGGACGCCAAGGGCGCGGCGAGGGCGAGCAGCCAGGCGGCCGCGAGGCGGCGGTCAGGGCAGCGCATGCAGGTAGTCGATGAGCCGCTCGATCTCGGCCGGATCGAGGATGCGATGGCGGCCGAACGGCGGCATCACGGTGTCGGGATTGGCTCGCATGGGATCATCGAGCAGGGCGCGCAGCCGCGCGCGGTCCCACCCCGCGAGGCGCGCCGCATCGAGGCGCGGGCCCACGTTCGCGCGCACGGCGGGGCCGGCGCCCTCGGGGACCTGGTGGCAGGCGATGCAGTTCCCCCTGGCGGGGTCGATGAAGAGCGCGAGGCCGCTCGCGGCCTGGCCCCAGGCGCCCGCCGCGGCAAGGGCCGCGGACGCGGCGAGGAGCGGGAAGGCGCGCCGCATCAGGAGAGCTTCAGCGCCTTCTCGGCGTCGCGCTCGATCGCGAGCTGCGAGCGCAATTCGCGCAGCCGGGCCTCGGCGATGGACTGCTCGTAGTAGTCGGCGTCGCGGATCTTGGTGGCGAGCTCGAGCTGGTCCACCGCCGCCGCGAGGTTGCCGCGCCGGTAGTAGGCCTCGGCCTGCGCGCGGTGCTGCGCCAGCCGCTTGCCGGTGGCGGCGAAAGCGCGCGAGAGCAGCTCGTGAAGGCGCGCGTCCTCGGGGGTGGCGCGGGCCTTCTCCTCCAGCAGCGCGATCGCCTCGGCGTTGCGGCCGGCGTCGAGGAGCAGCTGCGCAAGGCCGTGCACGAGGCCCCGGTGGCGCGGATGGGCCTTCAGCGCGTCGCGGCAGGTGGCGATCGCGGCGCCCGGGCGCCCCTGGTCCGCCTGCAGCTGCGCGGCCAGCCACTCGAAGGCGGGATGCCCCTCGCCGCCGCGGATGGTCGCGAGCTCCTTCTCGGCGTCGGCGAAGTCGCGCGTGCGGCGCAGCGCGAGCGCGAGCCCGTAGACGTCCTCGCGCGGCCGCACGACGGTGCGGTCGGCGAGCTGCGCGCGGAACCACGCGACCTGGTCGTTGGCGCTTCCCGACGCGGCGCGCAGCTTGGCCCGCGCCAGGCGGTACTCGAAGCTGTCGGGGACGAGGCGTGGCGCCATGGCCTCGACGCGCCCCTGCATGTCCGCGATGCGCTCGACCGTTAGCGGGTGGGTGCGCAGGTACGACGGGGCGCTCTTGAATTCGTTGAGGCGGTTGGCGCGCTGCATGCGCTCGAAGAAGCTCACCATGCCGCGCGGGTCGTAGCCGGCGCGCTCCAGCAGCGTGAGGCCGACGCGGTCGCTCTCGCGCTCGTGCTCGCGGGTGTAGTCGAGCTGGCCCTGCATCATGATGGCGCTGGCGCCCACCATGGCCGCCTCGGTGACCTGGCTGCTCTGCGAGCTGCTGCCGCGCGAGGCGAGGATCGCGAGCGCCAGCGCGGCGAGCGAGGCGAGCTGGTACTTCCCCTGCCCCTGGTAGAGGCGCGACTGGTGCCGCTGCAGGATGTGCGCGATCTCGTGGGCCATCACGCCGGCGAGCTCCGACTCGTTGCGGGTGAGCAGGATGAGTCCCGTGTGCATCCCGATGTGCCCGCCGATCAGCGCGAAGGCGTTCACGGCGTCGTCCTGCACGACGAAGAACTCGATGGGCCGGCGCGGGGGATCGGCGGCGCCGAGCAGGCGGTTGCCCAGGGACTTCACGTAATCGGCGATGTCCGGGTCGTCCACGAAGGCGGGGTCGATGCGCACCTCCCGCATCACGCGGTTGCCGATGGTGCGCTCCTGCTTGTCGGACAGCACCGCGTCGGAGGCATCGCCGAGGTCGGGAAGGCCCTGCGCCTGCGCGGGCAGCAGGGCGGCGCAGACGGCCAGGGCGACGAAGCGGCGGATCAGCATGCGCGGCAAGTGGGTGGCCCGGAGCGGGGGCGCGTGAAATCGTGGATACTTGGGACACGCGGCGGCGCCAATGGTTCGCCGCGCCGGAGCCCCCTGATTATGAACGAAAAGCTCACCCATTTCGACGCGGGCGGCCAGGCCTGGATGGTCGACGTCGGCGGCAAGGACGAGACGGCCCGCCGGGCCGTCGCCGCGGGCGCCATCCGCATGAAGCCGGAGACGCTCGCGATCGTGCGCGCCGGCACCGCGAAGAAAGGCGACGTCCTCGGGATCGCGCGCATCGCCGCCATCCAGGCGGCGAAGCGCACCTGGGAGCTGATCCCGCTCTGCCACCCCATCGCGCTCACGGCGCTCGAGGTGCACTTCGAGGTCGACGAGGCGCGCTCGCGCGTCGAGTGCCGCGCCGTCGCGGAGTGCCGCGGCCGCACCGGCGTCGAGATGGAGGCGCTCACGGCCGTGAGCGCGGGGCTCCTCACCATCTACGACATGTGCAAGGCCGTCGACCGCGGCATGACGATGGGCGACATCCGCCTCCTCGAGAAGGAAGGCGGGAAGTCGGGGCGCTTCGTGGCGCCCTGAGCGCCGCTCAATCGACGAAGAGGTCCTTGAACGGCGCGACGCCGGGCTTCACCGCGTAGCGGGAGAAGTCCGTCACGCCCGCGGCGCGGAGCACCTCCTCGTCGAGGAAGAAGTTCCCCGTCGTCTCCCGGCTGGGGCTCGCGAATATCGCGTGGGCGGCTTCCGCCATGATCGCGGGGTGGCGGCTCGCGGCGAGGATCTCCGGGGGGAAGTTGAACTCCACCGCCGCCGTGGCGATGGTGGTCGCCGGCCACAGCGAATTCACGGCGATGCCGTCCGCGCGCAGTTCCTCGGCCATGCCCAGCGTGCACTGGCTCATGCCGTACTTGGAGATCGTGTAGGCCACGTGCCCCGCGAACCACTTCGCCTTCATCGCGAGCGGCGGCGAGAGGTTGAGGATGTGCGGGTTGGGCGAGCGGCGCAGGTGCGGGATGCACGCCTGCGAGCAGAGGAAGGTCGCGCGCACGTTCACGCCCATCATCAGGTCGAAGCGCCTCGCGGGCGTCGCGGCCGTGGGCGTGAGGCTGATGGCGCTCGCATTGTTCACGAGGATGTCCAGCCCGCCGAAGGCCGCGACGGCGCGGGCGACGGCGGCGGCGATGGCGCCTTCGTCGCGCACGTCGAGGGCGATGGCGAGGGCGCGGCCGCCCGCGGCCTCGACCTCGGCGGCGACCGTGTGGATCGTGCCGGCGAGTTTCGGGTGCGGATCGACCGTCTTGGCGGCGATCGCGACGTTCGCCCCGTCGCGCGCGGCGCGCAGCGCGATCTCGCGGCCGATGCCGCGCGAGGCGCCGGTGATGAAAAGGGTCCTTCCGGCCAGCGCGGCCATGGGCTATCTCCCGGTGAAGGCAGGCGGGCGCTTCTGCACGAAGGCGCCCGTGCCCTCGGCGAAGTCGCCAGTGGGGATGCAGCGGCCGAATGCGGCGAGCTCGGCGTCGAGCTGGGCGGCCATCGGGCGCTCCCAGGTCTCGTTCAAGAGCGCCTTGGTGCGCGCGTAGGCGAAGGTCGGGCCCGACGCGAGGCGGGCGAGAAGCGCATGCGCGCGCGCGTCGAGTTCCCCGGCATCGACCACCCAGTTGACGAGGCCGAGCGAAAGGGCGGCGCCGGCATCCAGCCGCTCGCCGAGGAAGGCGAGCTCCAGCGCCTTGCGCAGCCCCACGATGCGCGGCAGCGTGAACGAGGAGCCGCCGTCCGGCGAGGTGCCGATGTTGGCGTAGGCGAGGGAGAACGGCGCGTCGCGCGAGGCGATGGCGAGGTCGCAGGCGAGCATCACCGAGAGCCCCCCGCCCGCGACCGCGCCCTGAACGCACGCGAGCACGGGCTTGGGCATCGTGCGCAGCCGCGTGATCGCGGCGTGGAACCCCCGGCCCAACGCCTCGAAGCGCGCGCCCAGCGTGTCGAGGTGGGCGTGGAAGTACGCGACGTCGCCGCCGGCCATGAAGGCGCGCCCCGCGCCCCGCAGGAGGACGGCGCGGATCGCGTCGTCCTGCGCGACTTCGCCCGTCACGCGATCGAGGTCGCGCATGAGCGACTCGTCCAGCGCGTTCAGCTTGTCGGGGCGGTTGAGGGTGACGATGGCCGCCGCGCCGCGGCGCTCGAGCAGGACGGTGTCGGTCATTGGGGCGGCTCTCCTGTGGAGGGGATGATGCCACGCCGGATGTAGGCCGGGCGCAGGTGCTCGCGGAAGGTGTCGAGCCTCGCGGCGAAGGCGATGCCGGCGAGGGTGCAGGCGACGCCGCCGGCGAGGAAGGTGAGCGGGGCGCCGATGCGCTCGGCGATGGCCCCGGCCGCGAGGTGGCCGATGGGCAGCGACCCGATGAAGAACATCGTGTAGTAGCTCATCACGCGGCCGCGCTTGTCCTCGTCGACCACGCTCTGCACGATCGTGTTGCAGGAGGCCGCCGTCATGAACATCCCGAACCCCGAGAGCGCCATGAGCGCGGCCGACAGGGGGACGGACCGCGAGAAGCAGAAGCCGATCGCGCCCAGCCCGGCAAGGATGGCGGAGGCCGCGATCCACTTGGCGAGCCCGCGCACCGAGGGGCGCCGGGCGAGCCCGACGGCCGCGACCACCGCGCCGAGGCCCACGGCGCCGATGAACGTGCCGACGAGCCACGCGCCTTCGCCGAAGGTCTTCACCGCGATGGCGGGCATCAGCGTCGAGTAGGGGCCGATGGTGATGCTGAGCGTGGCCAGCAGCAGGAGCATGCGCCGGATGGGCACGAAGCCCATCGCGTAGCGCCAGCCGTCGGCGAGGTCCGCGAGCGGGTGCGAGGGCGCGCGGGGCGGGGAGGGGCGCACGGGTCGCGCGACCCGCAGCGCCGCGAGCACGGCCAGGTAGCTAGCGGCGTTGAGCGCGAAGCAGGCGGTCTCGCCCCACGCGGCGACGACGAGGCCGCCGATCGACGGCCCGACCAGGCGTGCGCCGTTCATGAGCACCGAGTTGAGCGCGATGGCGTTGGGAAGGTCGTCGCGGTCGTCCAGCAGCTGCACGAAGAACGCCTGGCGCGTGGGCGTCTCGAAGGAGTTGGCCAAGCCCGCGAAAAGGGCGAGGGAGGCGAGCTGCCACGGGGTGAGCGCACCGAAGCCGGAGAGGATCGCGAGCACCACCGACTGCAGGAAGAGCAGGGCGAGGACGGTGATGAGGATGCGCCGGCGGTCCAGCCGGTCGCCCAGGACGCCCGCGAAGGGCGAGAGCACGAGGTAGGGCGCCGAGTTGAGGAATCCCACCAGCCCCGTGAACCAGGTCGAGCCCGAGAGCCGGTAGGCGAGCCACATGAGCGCCAGCGACTGCACCCAGGTGCCGATCATCGACACCGCCTGCCCGGAGTAGTACAGGCGGAAGTTGCGCGAGCGCAGCGCCCGGAGGCTGTGGGGAACGGCCACGGGCGGGCGAGAGCCCTACGCGAGGCGGGCGAGCTGGGCCCGGACGTCGTCGAGCTTGGCGCGGAAATCCGCGAGCCGCTTCTTCTCCTGCTCCACCACCGCGGGGGGCGCGCGCTCCACGAAGGAGGCGTTGCCGAGCTTCGTCTCCGCCTTCGCGATCTCGGCATCCAGCCGCGCCGCCTCCTTCGCGAGGCGCTCGCGCTCGGCGGCGCGGTCGATCTCCACGTGCAGCATGAGCTTGCCCGCCCCGGTGACGGCCACGGGGGCGTCCGCGTCGGGGAGTGCGGCGACCACCGTCGCCTCCGACAGGCGCGCGAGCGCCCGCAGGTACGGCAGGTGCGCGGCGACCTCGTCGCCCGCCTGGAGGTACGCCGGAACGCGCTCTCCCGGCGCGAGGCCCATCTCGGCGCGCAGGTTGCGAGCCGCGTTGGTGAGCTCCTTCAGGACGGCGATGCCGCGCTCGGCGGCCTCGTCCACCTTCTCCGGCTGCGCCTGCGGCCAGCGCGCGAGCATCACCGACTCGCCCATGGCGCCGGCGAGCGGCGCCACCTTCTGCCACAGCTCCTCGGTGATGAACGGGATGACGGGGTGCGCGAGGCGAAGGGTCGCCTCCAGCACGCGGATGAGGGTGCGGCGCGTGCCGCGCTGGGCGGCCTCGCCGCCGGCCTGCAGCTGCACCTTCGCGAGCTCGACGTACCAGTCGCAGTACTCGTCCCAAACGAACTCGTAGACGGCGCGGGCGGCGGTGTCGAAGCGGTACTCGGCGAAGCCCTGCTCGACCTCGGATTCGGCCCGCTGCAGGCGCGAGACGATCCAGCGGTCGGCGACCGAGAGCTCCACGGGAGCCGCCGCGTCGAGGCCGGTGTCGCGCCCCTCGCAGTTCATGAGCACGAACCGCGTCGCGTTCCAGAGCTTGTTGCAGAAGCTGCGGTAGCCCTCGCAGCGCTTCAGGTCGAAGTTGAGCGTGCGCCCGTGCGTGGAGAGCGCGGCGAAGGTGAAGCGCAGGGCGTCGGCCCCGTAGGCGGCGATGCCCTCCGGGTAGTCGCGCCGGATGCGCCTTTCCGCCGCCTCGCGGTGCGCCGGGAGCATCAGCCCCAGCGTGCTCTTGGCCAGCAGGTCCTCGAGCGTGATGCCGTCGATCACGTCCAGCGGGTCGATCGTGTTGCCCTTGGACTTCGACATCTTCTGCCCCTCGGCGTCGCGCACGATGGCGTTGATGAAGACGTCGCGGAAGGGCACCTCCCCCGTGAAGTGGAGCGTCGTCATGATCATGCGCGCCACCCAGAAGAAGATGATGTCGAAGCCGGTGATGAGGACGGAGGAGGGCAGGTAGAAGGGCCGCTCGCGCGCCATCGCGGCCTCGTCCGGCCAGCCCAGCGTGGAGAAGGGCACGAAGGCGGACGAGAACCAGGTGTCCAGCACGTCGGGGTCGCGGGCATCCGGCGACACGGCCTTGCCGGCGGCCTTCGCCTTCGCGGCGGCCTCCTCGAAGGAGCGCCCGACGAAGGGCGTGCCGTCAGCGGCGTACCACGCCGGGATCTGGTGGCCCCACCAGAGCTGCCGCGAGATGCACCAGTCCTGGATGTTCTCCAGCCACTGGTTGTAGACGGTGGCCCACATGTCCGGCACGAAGCGCGTGCGGCCCGTGGCCACCGCGTCGAGGCCGGCCTTCGCGAAGCCGTCCATCCGCACGAACCACTGGTCGGAGAGCATCGGCTCGACCACGGCGTCGGAGCGCTGCGAGCGCGGCTGCATCAGCTTGTGCGGCTTCACGCTCTCGACCAGCCCGAGCTTCTCGAGGTCGGCCAGCACGCGCTTCCTCGCCTCGAACCGGTCGAGCCCGCGGTAGGCCGCAGGGGCGCTGTCGTTCACCTTCGCCTCGAGCGTGAAGATGTTGATCATCTCGAGGCCGTGGCGGGCGCCCAGCTGGTAGTCGTTGAAGTCGTGGGCCGGCGTGATCTTCACGCAGCCGGTGCCGAACTCGCGGTCCACGTACTCGTCGGCGATGACGGGGACCAGCCGGTCCGCCAGCGGGAGGCGCACCATGCGCCCGATGAGGTGGGCGTAGCGCCGGTCCTCGGGGTGCACGGCCACAGCTGTGTCGCCCAGCATCGTCTCCGGCCGGGTCGTGGCCACCACCAGGTGGTCCGTGCCCTCCGCGAGCGGATAGCGCAGGTGCCAGAGCGAGCCCGTTTCCTCGCGCGACTCGACCTCGAGGTCGGAGACAGCGGTGTGCAGCACCGGGTCCCAGTTCACGAGCCGCTTGCCGCGGTAGATGAGGCCCTCCTCGTGCAGGCGCACGAAGACCTCTGTGACGGCCCGCGAGCGGGCCTCGTCCATCGTGAAATATTCGCGCGACCAGTCGCAGGAGGCGCCGAGCCTGCGCATCTGGCGGGTGATGGTCGAGCCGGACTGCTCCTTCCACGCCCAGACGCGCTCGACGAACTTCTCGCGCCCCAGCGTGCGGCGCGAGGTTCCCTCCTGCTCGAGCTGGCGCTCGACCACCATCTGCGTGGCGATGCCGGCGTGGTCCGTCCCGGGCTGCCAGAGGACGTTGGCGCCCTTCATGCGCTGCCAGCGCGTGAGCGCGTCCATGAGCGTCTGCTGGAAGGCGTGGCCCATGTGCAGGGTGCCGGTCACGTTGGGGGGCGGCAGCTGGATGCAGTAGGAGGGGCGCTCGGGATCGAACGAGGCCCTGAACCAGCCGCGCGATTCCCAGAACGGGTACCAGTGCGCCTCGATGGCGCGGGGGTCGAAGCTTTTCGCGAGTTCCATGATGGGGTCTGGCTAGCGGTGCGGGCGGCGCGCGATCGCCTCGGCCACGGCGTCGCCGACGGCGTTGGCGATGTCCTGCCGGAGGTCTCCCAGCGTGGCCGCGACGGCGGCCTGGACCTCCGCCGTGACCTGCTGGGTGAGGCGGCGCTCGAGGTCCTGCGCGAGGCGTCCCTGGACGGCGCTCACCACCTCGGCGACCAGGTCGCGGGTGAAGGCCTCGCGCGAGGCGGAGGTGTCGGCGGGGAGCGGGCCGCCGTCGTGGGGAGGCGGCGCGGCCGGGGGCGCGCCGGGCGTGATGAGCTCGGTCAGGACGGGCACGTCGCCGGGTTCGGCGGCCGCGCGCGGCGGGACGTGCCGGCGCAGGAGCGCGTCGGCCTTGCCCAGGATGTCGCGGTCGTCCGCCATGGCGCTCAGGCCTCCCCGATCGCGTTCACGTTGATGTCGTAGCCGCGCTTGCGGTAGAAGGCGAAGCGCGCGCGGGCGCGCTGCCTGTCCTCCTCGTCGGCGCCCACCACTTCCAGCAGGCGCTCGAAGGACGCGAAGAAGGGTGGCCAGTCGTCGGCGAGATTGAGCAGCACGTCGTGGTGGGGCAGGCCCTCGTCGCCGCCAGCCAGGACCACGGGCGTCTCCGCCGCGATGGCCTCGTGCGCGCGGCAATGCGGGACGAAGCCGGTGGCGGAGTAGGTCCACAACAGGCGGTCGAAGGCCGCGAGGACCTGCGGCTGGGGCGAATACACGACGAGCCGGCTGTCGCGCCCCGCGGCCTTGGCCGCGAGCCGGCAGGCGTAGCGCAGCTTGTCGTCGGCGTAGTGGTAGAAGTCGATGCGCGTCACGCCGAGCGCCGCGTGAGGAAGTTGGCGAGCAGCGCCACGGGGCGGCCCGTCGCGCCCTTCTCGGCGCCGGACTTCCACGCGGTGCCCGCGATGTCCAGGTGCGCCCACGGGTATGCCTTGGCGAAGCGCTCGAGGAAGCAGGCCGCCGTGATGGCCCCGCCGGCGCGCGAGCCGATGTTCGGGATGTCGGCGAAGTTGGACTTGAGCCCCTCCTGGTAGTCGTCCCAGAGCGGCAGGTGCCAGGCGCGGTCCCAGGAGGCCTCGCCGGCCTGCACCAGCTCGCGCGCGAGCGAGTCCGTGTTGGCGAAGAGGCCCGTGGCGACGTGGCCCAGCGCGATCACCATCGCGCCGGTGAGGGTGGCGATGTCCACGACCGCGGCCGGCTTGTAGCGCTCCGCCCACGTGAGAGCGTCGCACAGGATGAGCCGGCCCTCGGCGTCGGTGTTGAGGATCTCGACCGTCCGGCCGGACATCGTCGTCACGATGTCGCCGGGCTTGACCGCGTTGCCGCCGGGCATGTTCTCCGTGGCCGGGACGACGCCCACGACGTTGAGCGGCAGCTTCATGAGCGCCACCGCCTTCATCGTGCCGAGCACGGATGCGGCGCCGCACATGTCGAACTTCATCTCGTCCATCTCGGCCGCGGGCTTGAGCGAGATCCCGCCCGTGTCGAAGGTGACGCCCTTGCCGACGAGGACCACGGGGGCCTCGTCCTTCTTGCGCGCGCCGCGGTGCTCGAGGACGATGAGCCGCGGCGGCTGGCGGCTGCCGCGCGCCACGGCGAGGAAGGCGCCCATGCCGAGCTTCTCGAGCTCCTTCTCGCCCAGCACCTCGCAGTGCAGGCCGTGGTGCTTCGCGAGGCTCTCGGCCTCGCCGGCGAGGTAGGCCGGCGTGCACACGTTGGCGGGGAGGTTGCCGAGGTCGCGCGCCAGGCGCACGCCCTCCGCGATCGCCATCGCGCGGGCGGCGGCGGCTTCGCCTTCGGCGATGTCGCCGCGGCGCGCCACATGCAGCGTGACCTTGCGCAGCGCCCGCTTCGTCTCGGCGGGCTTGCTCTTCATGCGGTCGAACCGGTAGACGCCCTCCATGATGCCCAGCACGGCCTGCTCGACCTTGAAGGCCGTGTCGCGCTTGCGCAGCCCCAGGTCGGTGAGGTAGAAGGTGGCGTCGGTGGCCCCCGTGGCGCGCAGCGCCTTGATCGCGGTGTCGATGGCCCGGCGATAGGCGGACTCGCCCATCTCGCGCTCCTTGCCGAGGCCGACGAGGAGCACGCGGTCGCTCGGCAGCCCGCTCACGCAGTGCAGGAGCACCGTGGTGCCGGCCTTGCCGTCGTGGTCGCCGCGGCGGAGCACGTCCGCGACGAACCCCTTGGTCGCGCGGTCGATGTCCCGGGCGGATGCGCTCAGCTTGCGGCCCTCGAAGACCCCGACCACGACGCAGCCGGTGCGCTGCTTTTCGGGGCTGCCGCTCTTTATGCTAAATTCCATTTGTTTTCCTGTACTTGGGCGCTCGCGCCAGACCGCGATTATCGCCGTTCCGGGTGCCCCAAGTCAAAGCGAGCCGAGCCTCTTCCCCTTGATTTTCGAGCGCAGCCTCATCCGCGAATTCAGCCTGGTGGCGCTCGCCGTGGTGGCCGTGCTGCTGGCGCTCATCCTCACGCGGCTCCTCATCCTGCTGCTCGGCAAGGCCGCCGGCGGCGAGGTGCTGCCCGAGGCGGTGATCGGGCTCATCGCCTTCGGCGTGCTCGCCTACATGCCGGTCCTGCTCTCGATCGCGGCCTTCGTGGCGGTGCTGCTCACCCTCACGCGCAGCTTCCGGGACAGCGAGATGACGGTCTGGTTCACCTCGGGACTCTCGATCGCGGCCTGGGTGAAGCCGGTGCTGCGCTTCGCGCTGCCGATGGCGGTCGTGTGCGCCGTGCTGTCGCTCGCCATCGCGCCCTGGTCGGAGTCCCAGAGCCGGGAGTACCGGCGGCTCCTCGAGAGCCGCGACGAGGTCTCCGCCGTGACGCCGGGCGTGTTCCGCGAGTCGCGGCAGGCCGACCGGGTCTTCTTCGTCGACAAGCTCTCGGAGCGCGACGACGTGGTGAACAACGTGTTCGTCCAGTCCACCCACGGCGGGCGGCTCGGGGTGATGGTCGCGCAGAAGGGCTTCATCGAGACGGCGGAGAACGGCGACCGCTTCGTGGTGCTGGTGAACGGCCGCCGCTACGAGGGCGCGCCGGGCACGCTCGACTACCGCACCGTGGACTTCGACCGCTACCTCCTGCGCATCGAGCCCAAGGAGGCCAAGAAGGACGCGACGCCGCCGGCCAAGGCGTTGGGCACGCTCGAGCTGCTGGGCGACCCCACGCCGCACAACATCGCCGAACTTCACTGGCGGGTGGCGCTGCCCTTCTCGGTGCTGCTCATGGCGCTCTTCGCGGTGCCGCTTTCCTTCGTGAACCCGCGCACGGGCCGGTCCTGGAACCTGGTGCTGGCCGTGCTCGCCTACGCGCTCTACAACAACCTGCTCTCGATCTTCCAGGCCTGGACGGCGCAGGGAAAGGTGCCCACGTGGGTGGGGCTCTGGCCGGTGCACTTCGCCGTGGTGGCCCTGCTCGCCTGGCTGCTTTCCCGGCAGATGGTGTCGCGGCGCTGGTTCATGCCCGGGCGCTAGCGGGGGTTCGCCCGCGCGCGGCGGCCACGGTATAATCGCGGGCTTCCCGGCAGCGGGAAGTCGCTTCAAGAATCCACGGAGAGGTGGATGAGCGGTTTAAGTCGCACGCCTGGAAAGCGTGTTTAGGTTAACAGCCTAACGCGGGTTCGAATCCCGCCCTCTCCGCCAGTTTCCTTCCCGGCCTGGTCTGACCCGGACGCCACAGATCCCGTTTATTTCCGGGTCGCCATTCTCAGCGCGCCGGAGGCTTCGAGACAGGAGCGATTGTGACCT
>Ga0209477_1000106_pt1 | contig 43341 bp, 37 predicted proteins | sample KloWWTupernatant_FD_187180 | JGI IMG/M metagenome (GOLD analysis project Ga0209477, IMG submission 187180) | Active sludge microbial communities from Klosterneuburg, Austria, studying microevolution and ecology of nitrifiers - Klosterneuburg... | ecosystem: Engineered > WWTP > Aerobic digester >...
CTCCTCTATCTTACTGTAACTCCTTTTGATCCCTTCGCTTTCTATCAGGTCTTCTGAAGATCTGATCCCTGCCGTGTCAGTTAGATTGAAAAGCACACCATTAATGATCAGCTTTTCTTCAATAAAATCCCTAGTAGTTCCGGCAATGTCACTGACAATTGCACGGTTAGTTTTCAGAAGATAATTAAAAAGTGAAGACTTACCGCTGTTTGGCTTACCTGCTATCACAAGTCTGACACCTTCGCGGATTACTTTGCCTTTTATATAAGAAGAAATAATTTTTTCTAAACGGGAAATTAACTTTTCAACTCTATGCTGCACTTCATCTTTTTTTACAAACTCAAGATCTTCTTCAGCGAAGTCTAGTTCGAGTTCGAGCAGTGATGTTACATTAATAATTTCATCCTTCACTTCATTCACGAGTTCGGTCAACGAACCTTCGAGCTGCCTGATCGAAGATGTATGCGCTGCTTCAGTCTGAGAGCCGATCAGATCAGCAACTGCTTCAGCCTGCGAGAGATCCATTTTGCCGTTAAGAAATGCACGCTTTGTAAATTCACCCGGCTCGGCATGTCTGGCACCGTTATTAATAACCAGTAATAAAATTTTTTGTGCAATGTAATTTCCTCCATGAGATGAAATTTCAATTACATCTTCACCAGTATAAGAATTCGGATCTTTAAAAATTGAGATCAGAACTTCGTCTACCAAAATATCTCCATTAAAAATGTAACCAAAGTGAATAGTGTGCGAAGCTGAGTCAGATATTATTAATTGAGAAAATTCATTTTTATTTTTGCTGAATATTTTTTCAGTGATCTCAAAAGAATTTTTACCAGAAATTCTTATGACAGAAATTCCGCCTTCGCCCGGAGCGGTTGAAATTGCTGCGATAGTGTCAGTCAGATTTATGTTCATATTTTATTAATAATTATTTCTTTTAACAAATGCATTCTTCCGTAGAGTCCGAAGAGTACGTGACTCTGCGGGAACGGACTCTGTGGTAACTTGAATTACTTTCTCCTGTTGTTTTCAAATAAACTTCATATTTGACCATTTTTTTAATTTCATTATTTATTTTTTTTAAAGATTAGCCAGATAAAAACAGGCGCACCGATCAGAGAAGTTACAATGCCCACAGGAATTTCCGAAGGTGCGATTACCATTCTTGAGATTGTATCGGCTGCTAATAAAAATAATGCACCGAGTATTACCGAACAAGGGACTGCATATCTGTGATCATTTCCGATAAGGAGTTTTGATAAATTAGGAACTATCAGTCCAACGAAACTGATTATACCTGCAATAGAAACGGCAGTTGCAGCAAGTACAGATGATAGAAGAATGCAGATCCTTTGAAATTTTTTCAGGTCGAGCCCGAGTGATATTGCAAGCTCTTCACTGAGATTTAGAATGTTCAGATCTTTTGAAATGAGTACAGAACCTGCAATACCTGCAACTGCAAAAAATATCCCGAGATTAAATTCATTCCATCCTCTTCCCGACAGACCTCCATTCAGCCAGTAAATGATCTGCATTACTGAGCTACCTGACATTAGAAGCAGTAGTCCGTTAATCGATGATATAAATGCGCTGATTGCAATACCTGTTAATATTATTTTGTTGGTTGAAATAAAATTATTACTTTTGCTCTTAAATCCTTTTGCAAAATAAAAAATTATCAAAGTTGTGAATATTGCAAAAATAAATGAAACCGGTGTAACGAGAAAAAATGAAAATGTAACGGGTACAATAAAAGTCAGTATTGCTCCGAGTCCGGCACCTGCGGAGATTCCAAGAAGACCTGGCTCTGCAAGATTATTTCTAAGCATTGACTGAAGTAACAGCCCTGCACAAGATAGAGAAGCACCAACTATCATAGCATTCAGAATTCTGGGAAGTCTTATATTCAGAATTATATCTTTTGAAGTACCGCTGCCTGAGGAAAAAATATTTAATATTTCAGATATTGAAATATCTGCGCTGCCGAGTGTGAGTGCATACAAAAACATTACCAGCAAAGACGCTGTTAATACTAAAAGTATTAAAAATTTTTTAGACAATAATTATTAAATTTAAATAAGTGATTATATACAATATATTAAAACGAATCTCATAGCTTAATGAATAAATTTGGCTCATTTAATATAAAGATCGCGCTTATTACTATCGGCGTGGTCATTGCAATTGTAATTCTCATCTACACACAGATACTCGCACAGCGGATACAGGACAGAGAGAGGGACATTGCCGGACTGTATGCAAAATCAATGGAGTATCTTGCAAACGATGATAATTCTTCAGGTGAATACGGTTTTATTTTTGATCAGATCCTACCGCAGATTAATTTTCCTATTATTGCGACAGACCGTGAACAGAAAGAGATCATCCTTACAAAGAATGTTGATTACGACACTACCATGTCCCCTGATAAAAAAAGAAATCATCTGATGAAAATCGCACGTGATATGGATGAGATCAATCCGCCGATAGTAGTTTCTTATAAAGATTCAGTAATTTTAAACTACGTTCATTATGGTCAGTCAAGATTAGTTACAGAGTTAAAACTTCTTCCGATATTTGAATTAATTACAGCTATTATATTTGTATTTCTCGGATACATTGGATTTTCTTACATTAAAAAAAATGAACAGAGTAATATCTGGGTAGGACTTTCCAGAGAGACTGCTCATCAACTCGGCACACCACTTTCGTCTCTGATGGGATGGGTAGAAATGCTTAAGAATATTGAACCTCAGACTCCTGCTCTTATTGAAACTACGAATGAGATCAGCAGTGATGTAGATAAACTTGGTAAAATCGCAGGCAGATTTTCTAAAATTGGTTCACAGCCAAAACTTATAAATGAAAATCTGACAAGTGTTATAAGAAAAGTTTCAGATTATTTTGAGAAAAGGATCCCGACTCTTACAAGTGAAGATGGTCAGACAAAAAAGAAAGTTGAATTAATAATAAACAGTCCCGGAGAAATAAATGCTTTTATAAATAAAGATCTTTTCGAATGGGTAATTGAAAATCTGATGAAGAATGCAATCGATGCAATGGACAGAAGTGACGGGAAAATTGAATTTAATATTTCGAATGTAAATAATGAGATCATCATTGATGCAACAGATAACGGAAAAGGTATCGATACAAAATTTAAAAAAGATGTATTCAGACCCGGATACTCCACCAAGATAAGAGGATGGGGTCTGGGGTTAAGTCTTTCAAAAAGGATCATCGAAGATTATCACAAAGGGAAGCTGTTACTAATCGATTCTACACTTGGAAAGGGAACGACATTCAGAATAAAATTACAAAATAAAAAGCCTGATTAAACATTTGGAGTTAGCTGCTGAAAATAAAGAGATTACCATACAGGATAAAGTAAAGAATTTTGCTAATCACTTTCTGTCAAACAGTTTTATTCAGATCACATTTCTTTTAGTTCTGAAATTACTTTTTCAGATAATAATTCTTAATTCAGGATACCGCTGGTTGTCTGCCGATGATTTCTGCCGGACAGTAAAATCTTTTGAATGGCTGCAAAGACCGGTAATAGATTCAGGTGTCTGGCTTACTCCGCATTTCTGGATCAATGGATTTGTGATGATATTTATCAAAGACCTTTTTCTTGCTGCGACCATAGTTAATGTAATTTTCTCAGCTTTTAACCTAATCTTTTTTTACAAGATATGTGAAATATGTTTTGATAAGAGAATTGCTTTTGTATCTGCACTGATATTTATTTTCTTTCCTTTTCAGGTTTGGCTCAGCGTATCAGGACTTCCCGAATCAGTTTTCTTTTGCTTTGTTACAGCAGGTATTTATTATTTTCTTAAATGGCGGTACGGAGGAAGAAGTAATTTATTTCTGATCTTATCTGCACTTATGTTTGCATTCTCAAATGTATTCCGCTATGAAGGATGGCTCTTCAGTGCTGTATTTATTTTACTTGTGCTGATAGATATTCTAAAAGAAAAAAAATTAACAAAAGCTATCATCGGGAATTTTCTGATATCACTGATCTCTTTTTTTACTATTGTATGGTGGCTTGTTCAGAATTATGTCGATCATCAAAATGTTTTTTTCTTTGCCGAAGAGACGACGAAGATCTTTAAAACATTTAATACTGCAGGCTTTTTTCAAAGGCTTGTTCAATATCCTACTTTCATTTTCTTCATTGCACCGATCACAACATTCTTTTCTTTAAAATGTATATTCGATGTTTTAAAAAGTCCGGGAATTCCTGCTGTAAAAATATTTTTACTATTCAATCTGCTCGAACTATCACTTCTGATACTACAGGGGATTCTCGGAACAGGCGGTACAAATATGATCTCGAGATATATTGTGATCAATGCCTTGTTCTTTATTCCATATGCCGTCAGCCAGTCATTTGAATTTAAAAAATTTTTAACTGTGATCTTTGCTGTAATTGTGATCGTGATAAATGTGATATGGAGTTTTTATTATCCACAGCCATTCAGAGAGGATACTTTTGAAGTCGGCAAACTCATTCGTGAATTTGATCAGGAAGGATATTTCGGAGATAAAGGAAAAATTTATTTCGAAGAAGTACAGGGATACTTTGATGTGTTTGCAGTTCAGGCATTGTCAAATGATCCGTCAAAATTTATTCTGGGGGACATTCCAACTGCAGTTATAAGTGAGAGAAAAAGTAAGAAAGATAAAAAAGTTTCTTCTGAAGAGGATCTAAATCTTCTCGAACTAAAAAAATATTTAGAGAAAAATAACATCAAACTTGCAATTGTAAAAAGCGACAGTTATTCAGATAAGCTTAAAAAGCTCAGTTATAAAAACGAACACATTGGAGATTATAAACTTTTTTATCTGGAGGAAAAAGAAAATGATCTGCAGAATACTTCATTATCATTGCTGCCTAATAATATTATACAGCTTAAAGAAAATCCTGATGTGATCAATTTTAATCAATTACTGGCACTAAAGAATTATACTATAGACAATACAAATTTCGGTCTGAATCCGCAGACAGTAATTTTAAACTGGGGTGCCGTGGATCCAAATATTATTGACAGTCTGGATTATGCTGAGATGGAGTATGAAAGATATTATACTGCAATAGACGTGAGAAATCCTGAATCTGATTCTGTCGTTTATTCTACATATTACAGGATATTTTCGGACAGGAATGTTGTTGAAATGATCGAAGAAAACAACATTAAGAATATTGTTGTATTAAAACCTTTTGCAATTTTAAATTATTCAAAGAAGTATAAAAGTTCTCCTTTTGAAGGAGGCGTTTATAAAATTGATGTAAGAGTAATTGACAATAAATATAAAAGTGATCTTATTGTTTACAAATCCGACAGTTTATATATTCCACCTCCGGACGAAGATGAAGATACTGTTATAGCCGGAAAGGATTCACGGGCTGATACTATAATTACAGTAAAGAGAAAACCTTTACAAAAAGCTGTCAGAGAAATATCAAAAAGTTATAATTTAGGGACGGTGATCGCAATGTTCCCGGATTCAGATTATGAAAAAATAGTACAGCTTTCTACTACAGATATTTACAGATTATTAATGAGGAACGGATTACAGGTTTTCTTTTCACAGAGATATCAGGGAGATCAGTTTTTGAATTGGGTGTTTAATTATTTTTAAGAAATCATTTCAACAGGATCATTCGTTTAGTCTCAGAAAAATCATCAGCAGTCATATTATAATAATAAACTCCGCTCGAAAGATTCTTTCCGCTAAATTTTACTGAATAGCTACCTGCGTTTAGTTTTTCATTCACAAGTTCCGCAACTTCATTTCCAAGAACATCATACACTCTCAGCTTTACAAATGCCGAAACAGGTAATGAGTATTTTATTACAGTTTCCGGATTAAAGGGGTTTGGATAATTTTGCGAAAGTGAATAACTATTTGGAAATTCACTTTCATTCAGCGTTATATTGACAAGGTCATACACATATTTTAGAATTGCTCCGTTATTCCCGACTGCCCAGCCATGAAGAGAGTCAACGAATTTTACTGAATTAATGGCGGCAATATCTGTAGTCGGAAAAGTAACCCATGTATGTCCCGTATCATCAGAGAATGCCCATGCGCCTGAAAAACCAAGTGCCATCCACATTTCGTTTTTAGTTCTGTAATCGATTGACTGTCCCTGCCCAAAAAAACCAAGTGAATTGTAATTCCAGCTCGTTCCTGAGTTAGATGAAAGTACAAACTGCGCACCATATTCAAAATCACCTCCAACTGCGAAAAGTCTGTCGGGGTCTTTCAAAGAAAAATCATAAAAAGGTTCGGCAGCATAATCAATTGCTGTCCAGTTATTTCCGCTGTTAGTGGAAGTCCACATTACACCTGCTATATCAATTATTCCTCCGCAGGCAAATCCGGTCTGAGCATTAAGAAATTTAATTTTATTGATCGGATACATTGAATAAGTAGATGTATCTACAAAAGTTGGATTCCAGTTATTTCCACCGTCAGTAGTTTTATACACAGTACCAAAAAACCCTGCCAAATATCCATTTAAAGAATCGAGAAAAAATATTGATCTGAAAAAAACAGAAGAGTCGGGAAATGGTTCGGCGATCCAGTTATTACCACCGTTTGACGTCCTGATCAAAGTAGTTCCGTTCAGAAGAAATTCATTTGACACACACCATCCGGTATTTTTATTTATAAAAAAAATATCATTAATATAATAATCAACAGGATTGGATTGAATTATCCAGTTATTTCCACCGTCTGAAGTATGAAGAATAATTCCTTCTTCACCGGCTGCCCAGCCGTTCAGTGTATCAGTAAAGACACAATTGAAAAGTGCTGATGTTACAGGACTTGTCTGCCTGACCCAGTTAATCTGAGCCATACAGGTTTTATAAATTACAACTGAAAAAAATAAAAACAAGATTAATTTAAACTTCATATTCTGGAAAATTAAAATCAGGTATCAATATTGGAGACATTTATTATTAGGTATAAAAATCTTTTATCAAATTATTTAATTTAAACTTTCAAATACAGTCACTTAATGTAACAACCTTCATCATTTTTTTTAATCATTTTTTAAGTTGATTAATAAAAGTCATAACTTTATTTTATGAAAACCAAAAATTATTTAATAAACAAAACTAATACAATGAAAAACTATACCAAATTTTTCAAAAGCGGAATCACGGGCTTTGTAATACTGGTGCTGTTTGCGCTTTTAGGTACACAGATCTTTCAGGGTTCAGGATTAAATTACTTTATGAATTATGATGAAAGTGATCCGAATATTGACAGACCAACCAGAGAATCATTAACACATTATGTACAGGGAGACGGAACATCAGATATTATAACTGATGCAATCGGTTTTGATAATTTCGAGATTGGAATTGATAATGCAGAACAAATGCTTGTATCCAATCCAAGAAACCCACTTGAAATGCAGTTTGGAGTAAACGGCGGAAGTGGTCAAAATGCTTATTATACAAGGAACGGACATGACTGGACTTTGAGCAATCCAAGTTATCACCCTTCCATATGTTGTGATCCCTGGTCAGCATGGGACAGTCTTGGAGTGCTTCATTACGGCTCAGGTGTAAACGGACAATATGTTTATAATTCCACAAACGCAGGACAGACCTACGGTCCGGCGATACTTACCGTTGCAGGAAATGACAGAAATACAATGGCAGCAGATCAGACTGCAGGACCTTATGCAAATTATTTATATGCTGCTATCACACCGGGTACTTTTTCCAGAAGTACTGACGGCGGACTGACATGGGCTAATACTTATTCTTCAACAAATCAAATACCGGGAGTTATGATAGCAGTTGGTCCTAACGGTGCAACTCAGGGCGGAAGTGTTGTTTATGTTACTAATACCGGAACATCTTCAAACGTTACATATGTATTTCATCATTCGACTAATGGCGGGGCTACTTTCACAGTTATGTCAAGTTTAACTGTAGCCGGATTTGTTGGTACACTTAATACTGCAGGAAGACTTGTTATAAATAATGGCAGGACAAGACCTTATCCAATGATTGCAATGGATAACAGTTACGGGCCTAACAGAGGCAGACTCTATCTTGTTTATGCTTCTAACGAACCTGTTGGAAATGCAAACAAACCGGATATAATTCTTCAGTACTCTGATGACAAAGCTGCAACATGGTCAAGCAGAATTAGAGTAAATGATAATCCAAATCCTGAACTTAGTGATCAGTGGTTTCCGGCAATTTGGTGTGAGAAAGAAACTGGCAGACTTTATATGAAATGGTATGATACAAGAGATAATCCTGCAGCTTACGGAGTAAATGTCTATGCAACATATACAGATGACGGAGGTGCTACATTTGCTCCAAATCAAAGACTTACCACTCAGACATGGACATATCCGACACCGGCATGCTCTCCAAATCAAAACTGTTACAGAGGTGACTATGACGGAATGACAGCTAATGAAAAATCTTCATTCTCTGTCTGGTATGACGGAAGACAAGGAAATTATAAAAATATCGGAGCATATTTTCCTGACTATGCTTTAAAAGTAAATCCAACAGCAGTAGTAGTTACCAACTCAAACTTTACAACTTTCAAAGCTGTAGTCCCTGCAGTTAAGCTTTATACAGATGTAACTACATTCAGCGGAGTTGTAACACCTACCCCTGCAAGTGGAGCACTTACAGTTTCATTTCCAAATGGAAATACATTAACCAATTATCCTGATTCACTTGAAGTAAGAATTAATGCAGCTCCAAATACTACACCCGGTGCATATACTGTTACACTGACATCTGCAGGCTCTAATGGTACTCCTGTTCATAAAAGAACAGTAACTCTTACAGTTGGACTTGTTGGAATTACAACGAGTGAGACAGGAATTCCTGAAAAATTCTCTTTATCACAAAATTTTCCAAATCCTTTTAACCCTGTCACTTCAATAAATTTTGACATTGCCAAAAACGGATCAGTGAAATTAAATGTATATGACATCAGCGGAAAGTTAGTAAAAGAACTTGTTAATAATGAAATGAGTGCAGGTTCATATTCATATTCATTAAACGCTGCTGATTTAAACAGCGGAGTTTATTTCTACAGAATAGAAGCAAATGGATTTGTTGATTCAAAGAAATTTATGCTTGTTAAATAGCTGACAATGTTCAGTGATCAATGAATAATGTTCAATGATCAAAATCAGTTTTATAAACTTCCGAAGTCTTTTAGATTTCGGAAGTTTTTTTTATTTTTTTAATAAGATAAAATTTGAAACTTAAAATTGAAAGTTTTAGAATTTATTTCAAAAGAATCATCTTCCGTATCTGCTCAAAGCTGCCTGCCTTAATCCTGTAATAATATACTCCGCTTGATAGACCTGCTCCTCTGAAAGATACAATATATCTGCCCGCATTTTTAAATTCATTAACAAGATTCAATACTTCTTTACCAAGTGTATTATAAATTTTTATTGTAACAAAATTATCAGCCGGAAGATCGTATTGAATGTTTGTACTTGGATTAAATGGATTAGGATAGTTTTGTCTCAGCGAATATTCTGAAGGTAATTCGTTTTCAGTTTCCGATAAATTAAAATTACCTCTCGGTCCAATCTCTAGACTTCCGGCCCGTGTACTGACAAAATCTGATAAAACAGAAACATCCTCATATTTATCCACTGCCTGAACCCTGTATCTGACAGGATATTCAATACAAAAATTAGGAGCTTCACATGCAGAGGTATTGCAAATTGAAACAAGTTGTGCATCAATATATTCCGGTTCAGAGCTGTTAAGAATATCTATTGTATCAATACAAGTATAATAGTTCTCTGAGTTTTGTAAAGCGTCAGGAGGAACAGATCCCATATCTGATGCAGTACTTCTGTAAATTTTATATCTTTTGAATAATCCTTCCTCACCGATTAAAATTCTTTCCATATCAGGTTCCATATTATGATTCCATTTAAGTTTTATTCTTTTATAGTAATTTATTGTCGGCTGAGAATCGCAGGGCATTACATTTAGTCCCATTGGACGGGATGGAGGTGTGATCTGAAGGATTGAAGAATCAGTATAACCGCCTTCGCCGGCTTTGAATATTTTAAATGCTGCTGAACTTGTAGGACCTGATCCGGAACTAGAATACATCCAAATGTAAATTCCCGTATACTGATTTGCACTGTCTTTTGAATTTGGACTCGAATAAGGGGAAAATAATTCATTATATCCGATATTCCATGGATCATAACGATCTCCTGCAACTTGATAAGAATACCAAAAATCTTTATCATTTGTATATACTCTGTCTGTACCGTGATTCAGCGGACTATAAGTATGGCTCTTTCCTTCAGAATACCAAGGTCCTTGTGTATAATTATTTCCATTTACTATTCCTGTTACCCAGGCACTCATTCCATCTTTTCCTATATGGTCATAAATCGCTGGATTATCCTGATCGTATTTTACATCCGTTTTTACAAAAACCGGATGAATAATAGTTTGATTCCATAGGGGACTTGAAGTTCCTTGCTGTGTCCAATCCCATAAACCGTCAGCACATTCTAAATCAATTTCTTGCTCATTTCCGGATGGTTCGGAATATCCTCCGATAACATGATATATATAAACTCCTTTTCCATAATCTTCATTTATATCTTTTAAAAAATAACCGGCAACCGTATCACCTCCCATTTTTTTATCCCATTCTGATAAATTTCCTCTGTTTGCCAAAAGAAAAAATTGACTTCCTGATTCATTTATAGGAACTTGTAAAATTTCTCCCTCTGTTCCTGAAGTACCGCCTCTGGACATATAATCAGATAAATAATAATTCGGATTGGTGTAATTAACGATTTGTTGTTCAATATATTCAAGTTTTACCACTTCCCAGGGACTTAGTCCGAATTCGCCTCCCATTCCCCCTGCCATCTTACAATATTGATGATGACCATGTCCCCATAAATAGTGTCCCATTTCATGTGTAGTTACAGCAAGATAAAATTCTCTGTCTGTAATACTTCCCTTAGGACATACAACTCCGCCGGATCCATTACCTCCTGTATTTCCGTTAATTTTTACAGCTGTACTTCCGCTTTGATAAACTGTATATTCATTGTTCCAGTCTGCGCCTTCGCACGCTCCTAACGGAATATAACCTCCAGCCGTAGGATGCAACAATTTGTTAGGATCATGACGATGAACTTTTAAAAGCATATCGACCCGTCCATCTGCAGCGAATGTAAAATTTCCTAAACTGTCATATGTCCATTTATCAAATAATTGCCAATCTAAATTTATTCCCGTACCATTTAAAGCATCATAAGTATCACGATTTATTTTAGCGATTTTATTTCCGGAATAATCTACATACCATTGATAATCATGCGGAAGTATTACTGATACCGCTCTTCCGGTCACATGAAATTTTCCTCTCGACTCCAGTAATTTGGATCCATATTACTTGTATCTCCGGGTTCATTCTGAAACTGAACAAATACAACGAGAACTGGAAAATGATCAGTACCGGTCGAAGCTCCGCCAATATCCGTTCTGTGAGGTTTATATTTGCCGCCTATAAATATAGAAGAAGTCGGTGACTGACCGCTAATTATTTCAGTACCGCAGCTATAATCATAAGGCTGCGGGAAGGAATTATGATAAGTTAAAAAAAATAGAACGCTTAAAAATATAAATATTAATTTTTTCATTTTCGCTTAATTTAATGGTTTAAAAAAGTTATTTTAGAAAATTAAAAATGGGCGCAGCAATTCTGCAAATTAAGAATTACTTTTAAATTTAAACGTTGTCCGCGTTTGTTATAAAGTGAGCTGTCGCCCTAATTTTTTATTACTTACCATGGTGGAGTATTCATAATTGACCCTCCGGTTTATTTTAGCAGAATCATTTTCATAGTTTTACTGAAATTCTCTGCGCTTAATTTATAAAAATAAACTCCTGAATTTTGATCCGGTATTTCAAATTCTGCCTCGTAAGTTCCTGTTTGCAGTCTTTCATTTATCAATGTAGAAACCTTTCTTCCGAGCATATCAAAAACTTCAAGATTTACATGACTTATATTTTTTACATCAAATTTTATTTTAGTTTTTGGATTAAAAGGATTAGGATAGTTTTGGTAAAGTACAAAATCACCTGGGATTTTTGCACTTAAATGTTCAATATTTACTAATCCTCCGGTTTCCGTAAAGAGAAATTTACCGTTTCCTACAGCCCAGACAATAAGATCGCTGTAGGCGTATATGCTCCTGAAATATCCATTATTGAAGAAAGAACCTTGCATCTGCACCCATGTCCCGCCTCCATCTGTAGTTTTAAAGAGTGTCCCGGCAGTCCCCCCGCAGTACCCTGTATTTTCGTCAGCAAATTCTATACAGTATGCTTCTTCAACACCAAAAGGAACTGCGCCAACACTATCCCATGTCACGCCAAAATTAGTTGTTTTAAAAACTATTTCACCACCGACGTAACCTACGCTGTCATTTACAAAAGAAACTTTAAGGAAATTATATTGACTGCCAGATTTTATAATTCTTTCCGTTATCCAATCTTTACCGCCATTAATTGTTCTAAAAACGAAGCCAAATTGTGAACTCATTATACCTTCATTTTCATTTTTAAAATAAATATCCATTGGTAAACCTTCAATTCTTCCTGAGTCAATAAATGAATTTCCGCCGTCAGTGGTTTTCATAATAGTAACCTGTCCGCACATCCAGCCTGTATTTTCATCTATGAAAAATATGCCATCGAGAGTTGGAAGTCCCATTCCCGGTCCTCCGCTGAAAATGGAAATCCAGTTATTGCCCCCGTCTGTTGTCTTTAAAAAATTCCACCAGCCTGCTGCATATACTACACTGTCATTGACAGGGTGGATCTGTTGAATGAAAGAAGTAGAAGAGTTTGGTTGATTTATCCAATTTATTCCTCCGTTAGTAGTTTTATATATAAAATTATCTCCGCACGCCCAGCCGGTATTTCTGTTTAAAAACTCTATATCTCTAATTGGATGTCCGAGTGTTAACTGCTGTATCCACTGCGCTTCTGCACCTTGGCTTGAGAGTAGAATTACAGTAAATATTAAAATTATTTTTTTCATTTATATATTATTTCAGCATAATGAATTATTTAAAAGTTAAATTTTTTTTGGGGTAAATAAATTGGTGTTAAAGGAAGGCAGCATTAATAAAAAGTATTATCCATTTTTCATATTTTGAATTTAATTAAAAAATTTCAAAGCGATTTGGCAGTTAATTATTTTTTAATGAAAGGAAAATAAATTTCAGTTAAATTACAAGTTAAAAATTTATTTTAATTATTACGATGTTACAGAACGTATTAAATGTATTATACAAACAAAAACCGCTGCGATTGCCGCAGCGGTTTGGTAAAAATTTTGCCACAAGAAATCTTTAAATTTTTTGCTCTGCTAATGCAAACTTTTGATCACCAACAACAGTGCCTGCGAAGACCGAGACTGGACTCAATAGAAAGACATATCTCCATATAATTTTCAAATAATCCAAATTCATCTTTTACTATGTAAAACATTTTTCACAGATAACTCACTCAAACTATATCGAATTGATCTATTAATTGAGCATTGAAAATCTTATAAATTAAAATACCATCGCAGAGTCAGATTGCTTCATCCGAATGAATTCGGGTTTGCAAATGAATCATTCCTATTAATTAATTTAATAGATTGAAATTACATTTTATATTAAACATATTTTTCAAATTTAATTTTAAATTATGAAAATTTTCACAATAAGCTTTTTAGCTTTGGGTATTCTTTGCTTCTCGGGCATAGTCAATGCACAAACACCATCGGTAACATCATTCTCACCGCAGCGTCAGATCATCAATGCCGACAGGAGTTCGCAGGTGATTGTAAATTTTAATACTGCAATTGATCCGGCTTCGGTTAATGATGTGACTTTCCGGGTTTTCGAAAAATTAGCCGGAGAAGCAGTAGGAACGTTTGAATTTCTCAACGGAAATACTCAGATAAAATTTACTCCTTCCAATCCATATCTTGCCGGAGGATGGATCACAGTCTCACTTTCAAAAGGAATAAAAAGTCAGAGTAATGTCCCGATGGAAAAAGGTTTTGTATGGCAGTTCTGGTCAAAAGCCGGATCGGGTTCATTAAATCTTGCGCTGATAAATACTATTCCAGTGAGAAGACAAGGCGAAGGTCTTATACAGTGTTACGGTGCGCTCGGTGTCGATCTTAATAATGACAGAAAAACCGACCTTGCAATAGTGAATGAAGTGTCCCGAGATTTCAGGGTTTTTCTGAATAATGGTGTGAGCTTTGATACAATGTATTCAATATATCCGCTGCCTGCAGGCAATTACCCAAGTCCGAGTGAAGGCGCGGATTTTGATCATGACGGGAAGATTGATATTGTGATCGGCAATGCCGGCAACAATATAATGAGTTTATTTATGGCAACAGGTGATGCGGTCTTCCAGCCGGAAACTCCTTATACTGCTGCCAGCAATGTAAGAGGCGTTGCAGTCGGTGACATTGACGGAGACGGTGATGATGACATAGTGACAGCAAACAGAGGAGGCAGTAATATTGCTGTTTTCAAAAATAACGGGAACGGCGTTTTTGCACCGGCGCAATTAATCAATACAGTCGGCAACGGCGAAACTGCCGTCATGCTGACAGATGCAAATAATGACGGAATCCTCGATGCATTTATCGGATGTTACTCAAGCCGCGAGATTGTTTTACTGCTCGGTGACGGTGAAGGGAATTTTACTTTTTCTGCAAGAGCAGATCTCATCGGTCAGCCTTGGGCTATTTCGGTGGGAGATATAAACGGCGACGGAAATGCAGATGTCTCCGGCGCTCTCTCAAGCTATAACAGGATAGGTGTTATTTTCGGTGACGGCATCGGCGGACTTAGTACAGTGACGACTTACAACACAGGCTCTTTCCCGCTGGCAATGGATATCGGAGACATCGACGGTGATAATGATCTTGATCTGATCGCCAGTAATTACAGCGGTGCGACTTTTAATGTTTTTAATAATACAGGCGCAGGAGTTTTTTCTAATTCACCGATTGTACTTCCGGCGTCGAGTTCGGGTTCATGCATAACCGTTCATGACAGAGACAATGACGGTGACATGGATCTTGCAGGGATAGATGAAGTGGATGATCTACTATTTATTTTTAATAACGGAACGACTGCAATAGAACCTAATACAAACGGGACTCCTGAGGATTTTAACTTAGGTCAGAATTATCCAAATCCTTTTAATCCAAATACAAAAATAAATTACAGCTTAGGTGTAAAAGGAAAAGTAGATCTTACAGTTTTTGATATTCTTGGAAATGAAGTTACGACACTTGTAAATGAAGTACAGGAATCAGGAAATTACTCAGTAGAATTTTCAGCATCTACAGGAAATAATTATCTGCCAAGCGGAGTTTATTATTACCGTCTGAGTACTGAAAAATTTTCTGATACAAGATCGATGATACTGTTAAAATAATTAAGAATTAATAATTAGAAATTAAGAATTGTAAAGCTTTATTAGATACTTTTTCTAATTTTAATAAGCACGATTCAGATTAAATTAAAATCATTTCCCCCTTAAAAAAGGGGGATCGAAGTGGGTTCTTGCCGAAAGAAACCGTAAGCAACAATTTTCAAATATAACTCAATCATGAAAATCTTATAATCTTTAAAATCACAGTTAAAAATTGCTTGTTAAATTTTCGGTGGAATGACTTATAATACATTTATATATTTGTAATAAAAAAAATTATGAACACAGAAATAAGCATTCCGGAAAAAGTTATGTATAAGGCTCTTTTGGAAAAAGACGAGGAATTCGAAGGACAGTTCTTTGCTGCAATTAAGACCACAGGAATTTTCTGCAGACCATCATGTACAGCACGCAAACCGAAGCCGGAAAATGTTGAATATTTTAAGACACCACGTGAAGCAATGGTAAGCGGATACCGCCCGTGTAAAGTGTGTAAACCTCTCGCGCACAGCAGGGAAATTCCTGCTGAAATAAAATCTCTTATCACAGAGATCAACAACTCCCCTTCCTTAAAAATATCTGACTTCGATTTAAGATCACGTGACCTTGAGCCAAACAGGATCAGGAGATGGTTTCTGAAAAATCACGGAGTCACATTTCAGGGATTTCAGAGACTGATGAGAATTAACAACGCCTTTCATGACATCAAAAATGGTGACAAAGTGATCAGTGCTGCATTTGAAAACGGATATGGTTCACTTAGCGGATTCAATTATTCTTTTAAAAAGAATGCTGACTTTAATCCAAATCAAAGTGCTGCAAAACCCGCTCTGACCTTCACTCGATTCACAACTCCCCTCGGACCTATGATGGCAGTTGCAACTGAAGACGGGCTTTGCCTTCTGGAGTTTACTGACAGAAGAATGCTCGAGACACAGCTCAAGCAGCTTGAAAAGCATTTCAGATCAAAGATCTTTCCGGGTAAGAATAAATTTTTTCAGGAAACTGAAAAACAGATGAATGAATACTTTGCAGGTAAAAGAAAAGAGTTCGATATTCCTTTAATAATGTCCGGTACTGAATTTCAAAAAAGCGTCTGGAAAATTCTACAGTCGATTCCATACGGACAGACAAGATCCTACAAAAAGCAGGCTGAACTTCTCGGTAATCCCAAAGCAGTCAGAGCAGCAGCAAATGCAAACGGTAAAAATAATATCGCGATCATGATACCATGTCACAGGGTTATTGGAGAAGACGGGACACTTACCGGTTACGGAGGCGGTCTTTGGAGGAAAAAGTGGCTGATAGATCTTGAAAAAGAAAAATTATAATTACGGATATAATTTTAAAAATTTTATTTTCAAAAATCTTAAAATATAATTCGAAGAAAGTAGATTTAAGATTGCCGGATTTTGAAAATCATACAGAACTTATTTTTTTTCAACATTTTCAAAAATAAAAAGCTCCCCTTCATCAATGATCTTTATCCTGTCTTTATATGTTTCGCCTGACTGTCCTGAATTATTTTCACCGTCTCTTTTTGCAATCAGTTCTCTGAGTACATCAGCGGGATAATCCGGATCCGAAGAATATTCAAGCGCACCGTAATGCACCGGTACCATTTTATCAGCTTTCAGATCATCAAATACTTTAAAAGCTCCCATTGATGTCATGTGAGTATATGAATTATCTTCTTCGCAATCCCTGCACGGACCCACAGGCAACAATGCAAGATCTATATCAAATTTTTTCCCAAGCTCTTTATAAGCAAATTCCTCATACAATGAATCACCTGCGTAGAATATGACCAGGTCTTTATATTCTACTATAAATCCAGTACAACCGGGCATATTCCATGCATAACTGTCCAGTCCGAATCTTCCGCCATAATGAAGTGCATACACTGCAGTAACCTTAATTCCGTTAGATTCATACGTCTGCCCGACGTAATTTTTTTTGGAAGAATTCCCTGTGTATAATCTGACTATATCATAATCATATCCGGGAATGAATTCCTCTGCTCCCATCGGAACAATTAATTTAGCCTTTGAAAATTTTTCTTCTAAGTCATCAAGTGTGGAAATACTAAGATGATCCATGTGAGCGTGAGAGATCAGTATCATGTCAATATTTTTAACATTCGTAAGATTTATAGCTGCCTCATATTTCCTCGTCATCACACCGCTGATCACATTATTAAAAACCGGATCGAATAGAATTACTTTATCATACATCTGTACAAGTGTCGAGGAATGTCCAGCCCACATGACCGAAAGTTTAACACTGTCTCTTATCGGATATTTTTCTGTCTTAAGAGGCTTATCCGGATTATTGAAAATAGTATGTCCGGCATTCTTCAGACCGATCCTGAACAAACCACATCCGTTTAAAGAAACAGCAATTATAAGTACAAAAAATATTTTCAGCAATGATATCATTTACCAGTATTTAAAATTAATTCCAAAAGCATATTCAGATCCGTCATTAAAATTGTAATTAAAAGTAAGTCCGAGAAGTCCGAACAAAACATATACTCCGCCTTCCACACCATAGTATCCGTTCTCATTATTCAGATTATTCTGTCTGAAATTATATTTTCCGCCGAGTGAAACATAAAGATGTTCGCCGAGATTTTTTACGGGAATGTTTACACGTGACCCAACAGCTACATTGAATTTATCAAAACCTGAATATTCTAAAGAAGAAAATGCAAATTCAGGCTGCACAAAAAATTCCAGCGAGCCTGTAAATTTACGCATTGGATTCACCATAAAGAATTGTACCGGTGATACATATTTATTTGTACTGAAAGAAATATTGATCGGCGTCACGTTCCATTTTAACCCAAACACAATTTGCGAATTGCTGCTGTTTCTGTCATTTGTCCAGTTTATAGAAGGAATCGTCTGAACCAATGCCCAGGTCATTATCTTCTTTTGTGTCTTCTCAACATCAGTAATTTGTTCATTCGGTTTCTGAGAATATACTCCTGTTGAAGAAAACAGAAATATGGATAATATTATATAAAAAGTTTTATTCAAAAATAAATTTGGAATAGTATATTTTAAACATAGCTATTTTAATTTAAAAATCATTTACCATTAATTGGAATTTTTAAAATCACTTTAAATAATGATATGAAATTAAATTAAATCAGGATAAAAATCATATTTAAATGGAATTTATAAAAGATGTACGTTGAAGTGAACTGAATTTTGTATAAAAGAATTCAATTAAGATTTTTCAATACATTTAAATTTTTTTTAAAATCCCTTTAGTACTGAATTTATTTAATACATCTAAAAGGTTAAATTGAAGAAATCTAATTTTAATAATTCAACCATATAAATGAAAAGAGTTTATATAAATAAAATATCTGACCATGTAGATCAGGAAGTAACACTAAAAGGATGGCTTTACAATATCCGATCATCAGGAAAGCTTATGTTTCCTGAATTCAGAGATGGTACAGGAATCATACAGGGAGTAGTAGTAAAGAGTGCTGTGTCTGAAAAAGTATGGGAAGATTTTTCAAAGCTTACACAGGAATCTTCGCTTTCAGTAAAAGGAACTGTTTCGAAACACCCAAAAAAAGATAATGTCTATGAATTACAGGTCAGTGACATTGAGATAATCAATATTGCTGAGCCATATCCGATCACTCCAAAGGAACACGGAGTAGAATTTCTGATGGACAGAAGACATCTATGGATGAGGTCTCCGAGACAGGTTGCAATTCTCCGCGTCAGAAATGAGATCATTCAGTCTATCCGTGATTACATGTACAATAATGGTTTCGTACTTTTTGATACCCCTATTTTTACTCCGAATGCCTGCGAAGGAACATCGACACTTTTCGCAACGGATTATTTTGATATGGGAAAAGCTTACCTTTCCCAGTCAGGACAGCTTTATGCTGAGGCAGGTGCACTTGCTCTTGGAAAAGTCTATACGCTCGGACCTACATTCAGAGCTGAAAATTCTATGACGAGAAGACACCTGACAGAATTCTGGATGATGGAACCTGAAGTTGCATTCTGTGACATTGATGAAGACATGGATTTAATAGAGGATTTTATGGAGTATGTAGTGCAAAGAGTTTTGAAGAATTGTAATACTGAACTTACCGAACTCGGTCGCGATCTGTCAAAACTCGAAAATGTAAGAAAGCCTTTTCCAAGAATTACTTATGATGAAGCAATTGAAATACTTATCAAAAAAGATATTCCGCTCATTAGAAAAACTGCAAATGGTGAAGAGCATATTCGTCCTTTCCCATGGGGAGAAGATTTTGGCGCTCCCCATGAAGAAGCTATAGTAGAAGATTTTGATAAACCTGTTATGGTGCACAGATGGCCTGCAATAGCAAAGTCATTTTATATGAAGAGAGATCCAAATAATCCTGAGATCGCACTCGGTGTGGATGTACTCGCTCCTGAAGGTTTTGGTGAAATTATCGGCGGCTCACAGAGAGAAGATGATTTGAAAGAACTTGAGAAAAGAATTATCGAACATGATCTGCCAATGGAAGAATTTCAGTGGTTTCTGGATCTGAGAAGATACGGCAGTGTTCCGCATTCAGGATTCGGACTTGGTATTGAGAGAATGGTAAACTGGATCTGTAATCTGGAAAATATAAGAGAGGCAATTCCGTTTGCCAGAAGACCTAACAGAATCAGACCTTAAGTGTAAAATTTGATATGATTAAAATTTTTTAATCTGTTAGATTAATTTTATTTTGAATTTAGAAGTTCATTTTTCTGTCTAAACCTCTCCAAGCCCTCCCCTTACCCGGGGAGGGCAGGGGCAATAAGTTAAAGGAATTTTTAATAGTAATTTTAAAACTATAAATATTTAGTTTAAAAATTACAGCTCCTCTCCTTTTTTTCAAAATGGAGGTTGGGAAAGGTTTGCTGACAGCCGCGATATTTCGCCCTTAACTTAATGGCATTAAGGCACGGTTGGGGTAATCAGAAAGGACAATTTATATTCAATGTTTAATGTATTTATTGATAGAATATTTTTATAAAAAGTATTTTGGACACTACTTGAATATGACCTTAATGAATTTTAGATTTGAACTGAATCTGTAAAAGTTATTTAATACATTTCTAAATGTGAAAATGAGAAAATGAAAATAGTTTTGATAGACGGAAATAATGTGATACATAAATCTGCACAGTTTAAAAAAATTTTTATGAATGATAAAATTGCTGCACGACAGTCTTTTGTAGAAAAAGTAAAATCTCATTTGGGCAGAGGATGCAGAATAGAATTTTATTTTGACGGGTATAGTGAACAGAATTTGAGCGGGATATATTTTTCAGGAAATAAAACAGCTGATGATCTCATAAGGAACAGAATTGAGAGATCTGAAGATCACAGAAATATTACAGTTGTCAGCTCTGATAATGGAATTACCGGACTGGCAAGAGTTTGCGGATGTACAGTTAAAAGCTCAGAAGAATTTTTAAAAGAACTTGAAGGAAAAGAAAATATTTTCAAAGGTAAAAATATTAATCACCTTCTTGAAAAAGATAATGAGAAACCAAATTCTGTCAGCAGAAAAGATCTTGATTATTTCAGGGATAAATTCAGCTGATGTCTGAAATATATGGTTACCTCGCTGCTGTATTTGTAGGTTTAGTTTTGGGAATGATCGGTGCAGGTGGTTCGATCTTAACAGTTCCTATATTGGTATATCTTATGGGAATAAATCCGGTTCTTGCAACAGTGTATTCACTTTTTGTAGTCGGCTTTACGACTCTGATAGGTTCTGTTTCTTATATAAGACAAGGTCTTGTAAATATAAAAACATCAATAGCATTTGCAGTGCCTTCACTTGTTTCGATTTTTTTAACAAGGAAATATATACTGCCTTCTTTACCTGAAGTAATTTATCAAAGCGGAGATCTTATTATCTCCAAAGATATTTTTATACTTTTGCTCTTTGCAGTGATCATGCTTTTTTCTTCATTGTCTATGATTTATTCAAATGTAAAGGAAAAAGATGATCATCACAGTATGACAATGAATGAAAATCTCATACTTATTTTTTATGGTTTTGCAGTTGGATTTGTAACAGGAATGGTCGGTGCAGGCGGGGGATTTCTCATTGTACCTGCTTTAGTCTTTTTTGCAAGGATTCCGGTAAAGGCAGCGATAGGTACTTCACTGCTGATCATTTCAGCAAATTCTTTATCAGGATTTGCAGGCGATCTTACAGGTGATTATATCATAGACTGGAAACTGCTTTTGATATTTTTAGGATTTGCAATTGCGGGAATTTTGGTTGGCAGCAGACTTACTAAATTTGTATCAGGTAAGAATCTGAAAAAAGTATTTGGAGTAATTGTACTGGTCATGGGAGTTTATATTATTTTCAGAGAATTGTCCGAATTAAATATATTTTAATAATTTAAATTTTTTATTATGCAGCATAAAGATATAGATACAAAGTCTTTTAAAGAGCTTTCAGAGAATGATGCTTATGTATTGCTCGATGTCAGGACACCTGATGAATTCAATTCTGAAAGGCTAAAGGATTCGATTAATATTGATTTTTACGAATCTGATTTCGAGGATAAACTGGATGAGCTGGATAAGAGAAAAAAATATCTTATTTATTGCCGCTCCGGAAACAGAAGCAGACAGGCAATGTTTCTAATGAGAGATCTTGGCTTTGAAGAAGTTAATAATCTTTCCGAGGGGATAATCTCATGGGTAGAAAATAATTTTGAAACAATAAAATAATAATTGAAATGGAAATAAAGCAATTTTATGATAAAAGTCTTGCACATGCGTCATACGCGATTTTAAGTGAAAACGAGATCGCACTTATAGATCCAGCAAGAGATCCCGGGATTTATTTTGATTTTGCAGATGATAATAATGCAGAGATCAAAGCTATAATTGAGACACATCCTCATGCTGACTTTGTAAGTTCACATCTGGAAATTTCCAAAAAAACAGGTGCGTCGATTTATATAAGCAAACTTGTAAATGCTTTGTATGATCATATTACTTTTGATGAAGGTGATGAACTTTCATTAGGAATAATAAAACTCTTTCCTATAAACACTCCGGGTCATTCACCTGACAGCATTTCAATTATCATAAAAGATGAAGATGGAAAAGATCATGCGATTGCAACAGGCGATACCTTATTTGTAGGTGATGTCGGAAGACCTGATCTGAGAGAATCTGCAGGCTCTATAAATAAAACCAAAGATGAACTTGCACGGATGATGTATAATACAATAAATGAAAAACTCCTTACATTAAATGACGATGTGCTTGTCTATCCTGCACACGGAGCGGGATCGCTCTGCGGAAAGTCAACCAGTACGGAAAATTCCTCAACTATAGGTAAAGAAAGAAAAAGTAATTATGCCCTTCAGCCGATGAGTGAAGATAAATTTGTTGATGAACTTTTAAATGAGCAGTCTTACATTCCAAAATATTTTGGTTACGATGTAGAGCTGAACAGAAAAGGCGCACCGGATTTTGAAGAGAGTGTAAACAATGTAAAGATCATTTCTTCATATAATGATATTGAAGATGGTCATATAATTATAGACACAAGATCTAAAGAAGATTTTGAAAACGGACATTACCCGGGTGCCGTAAACTTAAGAGAAGACACAAAATTTGAAACCTATCTTGGAACAGTAGTCTCACCTGACGAAAAGTTTTATTTAATTTCTGACAGCAAAGAAAAACTCGATACACTTATCAGAAGATGTGCAAAGATCGGATATGAATTAATTATTGAAGGTGCACTGGTACATGAAGAGATTGAAGACTCTGTGAAAGTAGAAAAACTTGATCTGAATGATTTCAAAGAAAACCTGTCCGAATTTACTATTGTAGATGTAAGAAATTTATCCGAAAGAAATTCGGAAATAATATTCGAAGACTCAATTCACATTCCGCTGAACGAGATAAGAGAAAGATACAATGAAATACCTTCAGATAAGCCTGTCGTAGTTCACTGTGCTGCCGGATACAGGTCTGCTGCGGCTTCCAGCATACTCAGAGATAAATTAGATACTAAAGTATTTGACCTGAGTGACGAGATAAAAAACTTTTCAAAATATAACTGAATAATCTATGGTCAGCAAATTTAATACTTTTTACAGACACATTATCGAAGAGGAAAGAAATTTCCCCGATGCATCAGGACAGCTTTCAGATTTATTAGCCGACATTGCTCTTGCCTGCAAAGTAATTTCTCTCGAAGTAAACAGAGCAGGACTGATCGACATACTTGGTTTTACGGGTGATGAGAATGTACAGGGTGAGGAAGTAAAAAAGCTTGATGTATTTGCAAATGATGTACTGACCAATGTGATGAAACAGGGCGGACATATCTGCGCTGTTTGTTCGGAAGAGGAAGAAAATTTCATACCCATAAATAAGAATTTTGGATCAGATAATTCTGTATCAAATAAATACATATGCCATTTTGATCCGCTTGACGGCTCTTCAAATATCGATGTAAACGTTTCCATCGGGACAATATTTTCCATTTACAGGAGAGTTACAGAATCAGGTCCCGGAGCACTTGAAGACTGTCTGCAGAAAGGCGATGTACAGGTGGCAGCAGGTTATGTCATTTACGGATCAAGCACAGTGCTGACTTATACAGCCGGTAAAGGTGTTCACTTGTTTACACTTGATCCGAGTGTCGGTGAGTTTTTATTGTCAACAGAAAATATATCAATACCAAAGAAGTCGAAAATTTATTCTGTGAACGAAGGTAATTATTGTAAATGGTCTGACGGAATGAAAAAGTATATCAATCATCTGAAAGAAGATGACGAATCAACCGGCAGACCTTATACATCAAGATATGTTGGTTCTCTGGTAGCTGACTTCCACAGAAATTTAATTTACGGAGGCATTTTTATTTACCCGGCTGATCTGAAAAATAAGAATGGAAAGTTAAGACTTATGTATGAAGCCAATCCATTGAGTTTTATAGTAGAGCAGGCAGGCGGCAGGAGTTCGGACGGGAAGAATCGGATACTTGATCTCATTCCCGAAAGTCTTCATCAGAGAACCCCGCTTTATATCGGCAGTGAGGAAGATGTATTGATGGCGGAAAAATATTTAAGTGAGGAATAATTAGAAAAGGAATTTATTTTGATCAGATTTTCTAACTAGTTTAGGTTGTTGGTCACGCTCGCTTCGCTTACTAAAATCAAAAAATGTTTAAGATTTTCAAGCAACCTTCTATCTGGTTAATGGTAGTTCTTATTTACTATATAGACATTTGTAACTATTTCAAAAGCACCATACGTCTTGTATCAATCACTCTTGAATCAACTTCTATTATATAAAAATAAACGCCGCTTGTAAGACTGGAACCATCAAATTCAACTTCATATTCACCCGTATTTTGTATTTCATTAACTAAAGTGGCGATCTCCATGCCAAGTGTATTAAAAATAACAAGCTTTACATATGATACCTGTCCTCTGAAATTTGACGGGATAGAATATCGAATAACAGTCATCGGGTTGAACGGGTTTGGATAATTTTGTGAAAGAGAAAAACTTGATAAAAGTAACCCTTGACCTTCAGAAATTCCCGTAATTGTTTGTGAAAATTTTGCTGTTGCTATATCCATATTAAGATTTGGAAAAGCATCACCTGTTACATATACATTACCCACATTATCAATTGCAATTGACCTTAGTTCTTCACTTGAAATAAATGATCCATTGAAACGTACCTGCCAAATTTTCAGACCGTTTGAATTATATTTAACAGTAGAATAATCATCTCCTATAGAGCTGCCAAAGTATCCTGTTACATAGATGTTTCCTTGATTATCAAGCTCTAAATCTCTTGCTCTGGCCGTAGAACTGCCGGTATGTAGCGCAAGCCAAAGTTGTAAACCTGACGGACTGTATTTAATAGTACCATAACAATCATTACTAGTAAGATTGCTACTGAATGCATTACCAGTAACATAAACATTTCCGGATTTATCAACTTCTATGTCATTTGCTATATTTCTTTCATATTGTTCACCATATATTGCAGCCCATTGTTGGATTCCAGATTCGTCATATTTGAGTGTAAGGTATTTTGAATAATCGCTGTAATTGTTTGAATGTGTAAACCCTGTTACATATACATTTCCTAAATCATCCGCAGTAACTGCCAATCCCTGATCATCACTGTAAGTTGGTCCCATATAATCAGATATCCAAATTCTAACACCTAAAGAGTTATATTTTATTGTTCTGCAATCTCTGTGTGTGTTTTGGTCATATCTAAATCCCGTAATGTATATATTACTATTTACGTCTATTGTCATATCCTGAATAGTAATATCGTCTTTTACAATCCAAAGTAGATTTCCCAATGAATCGTATTTAATCGTTCCATCGTCTCCCGTGACATAGACATTCCCAAAATTATCTACTTCAATATCTTCGGTATAATCTGATAAAAAAGTAGTTGTATCATTACCCCAGATTATGGTATCTCCAAAAGTTCTAACCCACTTCATATCTCCGGAAGAATCATACTTAATAGTCAGATAATCAACATCATTTTCAAAACTAAATGTAGTTCCCGTTATAAAAATATTTCCCCTCCCATCTAATACCATTGAGGTAACTCCATCGTTAAGATTTGACAGAGGATTATCATAAATAGATGTCCAGATCTCGTTGCCGTAATTGTTATACTTAATTAGTATACAGTCAAAACCAGTTGAAGTTTGTATCGTACCAGCTGTATAAACATTTCCTGAGTTATCAGTTTTCACACTAATACCTGATTCATATGTTCCACTACTGTTATAAATACTTGTCCAATCTTCATTTACCTGACAAAGTAATTCAGAACAGTTTAATACTATGTATAAATTTGTTAAAACAAAAATTATTTTCAAAGTTTATTAGATTTTTTAAAGAGAATCACCCGCTTTTTAGCTGATAGATTTTCCTCAGTTGGGTTATAAAAATTTAACAACTCGATATTTGACATTTGATAGTTCACAGGAGTAATTATCTGAATAATATTTTCATTAACCATAGTTGCCATTTCATTCATCAAAATATTTAATACTTTCTTGTTTCAAAATTCTTAATTTGTTATTGGAAACTCTACTTGTTTTGAACATAATAGCGATATATATATAAGTATTTCAGCAAATACTTTCCACTGTATTATTTAACTAAGTACACTACAAAAAATTGAACTAAAAAATAAAATCTGACTCTTTAATTTAAGTATTAATTAACCTTTTTAAATTAATAATACTTAGAAAGAAGTCAGATTTATAAAACAGTACTATATTTATAAATTAAGATCAACATTACAATTTAATTTTGATTGGAATAGTCCAAAATATCTTACATATCTAATTTAATATATTTAATAATTTAAAAAAAAACCGACAAAATGCCCCGGCTTTAAATTTTAATTTATCTAGTGATATTCTAAATTGAATTAATTTTTAATAAATTAAAATCCAGGTTCACTCATCAGATCAGAATTCCTAAGCTGTTCAAGATCTTTGTTTTCCATAATTATTTTTATAAACACTTCATTATCATATCTGCTGAGTTTAATTTTATCTAATAGTTTCGAAGCCGGTGGTTTTTTATCTCCACCCGAACTTAACTTGGAAACAGTCAGAAATCCGTTCAGAATGCTTTTAAAAAATTTTGCTGAAGGGTCATCAATGAAATTGTTCTGTATAAGTATTTCAATATCATCCTTCATATCTGCCGAAAATGAGATCGAATTATATTTTGTATATAAATTATCCAGATCAGCTTTTTCATCATTTGCTTTCACTGAATCTTTCATGACTGCTGTTGTATCTTCTTCAAGTTTTCTTCCGGCTGTCGATCCGAGAAAATTCTGATAGATCCCTTTTATAAATGCTTTTTCAGTCGAGACCATCCACAGATTCTGTTTATAAATAATATTTTCAATTGACCCGAGCAGCTTTTCATTTTTCATAAGTCCTGAATTTACAGTATCACTTACCTGCATCATTATATCGATCTGCTTGAGATAATTACTTGCGCAGATGGTAAATTCATTTTTAAAAAAGAAATATAATCCATTATCATTTTTTATATAAATATCCTTACCTGAAGATGTTTTTGTGATCGAGAAAATGCTGTCAGTGAGAAGATATTCATCAAGCTTTTTTTTATTGAAGAGACCTTTGAGTACAATGGAGTTTTCACCGAACCATGAATTCGAGTAATACATTTCATCAAGACCGTCAGAAACAGATGCTCCTGTTGCAATCTTAAAAGTATTAAGAACGCTGCCAAAAGTTTTTTCCTCATTCAGAAGGGAATCGGAAATATTATTTTTCCAGAAGTTTGTCCTGCTCATGGTTTTAAAATTCAGATACATTACAAACTGAGGGTCTTCCTGAAGGAGATTAAGAGTAGCTCTTACCATCGGCGGAAGCGGTTCCGGCTCGGGTTTGAAATCACAACCCTGTATCAGGATAGTTGCAATTATGAAAAGTACCGGAAAAGTTTTTACAAATTTCATTGATAAGAAGAATAGATGTTAATAATCTTTTTTCTTAAAGTAGAATATAGAAGCTGATAAAACTGCCAGCATAAAAAGAACAGAAGAAAAAACAGGCATGTAAGAATTCACAGCTTCGCCTGTTATAATATCCGTTGTAATTTTATTTATATCAGACGGCTTTGGCAGTATATAGTAAAAAAAGTTTATGACAAACTGTGCAGCACTATTCTCCACAAGAGAAAAAATTGTAGCTTCTCTTACATAAAGTATCGGACAAACGATAAACACAAGAAAGAAACTTACAAGTATAGAGAGAATTGTACTTTGCGAAATCAGCCCTATGAAAATTATTAAAGAATAGATCACAGCAAATGAAAGTGTCAGCCATAGTATAGAATAAAGAAACGGGAAATGCCAGAAGCCTGATTTTGAAGAAAGTATGATCCAGACAAATCCTATAAGATATATCAGACTAATGAAGACGAGTAAGACACCACCTATAAATTTAGCAAGTATAATATTAGTTCGGGAGATCGGCTTGGAAAGTAACAGATCAATATTTCCTTTTTCGAGCATTGACGGAATGAAAGATGAAACAGAGATCAGACAAAAAGTAATTATGAGTAAATAAGAAATGTCTATCATTGCAACTTCAAAGCCTATCACAAGTTTCCGTATACCCTCTTCACCTGAAGCACCGACCATATCTACCATTCCTTCGACCGAATCTACATTTATCAGAAATAAAAATATCAGTATGATAATTGTCGAGATCGCAAAAAAACCGAGGAATATTTTCTTCGCCATTGCTTCCCTGAATGTACTTAATACAAGTGTTGAAAATATCATATTCTAATTTTGACTTCCGATTAAGTTTATAAACATGTTTTCTAATGTATTCTTTTCTCTCTGAATTCCACGGATCAGTATATTATTTTGTCTTAAAAAATCTATCAGCCTGTTCAGCTCTTCTATATTATCTGATTTAAAATGGAATTCATTATTACCATGAACGGTAGATTTAAAGTTGTTCAGAAGTTTACTCATTATGGATTCATCAAGGTCGGAGCAATGTACAATATAATTATCCGGAATAAGAGTTATCTCATCGACTCTTCCTGATCTGATCAAAGCACCTTTATTCATAATAGCTACCCTGTCGCAGATCATTTCCACTTCACTGAGCAGATGTGAGTTAAGAAAAATAGTTTTACCTCTTTCTTTCAAACTTTCGAGGACGTCCCTTATTTCTTTTCTTCCGATCGGATCGACGCCATCTGTAGGTTCATCGAGAAAAATCAGTTCCGGATCATTTATCAATGCCTGTGCAAGGCCAAGTCTCTGCAGCATCCCTTTTGAATATTTTTTGATCTTTGTCTTTCTCCATTTTTCCATATCGACGAGTTTCAGGAATTCATCAGATCTCTTTTTTACTTCTGTTTTATTTAATCCGCTCATCTTCCCGTAGAAAGTCAGCACTTCTTCGCCGGTAAGATAATTCGGGAATTTATGATTTTCAGGCAGGTATCCAACCTTCAATTTATATGACTCGTCATTAATTTCCTTTCCGAATATATTGATCTCACCTTTTGTCCTGTGAGTAATGCCGAGAAGTATTTTTATCAAAGTTGTTTTACCTGCGCCGTTTGGACCGAGGATTCCGAATATTTCCCCTGCTTCCACTTCAAAGGAAAAATTATTTAATGCAAGGATCTTATCTTTAGAAAAACTTTTTGATGAATATTCTTTAGACAGATCTTTTGTGTTTATTATATTCATGATTTAATTTCTGTTATTTATTCTGTTATCCTGCTTCATACTTTCTATAATATTATTTATATGGACATCAAGCTCTACGCCGATATCCTCAGCACCTTTTACAATGTCTTCCCTGTTTACATTCCTTGCAAAAGCTTTATCCTTCATTTTCTTTTTAATACTTTTGGACTCTACATCACTCAGACCATTTTGTTTCATCAATGAATAAGCCATAATAAATCCTGTGATCTCATCACATGCAAATAAATATTTAGCAAGCTGGGTTTCTCTCGGCACATCAGTCCTATCGGGATAGGCATGTCCAAGGATTGCGTCTATGAATTCTTTGTCATAGCCCGCTTCTTCAAGAATTGGTACAGCAGTATTTGGATGAGTATCCGGATACATTTCCCAGTCCAGATCATGAAGAAGACCTGCTGCTCCCCACTTTTCAGAATCTTCGCCAAGCAATCCCGCATAATATTTCATAGCAGATTCTACGGCATAGCAGTGCTTAATAAGATTTTCGTTTTTAATATATTTTCTGAGAAGTATTTCGGAGTCGTTCAAATGAAAAAATAATTTTGATAAATATAACGAACTTTCATCTTACAAAATATAAATAAAATATTGTCAGGATATAATTACTTCATTTGACAGCTCGTTCTTATCATCATTTTGAACCGGAAACTCAGCAGCCAATCTTTCTCCTATTTTATCAATTACAAATTTGATTCCTTCTTTATACTTTTCCTCTCTGAAAAGATCTGCAGTTTTTTCTGAAAATGTTTTCCATTCTGAATCTTCGATCTTAGAATTAATACCTTCATCGGCAATGATCTCAAATTTATGTTCGTCAAATAAAATAAAAAACAGCACACCGGTTTTATCTTTTGTTTTATGCATATCCAGATTATGAAATTCAGCAATTGCAAGTTCTCTGGGAGTAATACCTTTTTCCCTGTAACCTCTATTTGTTTTAATACTCAATCTGATCTCGCCTGAAGTTTTACTTTCCGCCTGAGAAATATTTTTTACTATTTCATCAAGATCAGAATCTGATAAATATTTATTTATATAATTTTTTGGCATGATAAATATTATTTACTTTATATTAAGCAAAAATCACCAGCTTCCGCTTGCTCCTCCGCCGCCGAATGAACCACCGCCGCCTGAGAATCCACCACTGCTTCCGCCACTGCTCCATCCCCCGCCGCTTCCGCCGCCGCCGCTCCACCAGCTGCTTCCCGAATCTTTTTTTCCGGTACGAACTGAATTACCAAATCCAAACATCCTTCTCAGGACAGAAGTAAATATTGAAATGAAAATGAAAAAGAATATCATCATAACAAATATCGGCACTCCAAAACAGCATTTACTTGAATCCTGTGAAATCAGTTCATTTTCTTCTGCAGTATATTCGCCTTTTATTGCAGCAATTATTGCATCTACTCCGTCATTGATTCCTTTATAATAATCACCTTTTTTAAATTCAGGTGTGATCACATTTCTAATAATACTTGAACTAATTGCGTCAGTCAGCGCACCTTCTAAGCCATAACCTACTTCAATTCTGATCTTTCTGTCACTTCTTACTACGAGCATTAAGACGCCGTTATTCCTGTCTTTCTTTCCGATCTTATTTTTCTCAGCCAGATTAATTGATACATCTTCAAGGGATTCACCGTTGAGACTGTTTATAATATAAACAACGATCTGATTTGATGTAGTCTTATCTTCATTGACTAATTTTACAAGAATATCTTTATGTTGCACAGGAGTCAGAATACCTGTCTCATCGACAAGATATTCTTTGAGCTGAATGGGGTTATCGGCAAGAGATCTTTCCTTTTGTCCCTGAGAATAAAGCTCCGGGTACAAAGTAAGAAATACAAGAAGTAAGAATAAATATTTAAAAAATGGTTTTTTCATATACTGCTTTTTCAGCAGATAAATTATTTTATTGTAATAAAAAAAGCGATCAGAATTTATTCAGACCGCTTTTAATAAACTTTCTACTAAGTATTAACCTCCGGCTTTTGTAACTATTTCCTTATCCGGATCTTCCATTTTCATAAAACTGTATCTCTTATCAATTTCAGCCTTATTGATCTCGTCAAGTATATCGATCATTGTGCTGTACTTCATATTTCTATCAAATTTAAGCAAAATTATTAACTGAGGATTTTGTCTGTAAAGATCTTCAATCTTATTTTTCATATCATTAAAAGATACCTTTACCGGTTCAGCTTCATTTCCGTCTGAAAGTCCAGATGAGAAATATGCATTTGCATTTTCAGAAACTCTGACATAAAGTACATTACCCATATCAACTTTTATCTTATCTTCCTGATCACCTTTTGGAAGATTGATCTGCATGATCTGAGGTGTATTCAAAGTAGTAGTAAGGATAAAGAAGGTCAAAAGAAGCATGATCACGTCAACCATAGGTGTCATATCAATTCTGACACCGATCTTCTTTCCTTTCTTGTATTTTTTCTGCTTTCGTAATCCGCCTCCGGAGTCCGGGGCATCAAATCCACCGCCTGCCATAATAAAATTATTTTATATTTTTAAATATTAATTATCCGGTTGATCAGACTTTACATCTGTAACCAGTGCAAATCTTGTATTTCTTGTAGTTTTAAAACTTTCCATAAGATCTTCAACTACACCAAAGTTAGTTTCCATATCTCCTTTTAAAACTATTCTGAAATCTGAGCTCATGCCGTTCTGACTTTTCAAAGTCATACGAAGGTCATTTAAAGTTTTTTCGAACTCCTCTTTATTCAGCATTGTAACAGGTCTTTTAAATGGTTTACCGTTTATGCTTCCGCCTGTAAGTTCATATTCACTTTTTGAAGTGCTATCAGGGTGATACAAACCAATACCGATCGAGCTTCCAAACACTTCTTCTTTTACTTTATAGCTGTCAACATCAACAAAGACATCGCCTGCTTTTGTAAGAGTAAGTGTCATTATATCTTTTTCAGGTAATTTGGTAGTATCTGTAACTACAGATTCGGGAAGAGTAACTTCAATTGCTTCAGTGGATTCCGCTTTGAATGTTGCAACTAACATAAAGAATGTCAGAAGTAACATAATTACGTCTACTAATGGTGTCATATCTATATTAACACCCGGCTTTTTTATCGATCTGGCTTTTTTCATTTGTGTAAATTTTTAAGTTGGATTTCTGAATAACTTAAGCTGATCTTTTTGAATCCTTAATTGTAAGGATCTGAAGCATATTATAAGTTGCTTCGTCGATCATGTATGTAATATTACCAACCTTAGTAACGAAATAGTTATAAGAAATTGTACCTACGATAGCTCCAAACAAACCACCTGCAGTATTAATAAGAGCTTCAGAGATACCTGATGATAATTCAGCGGCATTCGGAGTACCTGCAGCTGCAAGTGCCTGGAAAGCTCTGATCATACCAATAACAGTTCCGAAAAGTCCGACAAGCACTGACACAGAAGCAATAGTAGAAAGTACAACTAAATTTCTTTCAAGAAGCGGGACTTCAAGCATCATCGCTTCTTCAATTGCACTTTGAACTTCCTGAATCTTTGTATCTGATTCTACTTTATTATCCATTGAAAGCATTTGGTATTTATCCAAACCTTGCCGGAGTATATTTGCTATAGATCCTTTCTGCTTATCACACTCCGCAATAGCTTCCTCAATGTTTCCTTCCAATAAAGAAGTCTGAACTTTTTTAAGGAACGGCTCAATTGGACCTTTTCCTTTTGCTTTTGATAATGACAATTGTCTTTCAATTGTAAATGTTATAACCATAATACTTAATGCCATTAATACTATAACAACAGGACCACCCTGGTAGATAGCACCCATGATATTTGATGGTGTATGCATTTCAGGTGTTTTGAAATTACTTGGACTACCAAACACACCGTAAAAGATTGCAGCAGAAACCACAATGGATGTGATGAGAACTACAGACATAAATACAGACTGTTTCATTAATTTTTAACCTCCGTTAACCCTGATAGAGTTAGATTTTTAATTTATAGATAATTTTAATTTTTATTCAAAACTGTTCAATGCCTCTTCCTGAGTCGTATGGGAGTCAAAAATAAGAGCAAGTTTTGTTATAACAAACAGATTTTCCAGATTTTTATTGAGCTGGCACAATTTTATTTTGCCTTCTCTTTTTGAATAGTTAGCATGTGCAGCGATTAGTACTCCGAGGGCAGTACTGTTAAGATATAAAACTTCTCCAAGATCTATCAATAATTTTTTATTACCAAGATCCGTATACTTTTTTATAGCTTCCCTAAGCTCATCTGTCTCATCACCACCGACGAAATTTCCCTTAGGAGAGAGGATAACAATTCCTTTATCCGATAATTCAGTTTCTTTTATTGATGCCATATATAAAAAATTTTAGATTACAAAATATACGTTTATTATTAAAATTGCAATTATTAAAAATTAGAATATTAAATTTTTTTACAAAATCCAAAATTATTTTTTTAATTTAATTAACTGATTTTAAAATTGATTCGTTTATTTCTTTTATATCTCCAACTCCGTTTACATCCATGTTTATTCCCTGCTTTTCATAATATTCCTTTACAGGTGATGTTGAGTTATAATAAACTTTAAGTCTGTTTAAAATTGTATCTCTTGTATCATCACTCCTCCCCCGCTTTAATAATCTTTCCGTTATTTCATTATCATCTGCTGTAAGAGTGATTACTTTTATATCATAAAATTTCAGCTTTTCAAAAATTTCTGCTAATGCAACTGCCTGATTAACTGTCCTGGGATATCCGTCAAGTATGAAACCATTACCGTTTACTTTTTCAAGTGTCTCTCTTACAATTCCATTCATGATCTCATCCGGTACAAGATTACCCTTGTCCATTATCTCTTTTGCTTTTATACCAAGTTCTGTTTCTTCCGATACAGCTTTCCTCAATATTTCACCGGTAGAAATGTGCGCAAGATTTAACTTCTCGGCAACTGATGCTGCCTGTGTACCTTTCCCTACTCCGGGAGGTCCAAAAATAATTAACTGAAACATTTAATCGTAAATATTAGAATTCAATAAATATTAACTCTGTGATTTGATTACTGCTAACTGACCGCATGCAGCGTTTATATCAACTCCGCTGCTTGATCTCAGATTGACAGTCACCTTATTTAATTTAAGTTTTTCAATAAAATCAAATAAATTTTTATTTAAAAGTAAATTATTTAGGTCTTTATCTTTATCAAAAATATCCAAAGGAGCTTTTAATTTAAAATCAATCGGGTGAAAAGGAATGATATTTAAATTCGAAGGTACCATTCTTAAAAGTTTAGTTAATCTCTTTATATCATTATCTGTATCATTAAGTCCCTGAAAATAAATATATTCATAAGTGATTTTACTGCCTGTAGCTCGGTAAAAGTAACTCAGCTCTTCATAAAGATCCGACAGACGATTCTTGGCAGATGTCGGAATTATAGATTCTCGCAGACCATTATCCGTTGTGTGCAGAGATAATGCAAGCTTAACCTTTCGTATGTTTCTATTCTCTTCCAATGAAATATCATCTGCAAATTTTTTTATCTTTTCTTTAAACCCGACTGTAGATACCGTGATCTTTTTTGACGGAATGGACAGACCTTCCGGGTCGGTAAGTATTCTCAGCGAATTCAATAGATTATTATAGTTAAGGAACGGCTCACCCATTCCCATAAATACAAGATTGGTCGGAATGATCCCCGTATTGCGGATTATCTCATATACCTGCATTATGATCTCTGAAGTATCAAGATTTTTCAAAAATCCCATCTTGGCTGTAGCACAAAATTCACATCCGACATTACATCCTATTTGAGTCGAAATGCAGATCGTATGTCTTCCTTTTTCAGAAATAAGTACAGACTCGAATATGTGATTTTTATTTTCATCATTAATCTCAAACAGAAATTTTTTTGTATTAAACTGTTCTGAGTTCCTGACTTCAAGAAGTTTAAGCTCAGGTATTTCATATAAATCTTCTAATTTATTTTTAAGATACTTAGGAATACCTTTGATCTCGTTTATATTTTTTACATTATTTTTGTGAAGTGATGTGAAAATCTGTTTAGCTCTGTATTTGGGTTCACCTGATTCAGTAATTTCTTTTTCGAGTGCAGCAAGATCAAAATTGAGAATGTTTTTCAAAGACTAATTTAAATTTGGAATGGTTTCTATTTTAAATTATAAAACTCTGATTTCAATTTAAATGCTTTTTAATTAGTTGAAATTAATTTCAAATAGATGTAATTTTTACACAATGAAAATTAATTACCTCACACCCTCACTTTCTTAATGAAGATTAACAGTAATTCATCCGGAATGAGTAAGTCAAAAGCCGAAGATATGGTGCTGATAGATGAAGCACTTGCCGGCAGGCAGAATTCTTATGCGAAACTCATGAAGAAATATCAGCCTATGATCACTCATTTGATCTATAGAATGATCTCAAAAAAAGAGGATGTGGAAGATCTGACTCAGGAAGCTTTTATCAAAGCGTTCAACTCTCTTGCCAATTTCGATAAACAGTATGCTTTTTCCACATGGCTTTTTAAAATTGCGACAAACAACGCAATCGATTACCTTAGGAAAAAAAAGCTTTACACATTTTCTATTGATAAAAAGATTCAAGCTGATGACAGTGACTATAGTTTTGAAATTCCTGATCATGGGAATAAACCTGATAATAATGTGATAGATAAACAACTCAGGATCATACTTGATGAAGCTATAGAATCGCTTCCTTCAAAATATAAGGATGTAATTGTATTGAGACATAAGAAGGAAAAAGAATATGAAGAAATTGCGAAAGAACTGAACCTGCCGCTGGGCACCGTAAAAGCACATATCTTCAGAGGGAGAGAGCTGCTCAATAAATACCTGAAAGATAAAATAAAACATTATTGATAATGTGATTTTAATAATTGGATTTTTTTATAAAATTACATGCAGCAGAAACTGACACAAATTTACTTCTCAATTTTTTTAACCTGTAAATAAATAAATAAACTATTACAAAACTATTTTGATGAAATATATTTCATGAATATGATATTGATGATATGAAAAATGAAACTCCGTTGATGAGACAGTACAGAAAGATCAAGGAAAAATATCCTGACACTTTGCTTTTATTCAGAATGGGAGATTTTTTTGAGACCTTTGAAAATGATGCTGTCACTGCTTCCAAAGTTCTCGGAATTACACTTACAAAAAGATCGAACGGTGCTGCGTCGGAAGTTCCTCTTGCAGGATTTCCGCATCATTCCCTTGACAACTATCTGCCTAAATTAGTCAAAGCCGGATTCAGGGTTGCAGTCTGCGAACAATTAGAAGATCCCAAGTATGCAAAAGGAATTGTAAAAAGAGATGTAGTCGAAGTAGTAACACCCGGCGCAAATTTTTCTGAAAAACTTTTAGACCATAAATCAAACAATTTTCTTGCAGCAGTTTATATAAAAGATAATGTCTGCGGATTTTCATTCTGTGATGTATCTACAGGTGAATTTGCGACTTCCGAAATCCTGACAAAAAACTTATGTGAACAAATTGAAAATATAAATCCGACAGAAATTTTAATCCCCAAAAAAGATAAGGAAAAAATTTACAAACTTCTTGACTATGATCCCGATGCGGCATTCAGTGAACAGAGAAACAAATATTTCTTTACAAAGATCGATGACTGGGTTTTTAATTCTGATTATGCAAAAGAAGTATTGACAAATCATTTCGGTACACAGTCACTTAAAGGTTTTGGAATCGAAGATATGAATGAAGCTACAGTCGCAGCGGGCTGTGTACTTAATTATCTGAACGAGACACAGAAAAATAATCTTCCTCATATAAAGAAAATTTACAATTATGAATTTTCTGATTACATAATTTTAGATCCTTCTACAAAAAGAAATCTCGAGATCACTTCATCTATAGCTGAAGGCGGCAGAGAAGGTACTCTGATTTCAATTCTCGACAGGACCAAAACTGCAATGGGCGGAAGACTTTTAAAAAAATGGGTTTCAAGACCTCTCAAAAAAAAGGAGCAGATCGAGAAAAGATTATTTGCAGTGAAAGATTTTTTTGATAATAAAAATGAGCGAAAAAAAATATCAGAGGAATTAAAATCCGTTGCGGATCTTGAAAGACTTCTTTCGAAAATTTCTACCGGCAGAGCTGTAGCAAGGGATATAGTTCAGCTTAAGATCTCACTAAAAAAAATAAATATTATAAAAGCTGAACTTCTGAAATTCCCTTCTACAGCCGTTCAGGCAATCGGAACTAATCTGATCGAGATAAATGAACTTATTCTGAAATTAGAAAACTGCATCAACGAAAATTTTGTATCGGGTATCGATAATTACGGCATGATCAATAAAGGCTATGACAAAGATCTTGATGATATAAAAGACATTCTCATAAACGGAAAGACCTGGATAGAAAATTATCAAAGCAAAGAGCGTGCAGCTACAGGGATCAATTCACTTAAGGTAGATTTCAACAAGGTCTTTGGATATTATATAATTGTCACAAAGACAAATTTAGAAAAAGTACCTTCAAATTATGTAAGAAAGCAGACACTGGTAAATGCTGAAAGATACATCACTGACGAGCTGAAAGTCTACGAAGAAAAGATCCTGAATGCAGAAGAGAAGATAGAAGAGCTTGAAAAAAATATTTTCAATGAGTTAAAAAATTTCGTACTCGATTTCACAGATCAGGTGCAAAGGAATGCATCATTAACTGCTACACTTGATACACTGATCAGCTTTGCAGAGGTATCAGAAGATTATAATTATGTATTACCGGAAGTCAGTGACAATGATGATCTTGAGATCATCGATGGCAGACATCCTGTAATAGAAAGACTGCTGCCTCCCGGTGAAAAATTTATATCCAATGATACATTTGCAGATATAAAAAACAGTCAGATTCTAATTCTTACAGGTCCGAATATGAGCGGAAAGTCCAGTTATCTGAGACAGGTCGGACTGATAATTCTTCTGACACAGATAGGATGTTTTGTACCGGCGCGTAGTGCAAAGATAGGTATTGTAGATAAAATATTTACCAGAGTCGGCGCGTCGGATAATATTGCTAAAGGCGAGAGTACTTTTTTAGTCGAGATGCATGAGGCTGCAAACATACTGAATAATGCAACTTCAAAGAGTCTTATATTACTCGATGAAATTGGAAGAGGTACAAGTACGTATGACGGAATCTCAATTGCCTGGGCAATGACAGAATACATTCATGAAAATCCGAACATAAATGCAAAGACACTTTTTGCTACTCACTATCACGAGCTTAATGCTTTGGCAGACATGTATCCGAGGATAAAAAATTTCAGAGTGGAGGTAAAAGAATATAATGATAAAGTAATATTCCTGCGGAAGATCACAGAAGGAACTGCCGATCACAGCTACGGCATTCAGGTTGCACAGATGGCCGGTGTCCCCGAAAAAGTTACAAAGCGCGCAAAGGAAATTCTCAGATCCCTCGAGGACAAAGAGTATAGAAGAAAGACCAAGGACGATCTGCAGATAAGCATGTTTGAATCTGCAGTGACAGAGATCAAAGATGAAGCTCTAAGGAAAATGATTTCAGATATTGAGATCGACAACATCACACCTCTCGATGCAATGAACATTCTGAAAAAACTCAAAGACGAGACGGATAATTAAGTTACGGGTTACCCTTCTCTTTCTCAAGACTCTCAACTACAAATTTTGAAGCTTATTTCTTTATCTCATGAAACAGCTTTGTTACGTTATCTTTTTTATTAAAACAGGGCGACCTGACAAAGTCTTCGAACTTTATAAGTTCGGGTTTTGTGAATGTCCGGATGATCTCGAGCAGTGAGTTTTTAAGTATATAATTTTTATATTAATTAAGTATCATGAAACGTGAATATTACTAAATGCTAACTATTAACTACTAACTATTAACTACTAACTATTAACTTTCTAAAGATTAACTATTGTAGATCTAAGACAACAGATATATTATTTTTAATTTCCGCTATTATATTTTCCGGAAGTTTTCCTAATCTTTTTGATAATCGTTTATTGTCAATAGCCCTTATCTGGTCAATTAATATGTCACAATCCACTTTTAAATTCGAGGTTCCTTTTTTCAGATGAACTCTAAGTATTTCAGATTCCGGATTTACATTGGTCGTAATCGGACAGATAATAGTTGAAGGGTGAAGATTATTCAGCAGATCCGTTTGAATTACAACGATAGGACGAACTTTCCCTGATTCGGTTCCAAATCTTGGCTCAAGGTCTGCAATCCAAATTTCATATTGATTTATTATCATCTAACATCGCTTCAAATTCTTTGAGAACTTTCATTGATTCATCTCTTACAAGGGAGGATTCTTTTTTTAATTGCTTTGAAAGGATTTTTCTTTTATGCAGCAAATTATAAAATTCAACTGCTTCATTAATGTATCTGTTTCTGTTCTTGTTTATTTTTGAAATTATCTTTTCTGTATCCTGAAAAGTATTTTCGTCAATCTTTAATGAAAGATTTTTCATGATTTTAATTTTTTTAAAAAGTATATACTAAAAGTATATGATGCAAGGAATAAAGCCCGGAATATTACAATCCAATATGAGCAATTAAAAGAACTTCAGCACATTATCCCTTTTTTTAAAGTAAGGCGATTGACAAAGTCCTCAAACTTTATCAGTTCCTGTTTTGAAAATGTGCGGAGTATCTCGAGCAGTGAGCTATTGAGCATTTGGGAAAGTTAATTATACCTAAAATAAATCATTTTGAGTTTTCAAGTTCTGAAATTTTTTCATTTAGCCAGTTCTTACTCCATGCATTATTTTCCAGATTAAATTTTTTTATTTCCTTCAAAATGAATTCATCAGAGCCTTTAGTTTTTGTTAAATATCTGTAATCAGATAATCTGTTTGTAATATTAATAAAATTAATGAATCGCTTCTTCACGTCACCTGATATTATTTTGTCGTTTTTTACAAAATGCCTGCATGTGTCCGTAAGGTGCTTTAGTTCCTCATAATATTCCAGCTCATAATATATAAAAACCTGATAAGATTTAACGTTGAGCTTATCCATACCTGTAGCATTTACACATTTGGAAAGATAATTCAGCGCTTCTTCGTGTTTTTTATTTTTAAAATTCAGATGAGTAAATGCAAAATTTACGGAAAGATCTCTCACTTCTTCTTTGAGTTTTAATTCATATTTTTTTATAAATTGTCCGCACCAGTCGAAATCTCCAGCTGAACATGCCGAAATTATAATATTCATGAACACAATCCGGTCAATATAATTTATGTTGTCAAAAAAAAATAATTCATCATCAGCAAGAAGTTTAAGATACTGATACCTTTCTTTAATAAAAAATAAATTTCCCTCATCAGAATTGTTCTTACAGAAATTTGTCAATGTGCAGGAAAGAATATATTTATTTCTTTTAGTAAGCTTCTCATAATTCTGATAATATAATTCTTTAAGTTTGTAATAATTACTTTCAGAAAAAGGATCATAAACAGTTTTAAAAGTATAAAAAATAAGGTCTGAATAAAAAGTAGTAAACGCTGATTCTTCGTAAGATTTTATAACAACATCAACAAATTTATTGTCAATCGGCTTGTTATATAAAAATGATAATTGGTATGAGTTATAGTTTTTCTCAAAAAACATAGTATAAAAATACAAAGTCAGGTTCTTGTTAAACACATCAAATTCAAAACTCCTGTGGTCTTTTAAATCATGCTTTAATGGCATGTAATTAATTTCTTTTGATTCAAATAAATATTTATAAAAATAATAATTCGTATCTTCATTAATTTTATTCAATTCTTTTTTGCTGTCCTTTAATTTCTTTTCTGCAAAATTTAATAATCCTCTCAAATGGTATTGTTCAATAATATTCAGATCAGAATCAAACTTTTTCCCGGATTGAAATTCCAGATCTAAAAAACTCACAGCAAGTTTATTGAGATCAAAGATCAGATTCTTTATAATGCCGTAATTATAAATCTTACCTGCAAACATCGAATTCCAGACTTTTTCTTTTTCAAGATTCGCACTTTCAAAAGCCGGCGCGTATTTCTTTACCTCAAGAATTAGTTTAATGACGTTTTCCTTTTTATTAAAATAAGGCGATCTGACAAAGTCCTCAAACTTTATCAGCTCCTGTTTGGTGAATGTGCGGATGATCTCGAGCAGTGAGCTTTTTAACATAATTCAAGTTTAAAATTTCGAATTTCAAATTTCAAATAAATTCAACTGCTAACTGTTAACTGTTAACTGCTAACTGTTTTTCTATCTCTGATATTTTATCAAGTATCCAGTACTTGTAACTTGGTTCACGTTCAGTACTTTTTTCACTTTCTTTCCTGAATTTTTCCAGCTCAAATTTATCAAATGATTCTCTCAGCTTAAACAATTTGTTTACACTATTGCAGAGATCTGCTGAGATGGATTTGTTATCTGAAGTAACGGATCTATTTTTTGAGATAAAATGTCTGTATGAGTCAGCGACATAGCTAAATGATATATAGTCATTAAGCTCGTAGTAGTTCAGGATTTGAATGTTTTTAACCATATGTTTCATATAAAAATAGTCATAATTGATCTTTGATAGATATTCAAGTGACTTATTATATTCTTTTTTCCCGTAACAAATCAGCGCATGGGAGAAAATATTATCATTTTTTCTTGTGCCTTCTGATATTTTATTAGCAAATTTTTTTGTAAGGTTTTCAATTCTCTCATAGTCCTTCAAGAAAAATGCATATTCAATATAAGCTATGAATAAACTCCCTTCTATAAATCCGCTTGATTCAAGGAAAACGTTATTTTCAATCATAAGATCAAAATTTCCCAAAATTTCCTTCCTGAAATTTATTTCCAAATCTGGATTACGTTTCTTAATGTCTCTTAATGAATTGATTGAACAAATTAGAAGATTTCTTAAATCTTCTTTTGGAATTATTTCTGAGCAATCAATCAAGGATTTTTTAAAATTAAAATAACTGTTTATGTCCGCATTAGTATCTACTGCAATATTCATTTCATGAAAACATTTTAATATCAGAAAATCTTTTTCAGATTTTACTTTCACATTCTCTAATAATTTAGAAATAATATTATTCATTCCTGCGTTGAATATTTCGGTTGCATTGACTTTATCCGGAATCTTTTTATATATTCGCGTGAGGTAATTATTGTAATATTTGTAAAATGTTATGACTGCTGAATATATTAGATATTCTATATAACTGCATATAGTTTCATATGATTCTTTGGAATCCACGTCATGATGCGACTCATAAAATGATTTCAAATAATATAGTTTGTATAAGAATTCATAATATTCTTCAACAGAATAATTTTCGTTTTTCAAATCTGGGTTATTATAAATTTTTGTGAGCATATCAGTTTTTGTTAAAAAAACTTTTGTGATCTGTCTTTCCGTTAATGCCACCAATAGATCGATATTGGTCTCC
>Ga0209477_1000109_pt1 | contig 42965 bp, 37 predicted proteins | sample KloWWTupernatant_FD_187180 | JGI IMG/M metagenome (GOLD analysis project Ga0209477, IMG submission 187180) | Active sludge microbial communities from Klosterneuburg, Austria, studying microevolution and ecology of nitrifiers - Klosterneuburg... | ecosystem: Engineered > WWTP > Aerobic digester >...
CGCCTACAACGAGATAATTTTCATTTGTCCAGGTAGAAGGACAACTTGTCGTGCAGCATGCACACAGTATGCATTTTGCTGATTCGAAAAGTTTCTCCGCGTCCTCGTTTGACTGAAGTCTCTCGATGTCAGGCGGTGGCGGTGAATTATTTATGAGATAAGGTTTTATAACTTCATATTTATCGAAGAAGTCTGTCATTTCAACTACTAAATCCTTAATGATCGGAAGTGCAGGCAGCGGATCTATCACTATCGGCTTTTTTGTGTTAATGTATTTTAACAGCAGAGCACATGCAAGCATGTTCTTACCATTGACCTTCATGCCGTCGCTTCCGCAGATACCGTGAGCACAGGATCTTCTGAATGAAAGAGAGCTGTCATAATTCCATTTTATTTCATGCAACACATCAAGCAGCCGCCAGTCTTAACTGACATTCTTTAAGTTGAAATCCTGATAGTACGGCTCTTCATCTTTCTCCGGATTGTATCTTAAAATTTTTACCTGTATGTCCATAATGAATTTTTGAAAAATGAAATTTTATTTCAGTAAAAAATTAATTCTTAATGAATCTTTAAATCCGTCCCTGTCAGGACATTTGTAAAATTCATCTATTAATTTATATCCTTCATCTACTTTGCCAAGCAGCATATAATCTTCCGTAGCTGCTGCCAGTATTGCCTTTACTGCACCTGCATCAGTATTAAATGTTTCAGTCCCTGCCTCTTCACATTTAAAATTTTTATATTCATCAAGTTCTTTTTTAAGCTCAGTCAGATTATCATTAATCTGCTTTGGAAATTTTGCAGTTACATTCACAAACTTTTTATTCTCATATCCATAAATTAGCAACGGAAATTTCGACTGTGCATAATTTGTAAACATATATGCATACACATCATTAAATCCAACTATCTCTGTCTTTCCGTCAGCGTTTAGATCTTCAGCTTTGAAAAAAGAATTCCCCCAGATAATGGTATCAGTAAAATTAAACTTCCCCTTGCTGATCTTTCCCGTGAATAAGCTCGTACAGCAGTGAGCACCTCCGCTGTACATTGCAATCAGATATTCTTTTTTGCCGTCGTTATCCAGATCCATCCTTGCGATCTCAGGTATCAGATCATAATAAATCTCTTCAAAAATTTTCTCATCCTCTCTGTAAATGCTGAGAGTAGTTGTATATTCTTCTGAATTAAATTTCGTCTTAAAAATATTCTTTCCGAATTTTAAATTCAGATCTTTTACCTGTGCAAAATTTCTTTCATTAAAAAAAAGTACAAATATTATGCAAAGCAAAATTAAACTGAAGCAGTTTTTAAATTTAATGTTTATCAAATCAATACTTTCTTTTCCATTGGCTGAAATCTTGTCACTATTACCGGTTTGAATTTCAGCTCAGGTGCTTCTGGTCCTCTGCTAAAAGCAAAGGTATGCTTCATCCAATTCTGATCATCTCTCTCTGGAAAATCCTCTCTCGTATGAGCGCCGCGGCTTTCCTGTCTTGCATATGCGCCGTACACAGTTGCTTCCGCATTCAGCAGCAAATTATCAAGCTCAAGTGCTTCGACTAAATCTGTATTAAATACTTTACTCTTATCCTGAACTGCAATATTTTTATATCTCTCTCTCAGCTCTTTAAGTTTCTCAATCATTTTTCTCAAACCTTCTTCAGTCCTGAATACACCGCAGTCTTCCATCATGGTATTCTGTAATTCAGTTCTGATGCTGACGATCTTTTCTTTCGGAGCAAGGTCCATCACAGTTGGAGCATATCTTGCCATGAATCTTTCGCCGTCCTTATTTTTTAAAATTCCGCCTTCGCCTCTTGCAGCTTCACTTACAAGAATTCCAAGCTTCCATAAACCGGTCGGATGGAACTGGTAAAACTCCATGTCCTCTAAAGGAAGACCGGCTCTGTAAGCAAGTGTCATTCCGTCACCAGTACCGACATGTGCATTGGAAGTGATCCTGCATATTCTACCGTTTCCGCCTGTCGCAAATAGTACTGCCTTTGCCTGAAAAATATGTATCTCACTTGTCGCAATATCAAAAGCCACTACACCTTTACATACACCATCTTTTGTCAGCAGCTCAGTTACAAAATATTCTGAAAAGAAAGTTACCTGATTTTTAATTGTATTATCAAATAAAGTCTGAAGCATAACATGACCTGTTCTGTCTGCAGAATAACACGCTCTCTTTATAGGAAGTCTTTTTCCATAAGGATCATTTTTATCAGCAGGTTTTGTATGTCCACCGAATTGTCTCTGAGCGATCTTGCCGTCTTCATTTCTGCTGAAAGGCATTCCCATATGTTCATGCTCAATGATAGCGCGGATCGCATCTTTACACAATACTTCTATACAGTCCTGATCACCGAGATAGTCACTTCCTTTTACAGTATCGAATGCATGATTTTCCCAGCTGTCTTCTTCCATATTTGCAAGTGCTGCACAGACACCGCCCTGAGCCGTTCCGGTATGAGATCGTGATGGAAATACTTTTGATATTACAGCACATGAATATTCTTTTGGAATTTCAACGGCAGCCCTGAGACCTGCACCGACTGCACCGACTATAACTACATCAAACTTTTTTATCATCTATATATCAATCACAAAATTTTGTTACTTATAAAAATATTTATGATTTTACTCATCAAGTTTTTTTATTTCTTTCAGAAGTTTTGTTTTTTTCTTGACAGCATCTTCATAATATCCGGCGTTGCTTTTGAGATCCATAAAATAAAGAATCGCCTCTAACTTTTTTTCTTCCTTCACTGCTATCATTCCAAGGTAATATAGCATGTCAGTATCATAAGTTGTATAACCGGTTTGTTCAAGCTCTTTGTTATACCCTTTTTCAAGATAATATTTTGCTTTGTTAATATCCTTGATCTGCTCATAGTATATTTTTCCCAGACGTGTATATGCCTGAATGTAGGTCGGATCTTTAACAAGAAGATTCTTATATTCAGCAACAGCATTTTTATAATCTTTTTTCTCTTCATAAATAGCTGCGATCTGAAAATTCACATAGTACAGTCTGCTGTCTTCATCGAGCATTTTATAATAAAACTTTAAAGCTTTTTCATAATTACCGGTACTTGAATATGCAGCAGCCAGTTTGGATGATATCAGATTCAGCAAACTGTCTGAATCAAATCTTTTTAATATAGTTTCGTAAAGCACTTCAGTTTTTTCAGGGTTGTCTGTATTTACATAAAGGTCCAGCAGCTCTTCATACACAAAGAAAGAATCCGGCTGCAAAGTCAGACAATTATTAAAAAGTTCTTCAACCTTAACAAACCTGACTTTATTTATAGAGTCCTGTCTTAATGTAAATTCATCTTTGCTGTCCAGCGAATCTTTTAATTTTGTATAATACCAGTCCGCAGCAAGTTCCCATTTCTGATTAACTGCATTCTTGAATGTTGTATTAAAAATATTCTCTTCCTTTTTTATAAGCATATCATCTGTAATTTCAGATTCATTCAGAAGAGCAAAATCCATGAATTTCTTAAATGAATTAATTGCTATTGCAAAATTCAGATTACCGTATCCTAAATAAGTGTAAGTTGTAATACCGATAACTTCACCTTTTCTGTTAAATAAAGCTCCGCCGCTGTTACCGGGTGAGATAGCTGCTGTGATCTGTATTACTTTTTCAAATAATTTTTCATTGCCTGTGTAAGAATATGGATCACCAAAATTTACTTTTTCATTTTCTCGAACCGCTGCTACTATACCTGATGAGATCGTATATTCAAATCCGAGAGGACTTCCTATTGCAAATACTTCCTGCCCTGCTTTTAAATCATCTGAATTTCCAAGCTTTACAGGCTTAAATGTAATGCCGTTGGAATTTACTATCCTTATCAATGCAAAATCTTTTTCTGCATCAGACATTACGACTTCTGCATAAAAGAAATTTCCGTTGCTGGTCTTGATGATCAAACTGTCTATACCTTCTATGACATGGTTGTTTGTACCTATAAGACCCTCTTCATTAAGTATAAATCCACTGCCATTAAGTAAAGAAGTATCAATGTATTTGTCCTCTCCATAGGAATAATAATCTGTCTGCGATTTCCATATCGAGATCAGTGACTCTTTATTATTATCTATGATCTGCTCAGCATTAAAATCATCATCAGAAAGATAATTATCAGGGCTGACAGTTTTATCCTGCGCAGAGACATTTTCACAGGAAATAAAAATAATAAATACTGATGTAAGAAGTTTTAACAGATTTAAAAAATAACGTAAATCAAAAAATTTATTTTCCTTTATTATATTTAAGATCATTTGCCTTTCCATTCAGCTTTTCTTTTTTCTACAAATGCTTTCATTCCTTCAAACTTATCTTCTGTTGCAAACAACAGATAAAAATTCTTTCTTTCAAATTCTAATCCGGCTTCTATCGTCGAATCAAATGATTTCAATATGCATTCTTTCGCCAGCTGAACTGCAATAGCCGGCTTTGAGGAAATTTCTTTTGCCAGCTCAAGAGCTTCATCCAAATAAATTTCATTTTCCACTACTTTAGTCACAAGTCCTGCATCATACATTTCATCTGCTGTATACATTTTTCCCGTTAGTATCATCTCCATCGCACGCGCTTTTCCTATAGCTTTTGTAAGTCTCTGCGTACCACCTGCTCCCGGTATTACCGCAAGATTGATCTCCGGCTGTCCGAACTTTGCGCTCTTCGACGCAACTATCATATCACAGCTCATCGCAAGTTCACATCCGCCGCCCAGAGCAAACCCGCTGACAGCAGCTATTACCGGCTTCTTGATCTTTCTTATCCTGTCCCATCTTGCAAACTGATCTCTGATCAGCATTTCTATCGCAGTCGCTTCTGCCATCTCTTTAATATCTGCACCCGCTGCAAATGCTTTCGCATTTCCTGTCAGTACCATGCAACCCGTTTCACTGTCTTTGTCAAAAGCTTCAAGTGTTTCCACTACTTCTTTCATCAGATCATTGTTCAAAGCATTGAGTACATCAGGTCTGTTCAATTGTATCAGACCGACTTTCAGTCCTTTGGGATTTTCAATTTCCGATACGAGTATATTATTAAATTTACCTAAAAGGTGGGATTTATCGCTCATTTATATAAATATGTGATTAAATTACTTAAGATTGAAATTTTTGTAAATTACTGACATTGAGCTATAATTACAATGTTAAATAAATTGGAATTTGTATAAATCTTTTTAAAATAAGAAGAAAATAGAATAACGATAAGCTTTCGCTAAATCAAAAATTCAGAAATTGAATTGGATCAGTTAGTAATTCCTCCAAAAGTCAGAAAGCATTTTGGTATAAAAAGCGGAACAGTAATACATTTTATTTATAGTAATGGCGAAATAAAAATTGTACAGGTTACAAAAGAAACCATAAGCACTAACTTTGGAATATTCGGAACAAAAGGTAAAGTATTAAAAGCGCTCAAGAAGGAAAAAAAAATCTGAACGTGAATTATGAAAAAATATGTACTCGATAGTTTTGCAATTATAGCTTATCTGGAAGGAGTGGAATCAGGCAAAAAGATAATCTCAATTTTAGAATAAGCTTTAGAAAATAAGGAAAATAAGGTTGATTTGTTTATGAGTGTAATCAATTGGGGAGAAGTATATTATATCATTGCGGGAAGGAGGAATAGAAAGAGCAGAAATGTATAAATCAATTATATCAAATTATCCGATTGAGTTAATAAATTCTGATAAAGAATTAAGATTGAATGCTGCAAATATCAAATCAAAAGTAAAACTCAGTTATGCAGAGGCATTTGCTGCCGGTCTGGCTAAAATGCTGGATGCAACACTTTTGACAGGTGATAAAGAATTTGAACCCTTATCTGATAAAATAAATGTTGAATGGCTTTGAGAAATTTATTTTGATCATAAAACATAGATCATTGAACATTAAAAATTGAACACTGAACATTAAAAATTATCTGTTAACAAGCATTTCAATATCCGCTTCCGTTTCCCTCAGATCAATACCGTGTTCTAATACCGATTTCAGATTTGTAAGAAAGAAAACCCAACACACACAACAATTTATAAATCCAAACTCATTTTCAGTAGCAGAATCCTGATAGCATTGAGTAAGTACAAGCTTAGTTCTGTCTCCTGATTCAGACAATTTAATATTCACAAAAAACGAAGATCCGAATGTAAATCCAAACTCATTCTTTCCGTCAGATTCAGTAATGATTCCTTTCAGTTCCAGATCTTTCTTCAGCCATTTCCATAAAAATGAATCACCTTTTTGTGCAGGTTCATCTCCAAGCCGGATACTTTTGTCATTATAAAAATAATCAGCACTGCCGATAAACCATTTTGACAATCCCGACCCTGTTGAAATATATTCATATACTTTTTCAGGAGATGCCTTCAATAATATTCCGTGTGAAAAACTTTCTTTGTTGAAATTTTCTTCAGTCATTATATTCAGTTAACATATTTTATTTTTTATTATAGGAATTTCATCTATCGAATAATAAACCGGAAGTCCTTTAGATTTTATGAAATCTCTTTCTCTGTCGGCTCCAGGACTGCTGCCGATCATAAGTATAGCTTCACACCTGTCGATCACAGCCATTGAGATTTCCATTATAGCTTCATACTTATTTTCAATATTCGATTTTTCTATGACTGGCAATGCAGCATTTACACCGATCAGAGGAATGTGCCCAAGTTCAAGTATTTTCGCTGCCGCTTCATTCATTGCATCAAGATTTGCTTTTCGAGCAGCTTCAGTATCGGCAGAAAAAGGACCTGCAACTCCAATGATCATTATAAATTATATTATAAATTGATAAAATAAACGAATATAAAATTCGGAAAGATAGTATCTTCGCTGAGTCACTTACTTTTCACTTACTTTTCGGACTATGTGGAAACTTTTTGTACCCGCAGAGTCACGTACACTACGGATTCTGAATTAAATGTTAAAATATTAGAATAGAATAACAGAAATTTAACTGTTTATTGTGTCGTGAGAAGCTGTACAATTACAATTTCATTTCCATAAAGATCAAATACGCTGACAGATTTAAATTCTTCAGTAATTTCCGGTTCACTTTTATATTCAATTCCATTATCTGATATTTTTTCATTCAGCACATCGAAATCATCAGTATATAAAACCAATACAGGTGCTCCACCTGTCTGTCTGCCGACTAAACTTTGCTGTTCAGTTGTATTTGCTTTTAAAAACCATACTCCTGCACGGGTCTCACTGTCAAAAGAAATGTGAAGAAATCTTTCTCCGTCGTCATTTGTAATGTCAAAAAATTTTTTGCATCCGAAATTATCTTTGTAAAATTCAAATGCTTCATCGTAATCTTCTACAAGAATTACTGCCCTGCCGAGATCTACTTTCATGATAATTTATTTATTTTAAAAATCAGTTTTGAATTTCAAACTCCATAAGAAATTCATCGTCCTTGTAAAACATAAGTTTTTCTTCTTCAAGTTTAAAATTATTTATCAGATGGATATTTTTATGAAATGAAGAAAATACTTTTACATTTTCGCACATCATTTTTGTAGTAATCATTGGTAAAAATTCGATCTTCCCCGAATCAATTTTAATTTTACCGTTTATACTATTGCATCCGTCCCGTCCGTTTATTCTGTTTTCATCCAGATCAAACTTAATATATACTTTGCTAAAGTCAGATTCTCTGTCAAAGTTTTCTTCGGTTTTCATTCCCTTCATGATATATGATCTTTTATCCAATTTCACTCTGTCAGTATCTGATATTACCATTGTAGGTTCGGCCTTTAAAATATTAATCAGATTATAATAAAATGAAGCATCATCTGCAGCCTGCGTTGCAACAAACAATTTTTCAACTTCAATAATGTATTCATTTCCCGGTATAAATTCAAAACCTTTGATGTCGTTAAAGTGAAATTTCCATTCCTCAGATTCAGAATTTTTGATTAGGAAACATTCCTGCGGAGCTACACCTATACAGCTTACTTTATGATTTGCAATATAGAGTGTATCATATTTGCTTTGAGAAATTGCAGTGCAGATAAACAAATTTAGAATAAATACAGTGAGAATTATTTTCATTGATCCATATATTACAGATAAGTGTTTTTACCAATTTAAACATTATCAGAATTTTATACAATTGTTTTCAATATTTTGAATATCATGATCGTTAATCTTAGAAAATATTTTTAGAATTCAACAGTTTAACATTCCAATTTTTTTTTAAGATTATTATATTGTCTATATGAAAAAAACGAACGTTAAAGAAACCAACAGCATCAACATTCCAACAATAATGCGGATTGCATATATCGACAGACAGATCTCGATGAATAATTATCCGTCAGCAATAAAACTTTCAAAAGAATATGAAGTCAGTTCGAAGACTATTATCCGTACAATTGAATTCATGAAAAGTTTTTATAATGCTCCCATCGAATATGACAAAAGTATAAAGGGATATTTTTATTCAGACAAAAATTTCAAACTGGTTAAATTCGATCTGAATGATGAAGACCTGCGCTCACTTGCTTTGATAAGCAATGCCTTTAAAATTTACGGCGGTAAACCTTTTTCAAGTGATCTGAATTCTTTTTTTAATAAAATTTACTATATCTATAATGACAAGTACAGCATACAGCTCAAAGACATAGAAAATATTATCAGCTTCAGGATCAGGAATTCAAGGTCTGTAGATACTAAATTTTTTGAGATAATAAAAACTGCGATCATAAATTCAGAAACTTTAAAGTGCCGGTATTATTCAGGGTATTCAGGACAGACTACTGACAGAGAACTCGATCCATATCATATTGTCAACGATAAAGGTGAATGGTATTTAATTGCATTTTGTCACAGAGATAATAAAATAAAACTATTTTCCATCAGCAGATTTAAGGAAGTACATCCGTCGGGAAAACAATTCTCACCGGTTGATGATTTTAATGTTGAGAAATTTTTTGAGGACAGTTTTGGAGTTTTTAATGATGACAAAAAAATTAAAGTAAGGATGAGATTTGAAAAAAGGTCTGCAGGTTATATAAAGGAAAAAACATGGCACAGATCTCAGATCATAAAAGAAAATAAAAAGGACGGCAGCGTTATATTGGAGATGACTGTAAACAGTTCAGACGAAATAAAGCACTGGGTACTAAGCTGGGGTAGATCCTGCACTTTGCTTTCTCCAAAAACTCTCGTCGATGAAATCAAAAGTGATCTTAAATCCACTCTCAAAAATTATTCCTGATAAAAATTCTTTATCACTTTAGATTATATAAAAATTTAATAATTACGTTTTACTTTTTACAAAGGACATTGTTTGTCCTTTAAACATTTTAACTTGTATAACAATTATAACAATAGAGGAAGAACCAATATGAAATCCGGTACTTCAGATTTCGACCTGCCTCACTTTTTTTAGTATTCATTTCGCAAATTCGGAGATTGCTTCGCCTGAAGATCACAGGCTCGTAAAGACATTTTTTTTTCGAATTGCTTCCACGAATGAATTCGGGTTCGCAAAAACATAAAAAAAACCCGCAAAGAAGTCAATCATCTCTGCGGGATAGAAATACTTAAAAATTATTTATTTGAAATTTTTAATTTGTAATTTGAAATTGAATCAACTGCATCCGCTAGTTTCACCACAGGTAATACACTTCAGACACGTACCGTTTCTTACCATCGTCACGCTGTGGCATTGCTGACAAATGTCACCTGTGTAACCTTTCAGCTTTGCCTCTCTTATTTTTTCCATAGATCGGGTCTGAGACTGCTCCTGAGTTTTTGCAAGTTTAATTTTATTTGATGCAGCAGCTGTTGATTTATCAGGCTTATTAAAATCTATGCCCGGTTCATCAATTATCCTTTCACTGTAAACTTCCTCTTCATCAAAGTCAGTATCATTATCAAGTTTACTCAAAGCATCAATAGGTGATCTCTGATACTCGGTATTATTTTCAATATGTGAAAGATCATTTCTGCTAAGATAAGTTACAGCCAGCTCTCTGAATATATAATCAATTATTGAAGTACTCATTTTAATATTCGGATTACCAACGACTATTCCGTTCGGCTCAAATCTTGTATATACAAACGCATCTACAAATTCATCCAACGGTACGCCGTGCTGAAGTCCGAGCGATATTGCAATTGCAAAACAGTTCATCAGACTTCTGAATGCTGCACCTTCTTTATGCATGTCGATGAAGATCTCCCCTAGCTGTCCGTTTTCATATTCACCGGTTCTCAGATAGACAGAGTGTGTTCCGATCTTTGCTTTTTGTGTATAACCTTTTCGTCTGAACGGAAGCTTTCTTCTCTTTGCAATATATCTGTGAATTATCCTCTCGGCAATTTTTACAATGTCATGAGATCTGGATGCTTCAGTATTTATATCAACTGAATTATTGTAATCAATAATATCGTCATCTTTTATACTGTTCAGCGGCTGAGATAATTTCGATCCGTCTCTGTAAAGTGCATTGGCTTTAATTCCAAGTCTCCATGAATTCAGATATGCATTTTTCATATCTTCAATAGTAGCATGATCAGGAAGATTGATCGTCTTTGAAATAGCACCTGAAATAAACGGCTGAGCTGCTGCCATTATTTTTATATGTGCATCAGCTAAAATATATCTCGTTCCTTTTTTACCGCATTTATTTGCGCAGTCAAAAATTGCATACTCTTCTTTCTTAAGATATGGCGCACCTTCTACAGTCATAGTACCGCAGACAAAATCATTAGCTTCTTCGATCTGCTCTTTTGAAAAGCCGAGTTCCTTAAGTATATTGAATGACGGGTCATCTGTTTGATCTTCTGAAAAGCCAAGTGCATTTTTACAAAAGCCTGAGCCGAGCGTCCATTTATTAAATGCAAAATTAATATCAAAAACTGACGGAAGAGATTTCTCAACTTTAGAAATGATCTCTTTTGTAAATCCTTTTTCAGATAATGACTGTGCATTTATGTGCGGACATCCGATCAGCGAGCCGTGACCTTTTGTATATTTAATTATTTCGTCAATTTCTTTTTCGTTGTATCCGAGATTTCTCAGAGCGGGCGGAACAGACTGATTTATAATTTTAAAATATCCGCCGCCGGCAAGTTTCTTAAATTTTACCAAAGCAAAATCCGGCTCTACACCTGTAGTGTCACAGTCCATTAGAAGTCCGATAGTTCCTGTCGGAGCTATTACCGTTACCTGTGCATTTCTGAATCCGTGTTTTTCGCCAAGCTCGAGAGCTTTGTCTGCATCTTCGATCGCAGCTTTTATTAAAGGCTCGGGACAATGATTTTTATTTATTCCCATCGGAGTGATCGACAGATCTTCGTATTCACTTGCGCCTACATTGTATACAGCTCTTCTGTGATTTCGGATCACGCGAAGCATGTTCTGTTCATTCTCTTTATATCTCTGAAACGGTCCAAGCTCTTTTGCCATTTCAGCTGAAGTGGAATAAGATGTCATGTGAAGAATTGCAGTAAGTGCGCCGGTTATAGAAAGTGCTTCAGGAGAATCATAAGGAATTCCCTTTACCATCAGCAATGCGCCGAGGTTTGCATAGCCAAGTCCAAGTGTCCTGTATTCATAAGAAAGTTTTGCAATATTTTTACTCGGAAACTGAGCCATGAGAACGCTGATCTCTAGTACAATTGTCCATAGTCTTGATGCATGTCTGTATCTGTCAATTTCAAAACCTGTCGTTTCATTATTATAAAATTTCATCAGATTCAGAGATGCAAGATTACATGCTGTATCATCGAGGAACATATATTCCGAACACGGATTTGATGCAATGATTTTTCCGCCTTCGGGACATGTGTGCCAGTCGTTGATAATATCGTGATACTGAATTCCGGGATCTGCACATGACCAGGCAGCATAAGCTATCTGTTCCCAAAGATCCCGTGACTTATAACTTTTATATGGCTTTGGCTCGCGGTTTTCTGCGGAAGCTTTTTTTAATTCCGTCCTCCAGTATGTATTCCAGTCACCGTCTGCTACAACTGATTCCATGAATGCATTTGTAACTCTCACGCTGTTGTTTGAATTTTGTCCGGATACAGTAAGGTATGCTTCAGAATTCCAGTCTGTATTATATTCCGGAATTTCCATTTCTTTATATCCAAGTTTTCCAAGCTGAATAACACGCTCTATATAATTTTCGGGGATATGAATTTTTCTTGCATCGTGAATTGCCTGCGCTAATTGTTTATTTGTGTTTTTGTCAAAGCCGTCATTTTCAGGATGAACACTGTGACATGCTTTCATGATCTTATTAAGGTAAACATTTAGAAGTTTTGAACCTGTTACAAGAGCTGCGACTTTCTGCTCTTCCATTCCTTTCCAGTTTATATACTCTTCTATATCAGGATGATCCATATCGAGAGTTACCATTTTAGCAGCGCGTCTTGTAGTACCGCCGGATTTAATTGCACCTGCGCTTCGGTCTCCAATTTTTAGAAATGACATCAGCCCTGAAGATCTGCCGCCACCGCTGAGTGGTTCGTTCACTCCTCTTACATTTGAAAAATTTGAACCCGTACCTGAACCATATTTAAATAATCTCGCTTCGCGTACCCACAGATCCATTATGCCTCCGTCATTAACGAGATCATCAGAAAGTGATTGTATAAAACAAGCATGCGGCTGTGGATGTGTATAAGCGTCTTTTGAAGTAGTAAGTTTTCCGGAGATCGGATCTACATAAAAATGTCCCTGCGATGGTCCGGTAATTCCGTAAGCCCAGTTAAGTCCTGTGTTAAACCACTGCGGAGAATTCGGAGCTGCATACTGCATAGCCAGCATATAACAAAGCTCTTCGAAAAAATTCGCAGCATCTTCTTCATGATCAAAATAATTGTGCTTCCATCCCCAGTATGTCCAGCAACCTGCAAGCCTGTTGAATACCTGTCTCGAATCATTTTCCGAAGTATATCTTTCTTCTTCGATCACGTCTTTAAGTTTTTCATGATCAGGTTCAGATCTCTGAAGCCAGCCCGGAACTCCCTCCTCTTCCACTTTTTTCATATAGACAGGGACTCCTGCTTTTCTGAAATATTTCTGAGCAAGAATATCTGTAGCTACCTGAGTCCAGTGGTCAGGTACTTTGATATCGTTCATTTCGAAAACTATAGAACCATCAGGGTTACGTATTACAGAAGATCGGGAATCAAATTCAATTTGATCATAAGCTGAAATGCCTTTGTTTACTAGGAGTCGGGATATTTTCATTTACATATATATATAAGAATTTTGATAAATAATTTTTAAAATGAATTAGTTAATCAGACATTTTTATTAATTCAGTTTTAAAATATTACAAGTATTAGTTGGAGGTATTTTGTAAGATTTTATTTGTAAAATTATGAGAATCCTTTTTTAAATGCAATCGCTTTTATAAAATATACCTATTGATTTTAAATTATTTTTTTAATGAAAAATATTTTGATGTAATTTTTCAATATTTTGTGTTTTAAAAAGTTTGAAATCGTTAAATGATTTTTAAATTAATACTATCACACTTTTAAATTAATTAAATTATTTAAAAATTTTTTTAATATTTATTTTTTTGTTATGATAAAAATTTTCACAGTTGATGCTTTTACCGACAGACCATTCTCTGGAAACCCGGCGGCAGTATGCCTTCCGAACGTTGAGCTTAGTGAGGAAGTCATGCAAAAGATCGCTTTCGAAATGAATCTTTCCGAAACCGCCTTTGTCACAAAACTTGATGACGGATTCAGTCTCAGATGGTTTACTCCGAAAGCTGAAGTTGAATTGTGCGGTCACGCTACTCTTGCCAGCGCACATATACTTTGGCAGGAAAAAATGATTTCCGAAAATGAAGAAGCAGTTTTTTATTCAAAGTATAAAGGAATTCTCAAAGCAAAAAAGTCAGGCAGCGAGATCACTCTGAACTTTCCTGTAAACAAACCATTACCGTCAGATAGAAATGAAATTCTCGAAAAAGCATTAGGTGTAAATTCTGTTTCACTGAATACTATTTTTACGACAGAACATCATTATATTGTCGAATTAAATTCCGAAGAGAATTTAAAAAATGTAAAACCTGATTTCAGTCTGCTTGAAACTTTACCAAAATACGGAGTAATTATAACTTCAAAATCCGATGATCCTGAATTTGATTTCGTATCAAGATTCTTTGCTCCATCAAAAGGAGTAAAGGAAGATCCGGTCACAGGTTCTGCACATTGTGTACTTGCACCGTTTTGGTCAGAAAAGCTCGGGAAGAAAAAAATGAATGCTTTTCAGGCTTCCGAAAGAGGCGGGGTATTAAGTGTTGAATTAAAAGACGAAAGAGTATTAATTTCTGGAAATGCTGTTACTGTTACAGCAGGAGAATTATTTCTCCATACAGACAGCTTCTCTTAATACATTACAATGCCTCAAAGTATCAAAGACTCAAAGTTAAAAAGCTTTTAATTAAACGTCTTAGAAACTTAGAGACTTAGAGAAAAACTAAATTTTTAAAATATAAATATGCTGCAAAGAGATTACTTAATGAAAATGGTAGAGATGCTTACGGCTGTTATGGCAAAGGTGATCTTTAATAAAGAGCAGAAGAAGTATGATGAAGCTCTTACTGAAATAGAAAATGCCGGTAAGAATATTATCGGTCTGGATATTGGAATGGTAAAGATACTGAAGATAGATGACTTCACAGGACTTATGAAAACGTCCGATGTCTTTGCCGGCAGATGTCTGATCTCTGCTGAGCTTCTTTTAGAATATGCTAAGATACTTGAAGAAAAAGGAACTGACACAGATCTTAAATATGATTTTTACAATAAATCTTTTCGCCTTTATACAGAAGCTTTACTGACAAAGGAAATTCTTGAGCCCACTGAATATATTGAAAAAGCTGAAAGCATTTTACCAATACTGAGTAACTCAGGATATTTTAATATTCAATATGATTACTATTCTAATAATCTGACCTTGTTTGAGTTTTATAATTTATCAGGAAATTATTCAAAGGCAGAAGATATTCTGTTTAATATTCTTGAATCCGGGTCTGAACTGTCTTCGGAAGATGATGAAGAAAATAAAAGAAAATTAAGAAAGAGAGCTGTAGCTTTTTATAATGATCTGCTTAGCATGGATGAAGAAAAGCTTGCAAGCGGAAACTTTTCAAAAGACGAAGCTGAAGATGGTCTTCAGGAAATTATGAAAATGATGAAATTAAATTAAAAATATTATATAAATTAAATAATCAAAACCTAAAAAATGAAAAAAATTTTTTTAACACTAATTGTATTTTTTGCTTTCTGCGGAAATTCATTTTCACAAAGTGATACAAATACTGCATTAAGCGGATTGAAATATTTAATCCTAGAGGAGGGAGACGGACCGGATGCAGAATCAGGCAAAGCTGTTGAAGTTCATTATACCGGCTATCTTCTCGATGGAAAAAAATTCGATTCATCACTCGACAGAAATGAACCAATAATGTTTGTACTCGGCGCAGGTCAGGTGATCAAGGGCTGGGACGAAGGTATTTCACTAATGAATGTCGGAGATAAAATGCGTCTTATAATTCCATCAGAACTTGCATATGGAAATAAAGGTGCAGGCGATATCATTCCTCCGGATGCGACTCTTGTATTTGACGTTGAGCTTGTAAGTGTCGGCGATCCGAAAACTTCTATTGCTGAAGTATTATTATCTACTATCGTAGATGTGAATGTACAAGCTGCTATAAGTCAGTACAAAGAATTAAAAGCTAATGAACCGGATATTTATAATTTTAAAGAAAGCGAACTTAATAAACTCGGTTATCAGCTTTTTCAGATCGGGAAAATTCCGGATGCACTTGAAATTTTAAAACTGAATGTTGAAATGTTTCCAAATTCATCAAATGTATATGACAGTCTTGGTGAGGCTTATAAGGTTTCGGGAAACAATGAACTTGCAATTGTAAATTACAATAAATCTCTTGAACTGAATCCTGAGAATGAAAACGCGAAGAATATGCTTAAAGAACTTGAGGGGAAATAGTTATTCATTTAAAAAAGTGTAATTAATAATTTTTGAAGAAAACTTTTGAATCGCCTCAAAGTCTCTAAGATTCAAAGTTAACAAAAATAATGAACTATCCTGCAGCGTTGTATCTTATTTTATGCTTAAAACAAATCTTTACGTCACAAGTGGTGGGGAATTAAATTCAAATAGATTAAAATTATTTTCCTTTGAGCCTTCGAGACTTTGAGGCAAGCTATATATTTTTGATATACAAATGAATTTTGTGCAAAAAAAAAGCCCGTGAATTAATTCACGGGCTTTTTAATTCTTAAGTTAAAATTACATAACTTTAGAAACGTTGGCTGCCTGAGGACCTTTTGCTCCGTCTTCTACTTCAAATTCAACTTCATCACCTTCGTCAAGTTTTTTATAACCTTCAGAGTTGATAGCTTTGAAATGAACGAAAACGTCTTGTCCGTCTGCTCTGGTTATGAAGCCATAACCTTTAGTAGCGTTGAACCATTTAACAGTTCCTTTTTCCATTGCTGATTTCTTTTTTGTGTTAGTGAAAATGTACTGCTGCAACTTTTGGCTCTTAAAACTTTTTAACCGTTTGGTACTTTATTACCTCTGGGTTAATTGCTGCGAATCTCACTCCAAAAAAGGATTTAATCTTACATCAGCAAAATATTAAAAGCTTGTTACTACTTTCTTATTTTGGTAGAACAATTCCGGTCTCCCGGAACAAAAACGCTGTACTGTTTTTTTACGGTTACAATTTAGCTATATCAATCTGTAAATACAACTTATATAACCATATTGGTAAATTAATTTTTAATCCTTACTTTTAATATATCAAAGGTTTATTTTATGAAAATTTTATTTTTTTGGATAAAGATATAATATACAAAGGCATTCCTGTTTCACCCGGTATATCTGTCGGGGAAGTTTATTTATATGTTCGCAATAATTTTGAAGTCAATTCACGGGACCTTATTCCTGAAGAGATAGAAAAAGAATTAGATGATTTTCAAAGGTCAGTAGAGATATCTGTCAAAGAACTTTCCAAGATCAGAAATTATTCTATCGAAAAAATAGGTGAAGTAAACTCACTTATCTTTGATGCCCAATTGGAATTTCTTCAGGATAAATTTTTTCTAAGCCAGGTCATACACAGAATTCAAACTGAAAAAAGAACGGCAGGTTATATATTTAATGATGAGATCTCCAAGCTCGAGTTTGCACTTATGGATTCGAAGGATACATATTTAAAGGAAAGATTTGAAGATATAAAAGACATTAAGAACAGAGTACTGCGAAATCTGAAAAGGGAAAAACTTGTATCAAAGATTGAAGAAAATTTAATAATAGTATCACATGAGCTTACACCTGCTGATACAATTCTTTTCAGTAAAAGAAAAGTTCTCGGGTATGCGGTAGATAAGGGAGGCAATACTTCCCACGCAGCTATTATTTCGAGAGCACTGAGAATTCCTGCTGTAGTGGGGATGAAAGATATTACAAAATCTCTGAGAAGCGGCGACAATATTATCATAGACGGATCTGCCGGCATAATAATAAAAAATCCTTCAGAAGATACACTCAAAGAATACGATGTAAAGATAATAAAACTCAAAGAACATGAAGAGAAACTTAAAGAGATAATTGATCTTCCATGTGTTACTCTTGACGGAAAAAAAATTGAACTCAGCGCAAACATTGATTTTGATGAAGAGATAGATTTTATAGTAAATACAGGACATTGCGGAATCGGACTATACAGGACTGAGCATTTATTTCTTGAAGAAGGCGGATTCCCATCTGAAGAAAAACAGTTCGAAGAATATTCACACATTTCAAATGTAGTTTATCCCAAGGCAGTTACTATCAGGACTTATGATATCGGCGGTGATAAACTTCTTCCGCGTTCTGAAAAAGAAGATAATCCGTTTCTTGGCTGGAGAGGGATCAGGATATGTCTGGACAGGGAAGATATTTTCAAAGAACAGCTAAGAGCATTATACAGATCTTCAGTTAATAAAAATATCAGGATACTTATTCCCATGATCTCTTCTCTGGAAGAGGTAAGAAAAACCAAGCTGATAATAAAAGAAGTTATAGAAGAATGTGAAAAAAATGATATTCCAATTGATAAGAATCTGAAGATTGGAATTATGATCGAGGTACCATCAGCAAGTATTATGGCAGAAGAACTGGCAAAAGAAGTTGATTTTTTTAGTATCGGAACAAATGATCTTATACAATATTTACTGGCAGTTGACAGAGGCAATGAACTTATTTCCAGTCTGTATAAGGAGTTTCATCCCGCCGTGATACGCACCATAAAAATTATAGCAGACGCTGCTCATAAAAATAAAATTAAGATCAGCGTATGCGGTGAAATGGCTTCAAACCCTTTAGCAGTCCCAGTGTTTATTGGACTTGGTGTAGATGAGCTCAGCGTTTCCCCTTCGAAATTTCCTGAAATAAAACAGATCATAAGATCGTTGCATTCCAAAAAAGCATACAGACTTTGTAAAGAAATTCTAAAACTTTCTTCTGAAATGGAGATAAAAGAGAAAGTTGAAAATTTCAATGAAGCAATTACGAATGAAATCAAAGTCATCTGAATTTCCCTGCATTTCAACTCATTTTTCTTTTCAAAAAACTTCTTCATTTGCATTTAAATTTAAAAATATTTTACAGAATTTTGGTACTTAATTATAATTAGAAATGCCGGAATATCTTATTGAACTTATTATAACACTTTCCAAGATAAGTGTTGTACTTGCTGTGTTACTGACCGGTGTCGCATACTCGGTCTATGCTGAAAGAAGAGTGTCAGCATTTATACAAAACCGATACGGACCAAACAGAGTAGGACCGCAGGGACTTCTTCAGCCGCTAGTGGATGTAATTAAATTATTGCTGAAAGAGGATATCGTACCTGAAAAAGCGAATAAATTTATTCACTCTCTCGCACCTGTCATCTCAATTATAGTATCACTTTCTACATTTGCTGTAATTCCTTTTGGAGATACTATTACTATTGGAGACAGAGTGATCAAACTTCAGATTGCAGATGTAAATATCGGTGTGCTTTATTTTTTAGCACTTACTTCACTCGGTGTCTATGGTGTTACTTTAAGCGGATGGTCTTCTAACAGTAAATATTCTTTGCTCGGTGGATTGAGGTCTGCGGCACAGATGATCAGTTACGAACTAGCGATGGGGCTTTCTGTAATTGCCGTAATCCTTATGAACGGTTCGCTGCAGCTTGATACAATTGTATCAAATCAGGCGGGCTGGAAATGGAATATTATTTTACAGCCGGTTGGATTTATAATCTTTCTGACTTCGGCATTTGCTGAGACTAACAGAACTCCGTTTGATCTGCCCGAAGCAGAGCAGGAACTTGTCGGCGGATATCATACAGAATATTCAAGTATGAAATTCGCATTATTTTTCCTCGCAGAATATGCTAATGTAATTATATCTTCAGCAATGATAGCGACTATTTATCTAGGGGGCTGGCAATTCCCTTACCTTCAGGATTTTGGATTACCGCCAATGGCTGTAAGCATTCTGCAGATTCTTACATTTGTAGTTAAAGTAGTAGCTCTAGTATTTTTCTTTATCTGGGTCAGATGGACCATTCCGAGATTCAGATATGATCAGCTTATGAATCTTGGATGGAAGGTAATGCTTCCTCTTGGAATTGCTAATCTTGTAATCACTGCAATTGTAATATTATTAATGAAATAAAAATTTTTTAAGTAAATAAAAAAAACGTAATGAAAAAAATTATTTTAACAATATTGTTGGTTTTCGTATTTGCATTTAATTTAAGTGCACAGACTTATAATAATTTCACACTTGAGGATCTGGACAATAACGAAATTACACTTGATGATCTGATTAAAAAAGGTCCTGTATTAATCTCATTCTGGGCCTTATGGTGCGGACCATGCAAGGAAGAAATGAAAAAAATGCAGCCAATCTATGAAAAATATAAAGATCAGGGTTTTACTTACCTTGCAATAAATCAGGACAATCAGAAATCCGTTTCAAAAGTTAAATCTTTTATCAACGCAAATAAATACACTTTTCCTGTAGTGCTCGATACTGAAAATGATGTCTTTGAAGCATATAACGGAATTGGAATGCCTTACTCGATTCTTATAGATATGAATAAAAACATTGCCGCAAAACATTTGGGTTATGTCACAGGCGATGATAAAATTATTGAACAGGAAATAAAAGAAGTTCTGATGGCTGGCAGTAATTATAAAGGTGATAAATAAACTTTTTAATTTTTTTATATTTTAACGGGGATAGTTAATTGATCAGGAAAGTATTTATAATTTCTTTATTTGTCTGTTGTGCAAATATTTCTTTTGGGCAAATAAACCTCGATGTGGATGCATCTGTCAGCAACCTTCTCAGATACGGAAACGGTTATGAATATTCAGGAAATGTAAGAAATGCCAAAGAATATTTTGAAAATCTAACAGATGCAAGACTTAAGGTAAACGGAATTGTATTCGGATTAAGATATAATGTCAGTAATCCGATCGAGTATGGACAAAATTTTGTCGGAATAGATAAAAGATATATTCAATACGAGCATGATATCGGAGTCTCATTAAGAGCCGGTGATTTCTATGAGATCATTTACCGCGGACTCTCGCTGAATGTATTCGAAGACAGACCACTTGCTTATGATACAGGAATTGACGGAGTGAGAGTAACTTACAATCATAATTTCGGAAGTAAGAAGAATCCTTTTAAATTCGAAGCGCAGGTACTCGGCGGAGATATAAAATATATTGATTATCTGGATCCGGACAGAGAAGAAAGATATAAAGTCAGAGGAGTATTTACAGAAATTTCACCTATCAAACCCCTGACTGTCGGATTTAATTTTATTTATTCTATTGGTGAACTTCCTGAGCAGGATCTCATAACTACTGTAACTTCAAACGTACCTGAGCTCAGCGCAACATATACTACACAGGATTTTGAATTTTATGCAGGCTATGCTTTTAAATCTTCCATCATTACTCCGAATGAAATTTATCCCGATCCTAATACAGCTCTTGGAGACGGCGTTTATTCTTCCTTATCATATTCTTTCAATAACATCGGACTTACTTTAGATTATAAAAATTACAGATTTGACGTAACTCTGCCTGATAACAGAAGTAATACCAGACCTTCAAGAATGCTTCCTTATCAGAATCCGCCTACTGCGATAAGGGAACATACTTCAGTTTTAATTTCCAGAAATCCCCATGTCGTAGATTTCAATGATGAGGTCGGAGGACAGATCGATCTTGTGTATGCACCGAATGATAAGTTGTCATTTAATTTAAACGGTAGCATTGCATCGAGACATTATCAATATACAGATACAGATTCTGGTGCAACAGTTTCTTATGAAAGAGTGGACAGAGGCGACAGCTTTCTGCCGGATCTTGATGATGCTTTCTCACCTTTCTGGGAATTTTATCTCGAAGGTGAAAATTATGCAACTGAAGATCTATACTACAGACTTGCATTTGCAAGACAGAGCAGCGTTCTTTACAATCAACTTAATCCGAATTCTTCTGAAAAATTACTTACATCTACCGTTCCCGCAGAGTTTAAATATAGTTTTTATAAAAACCTGACATTTAAGATCAATGCTGAAATGCAGTGGGTTCATAATTCTATCCGTGTGAGTGAAGATAAAAATTTTACTAATCAGTATTTTGCTTTATCCTTTATAAGAGCTCCTGACATTACCCTGACTGTCGGTTCTGAATTTACAAGTGATGAAGAAGAACCTACAGGTAAATCTTCATGGTTTATAGGTGAAGCGACTTATCAGATCAATCAGTCAAATACAGTAGGAGTTGGATTCGGTACCGAAAGAGGTGGACTTAAATGCGCTAACGGAATCTGCCGTTTTGTAAACCCGTTTTCAGGATTCAGACTTTCTGTAGCTACACAATTTTAATTATAGCTAAATTATATTTATATAATTATATAAGGAGTAATATCATGTCATTAAAAAAATTTTCATCATCATTAATATTTTTATCCCTGATAATTTTTTCAGGTCTCTTATTTCAGTCATGTGAAAGTAATGATTCACCGACTACAAATAATACACCTGCTTCGACTGTTCCTGTTCCGCAGTCACCTGAAAATAATTCTACAGTATCTACTCTTACACCTTTATTTAACTGGGCAGGAGTCAATGTAGCAGAGACTTACAAACTTCAGGTTTCAGAAAATAATACATTCACAAGTATTGTATTAGATGTTGACGGGATCACTTCTACTTTTTTTTCTTCGGTAGGAAGTTCACTTCAGGACAGCACTACATATTACTGGAGAGTCAAAGGCCTGAATACCTCTGACACAACAGACTGGTCGATTGTATATGGATTTGCAATTTCACTTGAGTCAATAAATCCGACCACTAAAGTATTAGTCGAACTTTTTACAAACACAAGCTGCATTCCATGCGTCGAAGCTAATCAGTATCTTGACGGAATCAACAGCAACCTCGGAGTTACGATCAATGATCCGAATGTGCTGATTCTCAGAGTTCATACTACATTATATGCAGGCGATCCTTTTTATTTATATAATACTGCAGATAACAATGCGAGAATGATAGTATATCCGGGCACGCCGACTTCAAATCCGAGAGGATATCTGCTGGGTGCATTCATGAATAATTACAGTTCATCCGCATGGACAAATGTATTGAATCAGAAACTTTCAGAGACCAGATCTTTTGCTGTCAATCTGACTAATGTCTATGATTCAGTTTCAAGAAACGGTAATATTACTGTAAAGATCAAACAGGTTTCGGGTCCGACTTACAATGACCTCGTATATCACATTGCTTTATCGGAAAGTGAAATTCAATATAACGCCCCAAACGGCGAGACGGAATTTGAAAATACATTCCGAGATCTCGTCACTCCTCCAAGCGGTCAGCCGATGAATATTGCTACAGGTCAGACAAACAGTTATGATCACACTTATACAGTCGATAGTGCAATCGATCAGGATCATGCTTACATAACAGTATTCGCACAGAGGACAACTGCAGTCAGCGGTATCAGGGAAGTAATGGGAGCAGAGAGAGTAAAGATAAAGTAAGAATATGTTTTTTAAAACATTAAAAATTTTTAATGAGACATGGCTTTAGGGTTATGTCTCATTTTTTTTATAATTGTCTTAACCATGATTTACGGAATTAAAGGATTTATAGGATTTGTATTTCTGCAATTTAAATTATTATTATTATTAATCCCGGAAATCTTCTAATCTTAAATAAATGCAGGTTCAGACTATACATTCCGTCAATTTAAGAATTGATTCAAAAAATTAATAAATCTAATTTTACAACATTCATTCAAAAAATAATTAACTATCATGTTTAGAAAATTTACAGTTTTTCTTTTATTTACATTTTTTATTTCCACTTATTCATATTCCCAAAAAGTGGAAACCTCTGCCGAAAAACTGGCTATAGAACTTGCCAATCCTGTCGCTGATCTGATCAGCGTACCGTTTCAGAATAATACTGTCTGGGGAATCGGCGAATACAACGGCTCTCAGAATGTTTTAAATTTTCAGCCGGTGATACCGATTGCAATTTCAAAAAACATTAATATAATCAATAGAATCATAGTCCCGATGGTTACACAGTATAACATCACCGGACCCGGACAAAATCAAAATTCTCTTGGAGATATAGTTTACAGTATTTTTATTTCTCCTAACTCAAAAAAACTAATCTGGGGGATAGGTCCTGTAATGTCTATTCCGACAGCTACAAATAAACTTACTGGTTCGGGAAGATTCAGTGTCGGACCAACAGGCGTTATTTTAAAACAGTCAAATGGATGGACATTCGGTGCTTTGATAAATCAATACTGGTCAGTCGGCGGTAATCCGGACAGAGGAAATCAGACTGTAGGATATCTGCAGCCGTTCCTGAATTATAACTGGAAAGGCGGCGGCGGTATTTCCATGAATGCAGAAATGACACAAAACTGGAAGATCAAGAGGACACAGACTTTTATGAACATTCTTATTACAGGTATTACCAAATTAGGAAAATTCCCGGTATCACTTGGTGTCGGACCAAGAATTCCAATTACTGCTTCACCTGAAGCAAAAGGCTTCTTTGGTATCAGAGCAGTAGCAACTTTTATATTTCCAAAGTAATCATTAATTGCCTCAAGCCTCTTAGTCTCAAAGACTCGAAGTTCAAGTTCAGTAAAAATTTTTTCCTTCGAGTCTTCTATATAACTTGAAAGTTATTATTGAAAAAACATAGTTCAAAACATATCCGGATACTTAGAGGCAAAGTTATAAATTTTGTTTTCTGTCAGTCTGTGAGTTTGAAAACGAGCATCAATTTTTATAAAGGAAATTATTTTCATTTATTATAAACTTTTTGAATTTATTAATTTTTATATAATAAATTAAATATGGAAAATATTTTAAAAGATAAAACAGTCAGCAGGTTAAAAATAGACGGTGTGAGACCGATAGATCTTTCACTTGATCTGCGGGAAGAAATATCAAAACTGAAAAGTGAAATGAATGCGGTCATCCTTGCTCATTATTATCAGGAGTCTGAAATACAGGATCTTGCTGATTTTATTGGTGACAGTCTGCAGCTTTCACAGCAGGCAGCAAAGACAGAGGCGGATGTGATAGTCTTTGCCGGAGTGCATTTTATGGCGGAGACTGCAAAGATATTGAATCCTGACAAACTTGTTATACTTCCTGATCTGAATGCCGGATGTTCGTTAGCCGAAGGCTGCCCTGCTCCGATGCTAATGAAATTTAAGGAAAAATATCCTGACCATATTGTCATAAGTTATATAAACTGTTCAGCGGAAGTCAAAGCAATTTCGGATATAATTTGTACTTCTTCAAATGCTGTAAAGATTATCGATCAAATTCCTGTTGAACAGAAAATAATTTTTGCACCTGACAGAAACCTCGGCAGATATGTAATTAAAAAATCCGGCAGAGATATGGTGCTCTGGCAGGGTGCCTGTATTGTGCATGAGACATTCAGCGAAAAAAGAATTAACAAATTAAAATTTGAAAATCCTGATGCATTATTGATTGCTCATCCTGAGTGTGAGGAAGCTGTTTTAAGTAATGCAGATTTTATCGGATCGACGAGCGGATTATTGAATTTCGTAACTGAGTCAGAAAAGACGGAATTCATAGTAGCTACTGAACCCGGGATCATCCATCAGATGCTTTTAAAAAACCCATCTAAGAAATTTATACCTGCACCGTCAGAGTCAGGTTGTAATTGCAACGAGTGTCCGTATATGAAACTTAATACACTGGAAAAGTTATACCTCTGCATGAGAGACAGAAAGCCTGAGATTGTAATGGATGAGGATATTCTAAAGAAAGCATTGCTGCCATTGGAAAGAATGCTGGAGATGAGTAAATAGTTGGTTTTCCTTTACCTCGAAGGCTCCTGGACTCAAAGACTCAAAGGCTCAAAGAAAAAAATAAAATTCCTCATCGCAAAAAACGAGATATCTTGTTGCAATAGATAATAAATTTTTACGCCACAATGAGGATTAAACACTGATAGATTTAAAATATTCTTCTTTGAGCCTTTGAGTTTTGATGTAAATCAAATTTTCAAAATACACTTTTATTCTTTAAGCAATTCTTCCTTTGCAGAGATAAGTTCTTTTTTCATATCTTCATTTACTTCCGGATATTTCAGATCAAGATTACTCAGATATTTATGGATAACAGCAGTGATGAGAATTCTAGTATACCATTTATTATCAGCAGGGATAATATACCATGGGGAATTTTCTTTTGAAGTATTTGAAATAGCTTCTTCATAAGCTTTCTGATAGTCATCCCAGTATTTTCTTTCATTTACATCGTTCATAGAAAATTTCCAGTTCTTTTCAGGCTTATCAATCCTTTTAAAAAATCTTTTTTTCTGTTCCTCTTTTGATAAATGCAGATAGAATTTTATGATAACTGTACCATTTTGCCTGACCGTTTTTTCAAAATGATTTATCTGTTCAAAACGCTGACTCCAGAAATTATCATCAATATCTTTGACTGAATTTATTCCCGGAATTTTTTCATTCATGACATATTCAGGATGAACTCTTGTGACAAGTACATTTTCATAATGCGACCTGTTGAAAATAGTTATGTTTCCTGCCCTCGGAAGATCGATATAATGTCTCCATAAATAATCATGTTCCAGCTCGAGTGTATTTGGTGCTTTATAACTATGTACAATCACTCCCTGCGGATTAAAACCCGACATAATATGTTTTATAGATCCATCCTTACCGGCAGCATCCATTGCCTGAAAAATGATCAACACGCTGTATTTGTTGTCAGCATAAAGTACATCCTGAATCGCTGACAGCTTTTCCTTTCCGGATTCGAGAATTTCCAGCGATGATTCTTTGTCAAGCTTATCACCTTTATATTCTGTATCCCATTTTGAAAGATCTACTTTCTTATCAGGTTTTGCAAAATATTTATTTATATCTATATCAAATTCTTTTAACATAAGTGATTTTTGGTTAATTGAAAGTTTTTATCTGGATACTGTGACTTATATTAATTATTGCACATCCAAACAAAATTCTGATTAGACAAAATAATCTTTACAAAATTAAATAGAAAGTTGTAGATAAACTCTCAGCACTACAAAAAAATACATTCTAATTTAAAGTAAAAGGAATTAAATTGGATAAACAAAATTTATATCTTTATAAAAAAATAAAATTCTTAGCATGAAAAAAACATTACTTATTTTATTTATTTCACTTACACCTGTTATTAACCTGTATTCTCAGGAAAATCCTCAGCAAGTTTATCGTAACGGAATCGAAAAGTTTTTTAATTCTGATTTTGATTTAGCTATCACATATTTTACAGATTATGTAAAAACAGAAACACAGGCATACGAAGCGTATAATTACAGAGGATTATGTTATCTTGCTCAGAAAAATTATGCAAAAGCCAAAGAGGATTTCTCTACTGCAGTACATTTAAATATAAAATATAGTCAGGGTTTTGTAAACAGGGCAAATATTTTTGCACTGGAGGGAAATTATGAAGCAGCACTCAGGGATTACAATAATGCCATTTTAGCTGACAGGGCAAATCTCGAAATTTATTACGGATTGAGTTTGCTGTATATCAACAGCAAAGAATTCAACAAAGCACTGATAGAAATGAAAACAGCGGCTGCCATTGATCCAAAAAATGCAAGAGTATATATGAACACAGCTATTGTAAACATGCTTATAGGAGATACATTAAAGATATTTGAAAATGTCGATGAAGCACTTTACTGGGATTCTTCATATTTATATACAAACATTAACAAGTCTCTGATTTTCACAATTGCAGACAGATTTCAATATGCCATTCAAGTACTGACTAATGTAATTTCCTCCAATCCAAACAGTTATCTTGCATATTTTAACAGGGGAGTGGTTTTTTACATGATGGGAAATTTTTCCGAAGCAATTTCAAACTTCAACAGATCAAAAGATCTTTATAAAGGTGGAGATCAGAGGATCATTAATCTGATCAACAAGATAGTTCGGATTTCGGAATTTAACAGTTAGCTTAAAATTGTATACTGTAAATTATGACCAGCACAGTTATTTTGATTCAAACAATTTCCATATCTAATAACAGAATCTTGAAAAGTTCAGACTGGATAAAATCTTGAAAAAAATATTACTTTTATTAATCATTTCCATATCAACACTAACAAATCTTTATTCTCAGGAAAATCCTCAATCAATTTATCGTAACGGAATCGAAAAGTATTATAATTCGGATTTTGATGAAGCAATCGTTTATTTTACAGATTATTTAAAAATAGAAACACAGGCTTATGAAGCATTTAATTACAGAGGTTTGTGTTATCTGGCTCAGAAGAATTATCAAAACGCCAAAAATGATTTCACATCGGCTGTACATCTAAATAAATCATTTAGTCAGGGTTATGTAAACAGAGCAAATATCAATGCTCTTGAGGGAGATTATGATGCAGCACTGAGAGATTATAGAGATGCAGAAGAAGTTGACAGAGCAAATCTGGAAATTTATTACGGGCTTGGTCTTCTTTTTATGAATAGCAAGGAATTCAACAAAGCTGAGATCGAGCTGAAAAAGGCAGCAGCCATTGATCCAAAAAATTCCAGAGTATATATGAATAAAGCAATTGTTAATATGCTTTTAGGTGATACATTAAATATTTTTGAAAATGTTGATCAATCTCTATACTGGGATTCAACTTATTTATTGGCAGACCTGAATAAATCACTAATATTTACAATAGCTGACCGTTTTAAAAATGTAGTCGAGATACTGACCGAGAAAATTTCGGATTATCCTAATAGTTATCTGGCATATTTTAACCGGGGAGTAGTTTATTATATGATCGGAAATTATACCAATGCTATTCAAGATTTTGAGAGATCAAAAATTCTTTATAAAGGAAAAGATCAGAGGATCATAAATCTTATAGATAAGATATTGCGAATATCGAAATTTAACAGCTAGCTTAAAATTGTATACTGAAATTTTAGATCAGCATAGTTATTTTAAAACCAATCTTATTTCAAATCTAAAAACAGAAACTTGAGAAAACCCGGTCAGATCATTGCCCTTGGTGGAGGAATGTTTTCAATGGAATCCGACAACGGAATGCTTGATAAATATATATTAAACCTTGTCCCGAAAGAAAAGCCGAAGATCTGTTTTATGGGAACGGCAAGCAATGACGGTATAGAATACAGAGACATGTTCTATAATTTTTTTAATAAGATGAAGTGCGAACCTTCTCATCTCTCATTCCTCGACCAGCCTAAAAACATAGAAAAGTTTATTTTAAGTCAGGATATAATTCATGTAGGCGGCGGAAATACTTCATTAATTATTGATACCTGGAAAAAATTCGGAGTTGATAAAATTATGAGAAAAGCATGGAGATCAGGAGTGATACTTACAGGAATGAGTGCAGGAGCGATCTGCTGGTTTCAGGACGGAATTACAAATCCGTCACCGGGGAAACTTAACAGACTGCCTTGTCTCGGATTGCTAAAGGGAAGCTTCTGTCCACACTATGATGACAAGGTCGAATTGAAAAGATCATTTCACAAACTTATTCTCGACGGAGTAATTGCTGACGGGATCGGTGCTGAAGACGGTGCTGCTGTACATTATCTGGATGATAAAATTATCAGAGTCGTCACTTCAAGACCCGGAGTCACAGCTTATTCCGTAAAGAAAGTTAAAAATAAAATTGTAGAAACCGCGCTTGATTCAGTATATTTAGGAAAGGAATCTGATATTGAACATGTTCAGAATAATTCACCAATTGAGATATTTACAACTGCTATTTCATATATTGAAAAAATAAATGAACATGACATTAAAGGTATTTGTGAACTTATGTCTGACGATCATATATTCATTGACTCACTTGGAATGGTGATAAAAGGTAAAAAGGAAATGTCTAATGCCTGGAAGATGTTTTTAAAATGGTTTCCTGACTATAATATTACAATTATGAATACTGTTTTGACTGATGATACAGTCGGAATATTTGGAATAGCTTCCGGAACATTTAATTCGGATGATATAGATATTTCAGATAATTTTGAAATTCCAGGTGCCTGGCGCGCAAAGGTAAAAGATAAACAAATTACAGAATGGCAGGCTATAGCTGATAATGAAGCGGTAAGAGATATTATAAAAAGTAACGGAGTGAAGTCAATGTTCAGATCAAAAATGAAAAGCAAATCATTTTAATTATTCAGTTTGAAATGAAGGTTGATAAAAAAGTTCACGGATAAAATGAAAAAAATTATATTTTGACAGAAAAAGAAAATTTTGCAAAAGAGCTGAAAAGAAGTTTAGATGAAGATACGTTTGTAAAAATACAGTTCGGAAAATACAGAGGTGATGACAAAGATTTTCAAAAGATAATAGTTACGAAATTAATTTTAAAAGAAGGCGAACATCTTTCATTCAATTTTAAATACAATAGTAAGGACGTTGTAAAAAATTTTGAAATTGAAAAAGGAATATCACTTGCAGATGAAATTACCGGAAAAGATTTTCTGAGCGCTACTTTGTTTACAACAGAGAATGATTTTACGATAGACCATTCAAAGAAAAGAGTTGCGTCATTTCACAAAAAAAAACCTTCTTTAAAAAATCCGGCTGTATCTGTACATAACAGAGAGAAGGCAAGAAATATAGATCCTGAAGCAAAATATTTTTATCTGTTGGGAATTACTACAGAAGAAGGTAAAGTAAAATCGGGAATGTATGATAAATTCAAACAGGTTGATAAATTCATAGAGACAATGGATTCTCTGTTCAGAGCTTCAGCACTTTCTGAAAAAGATGAAATTATTATCACTGACATGGGTTCGGGTAAAAGTTATCTTACATTTGCATTGTATGATCATTTTAAAAATACATTAAATAAAAAAGTAAATATTAGAGGTATTGAGCAAAGGCAGGAACTTACAGATCTGTCAAACGGCATTGCAAAAAAATGCGGGTTCAATGAAAATAACGGATTGGAATTTCTAACAGGGAGTATTGAAGAAGCCGATCTGAATAATACAAATATTGCAGTGGCATTACATGCATGCGATACAGCGACTGACGATGCAATAAAAAAAGCAGTAAGAGCAAAGGCAGAAATTATTGTATTAGCACCATGCTGTCAGAAATATGTTAGAAAAAAAATAGTAGTTCCGGAAAGACTTAAAGGAATCTTCGGATACGGCATTCATGAGGAGCGTCTGGCAGTAATGCTGACGGACGGACTTCGCGCGATGACACTTGAAAATCTCGGATATGATGTAAAAGTATTTGAATTTATTTCTTCAGAGCATACAGCAAGAAATACAATGATCACTGCTGTAAAAAATGAATTGAAAGATATAGGTAATTCAAAAGATATTGAATCAGTTAAAAAAGAATTCGGGATTGATGATTTCTATCTTGATAAAATTTTAAACGCATGAAATATTTAAATATATGTAATGAAAAAAATTAACAGAGAAATAATATTAAAAGCAAAGAAGAACGGATTTTCTGATAAGCAGTTGTCTGTAATGCTTGGCACATCTGAAGACAATATAAGAAAATATAGATTTGCCAACGATATTATCCCTGTTTATAAAACTGTAGATACATGTGCAGCAGAGTTTGAAACAAGTACTCCGTATCACTATTCCACTTATGAAAAATACAACGAAAACTTTTCATCAGACAAAGAAAAAATAATTATATTAGGCGGCGGACCAAACAGGATAGGGCAGGGAATTGAATTTGATTACTGCTGTGTAAGATGTGTGAAAGCATTGCGGGAAGAAGGTTTTGAAACTATAATGATCAACTGTAATCCTGAAACGGTCTCTACAGATTATGATATCACTGATAAACTTTTCTTTGAGCCTCTGACTACTGAAGACGTACTGAATATAGTTCATTACGAAAAAAATGTGAAGGGAATTGTCGTAAGTTTTGGAGGACAGACACCTCTAAAGATCTCCAGGGAGCTTGAAAAAAACGGACTGAAAATCCTCGGCACATCTTCTAAAAATATTGACATAGCTGAAGACAGAGAAAAATTCGGAAAGCTTTTGGATAAGCTCAGCATTCCAAAGCCTGAATACGGTACATGCACTAATACTGAAACTGCACTGAAGACAGCAAATCGTATCGGATATCCAGTACTACTCAGACCATCTTATGTATTAGGAGGCAGGGCAATGCAGATAGTTTATAGTGATGGGCAGATAGAGAAATTTTTCCGTGATGAAGCTGAAATTTCCAAAGAACATCCGGTATTGATTGATAAGTTTTTAGAGGAAGCAAGAGAGATTGATGTAGATGCGATATGTGACGGCGAAGATGTTTACATTGTGGGTATAATGCAGCACATAGAGGAGGCGGGTATTCACTCAGGAGACAGCACTTCCATACTTCCGCCAATCTCGATCAGCAAAAAAAATCTTGACGAAATAAAAAAATACACAAAGAAATTAGCTCTTGCATTAAATGTTATCGGACTTATAAATATTCAGTTTGCTGTAAAGGATAAAATAGTTTATATACTTGAAGCAAATCCGAGAGCTTCAAGGACAGTACCGTTTGTCAGCAAGACAACAGGTATTCCGGTTGTAATGATCGCCGCAAAAATTATATCCGGTAAAAAGCTGAAAGATTTTAAACTGAAAAGTTTTGAGGAAATAGAATATATCGGAGTGAAGGAATCCATATTTCCGTTTCAGAAATTTCCAAAAGTGAAAATGTTTCTCGGACCTGAAATGAGATCGACCGGAGAAGTTATGGGAATCGGCGCGACATTCGGAGAGGCACTGGCAAAGGCACAGGAATCAACAGGTGCACCGGTACCGACCAGGGGAAATATTTTTATCAGTGTAAATGAAAATGATAAGAAACCAAAAACAATTGAGATTATAAAAGAATATACAAAACTTGGATTTGGAGTAATTGCAACTTCAGGTACTTCTGTTTTTCTAAATGAAAATGGAATTAAATCCGAAGCAGTATTTAAAGTAAATGAAGGCAGACCCAATGTAGTGGACAGAATTAAAAACGGCGAGATACAGATCGTGATAAATACACCTCTTGGCGCTGATTCAAGATTTGATGAATATGCTATTGGATGGACAGCAGTACAGCAAAAGATACCGTTCATTACTACCTTGTCTGCAGCACAGTCTTTTGCTGAAGGAATCTCGAGGATAAAAAGGGGAAAGACCAGTGTAAAAAGTCTTCAGAATTATTATAAGAAATAAAATTTATGCAATAGATATATAAATTTGAAAATCATATTTTTGTACAGTTAAAAATAAAATGGACTTAGAGAAAACAAAGAACAGTTATAAATGGGATCCGGCATCGGGAGATTATTCAAAAAGTTATGTCTCCTATGAAAGAAAAATATCCAATAAAAAACAATCAAGAAAATCCTTACTAACGATAATTTTTATTTTAGCAATCATAGTCAGTATAGTAGTTATTTTTATTGAGTTTTCATAAAGTTTTAGAACTCCCTTCTTATTAAAAATTGCATAAATTCCGAAAGTAAACAAACTTTGCAATCCGATAATAAATAAATTATTTGTTGCCGACTTTCGTTTTTATACAACATTAAAATAAAATGATTTAAAAGTTAAAATAAAGCGGACTGACTAATTCTGTCTGTAAGAAATTTATTCTTTTATGCTGCTCTAAAATTGTTATTCAAAGTGTTCTCCCTTTCCATACCGATCTACCGGATCTTGAGTGAACTACTGATCTGATACTAATATAAAGAAGCATCAGCATTTGCAAAGGATACAGCAAAATATTCATAAAAATATTCTGAGAACTAACAATAGAAACTATGACCCTCTGCAGAATAATTATTAATATTAAGCCAATATAATATTCATTGTAAAACATTAATATTAATGGCAGTATATTTGATAAAACAATGAATAGTATATTAAAAATAAACAGAAGGGGAGACGATGCTGAAGCTGGATAAATATTTTTCGAAAATCCCGATACTGCTTCTTTAAAACTATTATACATTCTGCAGAAAACAAGATCATTACTTAAAAGCAGTAATGTATTATATCCGTTTTTCTTTAAATATTTTGCTATCTCAATATCTTCTACTATTTCATTTTTCACAGCGGAGTGCCCGCCGGACTTTTCGTATGTTTCTTTTTTCCATAAAATGAACTGTCCGTTAGCGCCGGCAAGGGATTTGTACTTCGGAGAGGAAATAAATTTTACAGGAATAAAAGAAATTAACAGCCAGTTTAAAAATGGAACAACAGCTTTTTCCCCAAAACTTAAAATTATTTGTTTTGGGAATACAGATAAAATGTCTGCATTTTTATTTTGAATTTCATAAAGAGCTGAACCGACTGCATCCTTTTCCATTGTTACATCGGCATCTATAAATAAAAAATAATTACCCTCAGCATGTTTTGATAAATTCCAGCATGCGAAATTTTTACCCCTCCAGCCATCTGGTAATGACTCTCCATTAATTATCTTTACTCTTTTATCTTCTTTTGAAGTTTTTGTAACAATTGAATTTGTCCCGTCAGTTGATGAATCGTCATAAATTACTATTTCGAGATTTGAATATGTCTGCATCATAACATTCCTTATACATTTTTCTATATACCTCTCTTCATTGCGTGCCGGTATCAGTACCGATACTAGTTCACTCGAATCCTTCACTACATTTTTCTTAAGAAACGGAGCTGTAAAAAGATTTATAATGCTTATTAAAAAAGTGTAAACCGGTATTACAGATAATATTATTAGAATAATTATTTCCAGATGTACTATAATTTATTTTATTTAGCAGATAAAATTTGTAATTCGATTTCGGAAAGTAGAGGCAGACAAATTAATAAATCAGAACTGCATACTGATTCCGCCTACAGGAAAGAAAGCCCATTGATAAATAGTCTCAAGACTTTTATAATCTTCATTCCAATAATATGCATATATATTCTGGCGGTCAAATAGATTTTGTATCTCAAGATAAGCAACGAGAGTCGAACTTTTAAAATTAAATTTTTTATCAATTCTGACATCTACTCTTAAATAATACGGATATCTTGCACTGTTAAAATCGTCAGTAGCATACACGGCACGGTTCACTTGTTTTGAAGCAACGGGATTGATTGGCGTGTAAGGTCTTCCGCCTGAATATTTAAATTTGAAGCCGGCGAGCCAGCCGTCATTGAACTGGTATCCGGCGATAAGCGTGAACTGACTTCCCGGATCGAATGCACCGGGCTTTTCTCCGCCAGCAAGTGCTGTAAATCCTGAGTGTATATATGAATAACTTAAAAGACCATAAAGTCCGGTATTGGATAATTTTTTTTGTAATGAAATATCAAAACCTTCTGTCGAACCGTTACCTGCACTTACTGCTTCACCAACAATATTAGGTCCGAAATCCGCTCCCCCATCAATCAGAATATAAGTCGGAATGTCCTGCCATACAGGATAATCTTTATACTGCTTGTAAAAAAATTCGACAGTGGCTTTGAGATCGCTCGCTAAATAGTGATCAATGCCTGCAATGTAATGTTCGCATCTGATATCATTAAGCCGGAAATTTTCAGGGCTGGCACTGAGCCAGATGTATTCAGGTGACTGATAATAAATTCCCCATGCAGCATTTAATGAAGTGATCGGTGAGAGCAGGTAAGAAGCTCCGATGCGCGGTGAAAAATAAGTCGGCAGTCTTAGATAGTCAAAGTAATCAACTCTGATACCTGTATTCAGGATCAGTCTGTCGTCAAATAATTTGTAAGAAAGATTTCCATGCGCAAATAATTTATAAGTATTAAAAGAAGTGTTTGTGTTAATTGTATCATAAGCATAACCTGCAGCACTTGTATCACCCCTGAGAAAAATTTCATTGTTTATGCCGGCTAACTTTGTGCCGATACCGGTGTTCAGCAGCAGCGTTTCAGAAAGCTGATAATTCAGATTTGATCTGACAGTGATCTCATTATTGTCTGCAGTGTTTCGGAATTTCACGTCAGCAGTTTGTCCATCGATCTGAATTATATAATTATTCAGATAAGTATTTGAAACCACTGTTTCGAGATAACCATTGCGGAAAAGTTTTTTATAATTTAATCCGAGAGCATATATTTTCTGATCGTCATCTGAATTTCCAAACGGATTATTTTCGGCTGACTCACCTGAGAAATCAATTTTGTCAATTCCTGCAAGTCCTATAAGTGTCAGCCTGTCATTCGGACTCAGGTCATAAACAGCTTTGAGATTAAAGTCCCAGTAATTCGGGACAGACGTAAGACGGATGGCATCCTGAATAAGCTCGAGATAACTTCTCCTTACAGAAAAAAGGAATGAACCGTTCTCTGTAACTGGTCCTTCGATGATCGCTCCGAATCCGGAAATGGAAAGATTTATATCTCCGTAAAATGATTTTCGGTTTCCCTCGCGAAAACTAATATCAACCACACCTGAAAGCCTGTCTCCGTATAAAGACGGAAATCCGCCGGTCAGCATGGTCGTTTCGAAAATGAATTTGGAATTTATAAATCCGATTGCGCCGCTTGATGAACCTTCTGTGCCAAAGTGATTTATATTCGGAATATCGATGCCGTCTATAATAATAAGATTTTCTGCAGGTGATCCGCCTCTGACTATGATATCATTTCTCTGATCATTACCAATGGCAATGCCCGGAGCAGACTGCAGCATACGGGAAATATCTTCCGTAGCACCCGGTGCACGGCGGATCTCCTCGTAGTCAAGATTAATAGAGCTGAGATTTACGTCCGAGCTTTGTATAAAAAAATTTCCTTCAACATCTATTACAGAAGTTTTATATCCTTTTGGTTTTATTTTTACTGTAAGTTCAAGAGGTTTGCTTGCATATAAAACGAGATCTGATCTAACCATCGGTTCATATCCGGCAGCAGTGATCTGAATCTGATATGAATCATATTTCAGATTATCAAAATAAAATTCACCTTCGGAATTTGTCCCTGTCTTAAATTTCGTCCTTAAAATTTCAATAACCGCTCCCTCGACAGGAGCTTCAGTCTCATTGTCAATTATCTTCCCTTTTAATATTCCATTATCTTTGTCAGGATTAGTATAATCTGTTTTATCCGATTGGGATAAAGAAATATTTGAGCAAATTAAAATAATGGAAACAATAAACAGGCGGATCAGCATCTGAATATTTAATTTATAAAAAATTGTTTATCAAAATATATTTATCGTCTGTCTAATTAAAGTTAATAATGTGAGGTTTTAATTCTAATTTTGAATATTGCCTCAAAGACTCCAAGTGAATAACAATAAATCTATTATCTGAATGATGAATGGAGTGAGTTTTTAATTTTTTTTAACTTTGAGGCTTAGTGTCTTAGAGGTAACTATATTCTATTTTGTTAAATCCGACATCTAAGATAAATTTTTATAATTTTATAATAAGATTATTATTGTATTTTAGATTTAAAATCAAAAATAAAATCAGAAATATGAGAAAAAAGATTTCAGTAATTTCAAAATTATTATTTATATCAGCACTGGCATTGATCTGGTTTGGCAGCCGGTCGGGAAATGTTTCTTCAGACAGTTCATCTCCGGAGGGATATAAATACGGGCAGGTAGTATGGAGAGATCTCGTCACGCCAAATCCAAAAGCAGCAGCAGAATTTTATAATAAAGTATTCGGATGGACCTCGTCGCAGGTCGGCACTGATGAGCAGCCATACTGGGTTTTTAAAAGCAACGGAAAACCAGTTGGCGGAATGCATCTGATGTCAGAAGCAAGAAAAGGAGCTGGCGGAGAATGGGTGCAGTATTATTCTGTGAGTTCACTCGAAGATGTAATCAAAAAATCAAAGACAGCAGGAGGAGAATTGGTAGTGTCACCGTTGGAAGTGGAAGGACGCGGAACAGTTGCACTTATTTCAGATCCGCAGAAAGCATATTTTGCATTGTTAAAACCTGAGAAAGGAAATTTCAGTGATGCAAAACCAATGGATTATGAATTTCTCTGGAATGAACTCTGGTCAAATGATATTGATAAATCGGTTGAATTTTATAAGTCAACTTTCGGATCAACGACAGAGACGAAAGAAGATGATGACAGACCATATACTTTGCTCCTTAATAATAATCAGCCGATTTCAGGAATAATAAAAAACCCCGTTGACAATGTCAGAAGCCACTGGATGCAGTACGTGAAAGTCTCTGATGTAAAATCTATTGAGCAGAAAGCAATTGACGCAGGAGCAAAAATGATAATCAAATCAGACTCTACCGTCAGAAAAGGTACTGTATCGATCTTTACCGATCCGACCGGTGCACCGATCGCAATTCAGAAATGGCCGATCGAATAAATAACAGAATATAATTTCTCAGATAATTGATCAGAACGATTTACTGAATAAAAAATTTTAACAATAAAAAAATGAACAAAATAATTTTATATATTTTAATTGCAATAACAGCTTTTACAGTCTATTCATGCGCAGGAGTTACGGTTAGTTCGGGAGTGGGATATGGAATGTACGGCGGACCATACGGATACGGCACATATGGTTATTCACCCCGGGTTAATGTTGGCATGTACGGTGGTGGGTTCAGGTATTATCCGTGATGATTAAATTTAAAAAAAAGATTTTTAATAATTTTTGTACAGCAACTATATAAGTTTACCGTGTCTGAATTAAATTTAAAATTCAGACTTTAAATCTTTAGGATCTTTTTTCAAAATTCAATCAGTCATAAATTTATTATTCCCTTATCAAAATAAATTTGTCGCATTAAACCCCTAATAATGGCGTAAATGCATTTTGAATAATAATCAAAATAATGGTATCTTTGTAAAAGCTGCTGAATGAATTTAAAGTAATCATCAGCGGAATTAAAAAAATTTAAATAAATAATTATCATGAGTAAAAAAATGTGTCCCGTAGTTCATTTTGAAATGCCATTTGAAGACAAAAGCCGTGCAATTGATTTCTATGAAAAGGTATTCGGATGGAGATCGCAGATGCTCGGTCCTGAAATGGGGAATTATGTGGTCGTGTCAACTTCTGAAACTGATGAAAAAACTCACATGCCAAAAGAGCCCGGTAAGATAGGCGGCGGTTTATTTGAAAAGACTGAAAACAATAAAAGTACTTCCGTTGTGATTGCTGTCGAGGATATTCAGGCTGCCATGAAAAATGTAGCCGATGCAGGCGGTGAAGTATTAGGAGGTATGAATCCGGGAGAGCCTGATGATATTCCGGGAGTCGGACTTTACTGTGCAATTAAAGACAGTGAAGGAAATCTCGTCGGAATTCTTCAGCCAAAAGGGATGTAAATTTTCTTTTTGAATTTTATTTTTACTTTAGACGTCAGGATATTTTGTTCTGACGTTTTTAATTTATACTTATCAGTTTAATATTAATATATACACATTATGAAAAGAGTTCTCTTTAATAATTTAAACAATTGAATCTCATTTTCTAAATCAATAATTTTGCTCATTCATAAAATTAATAAAAATCATTAATGAAAACTCTCTCCTGTATTATTATTGCTCTTACTTTTTTTATTTTTTCAGAAAATTCTTATTCTCAGTCTTGGCTTCCAAAACCGGTCGAATCGGTTTATGCTGATGCCCTGACCGGTACATGGACCTCAGAGCCTTACGAGTTCATGGGAAATACTAACACAGATGTTGTAACTTGCAGCAAAATTCTGAACAGTCAGTATCTTGAGATCGATTTTAAAAGAACTGATAACACCGGATTCACATATGAAGGAAAAGAAATTGTTTCTGTTAGTCCAGACGGAAATATGAATGGAATGTATTACGACATTATGGGAAAAGAAAAGGCTTTATCTTATACCGGTTCAAAAGACGGAGATAAGCTGATACTCATGGGTATAAGTCCTGTAGGTAAAGGTTCACGTGAAATAATCATTGACGGAAACACAATGACTCACAATGTTAAATTCGTAATGTCTGATGATGCAGATTCTTCAGCACCCGAACAAAATATTAAGATCATTTATAATAAAACGAATTAATATTTTTTAATTTATTGTGATCTGTTTTTTGCAAATTTTAAGCGGCAGTAAATTATTAAAAAGCTCACTTTCAACTTAAATAATTTTTTTAAATAAGACGTCAGGAATATTCTTTCTGACGTTTTTATCTTTATAAATCCATCCTGATTAGCTGACTTCAGTTATTGAAAAGATATATCGTCTAGAATTTAAACAATTGAATTTTATTTTCTAAATTTATACTTTTGCTCACCCCCATATTATTTAAAATTAAATTAAAACTCTCATGAAAAGTCTTATCATTTTATTTTTATCACTATTATTAATTTCGTGCGGCGGATCGGATGATAATGAATCGAACTTGGCATCTCAGGCTGAAACCATTTATGCACCGGCTGAGAGAACAGATGACGATGATGACTTAGATAATGATAATGTAATGATGAGAGGAAACTGTACACCGCCGAATTTAAAACTCGATGTCAATATCAACAGAAAATACTGCAAAACAGATGACTGTCTGATAGAATTTGCAGGATATTGGTGGTGGACAAATTATCAATACACCGGATCACCAAACTGGTTCTGGAATCAGGGGCAGGCATGGAGTCCGGGCAATGCATCAGTTGACAGTGAAGGTCTTCACCTTAGAGTAAAAAAAGATGACCTCGGAGGCGGACTGGACTGGATGGCGTCTGAAGTAGTTGCAGTTTATAAAAGCGATAAGAAAACTCTTGCAGGCACAGGATACGGAACCTACCTTGTTTCAGCCCGCGTAAAAAGTGCTGATTCATGGGATAAGCTTGATAAGAATGTTGCATTCGGATTGTTTACTTTTCAAAATGACAGAACCGGTCCGGTAAACAATCCATACAGAGAGATCGACCTTGCGGAGATTTCAAGATGGGGCACACCGCCAAACAGCAATGTCAGCGACACAAGACTTTATACAGGAAATGCCCAGTTCGCAATTCAGGAATGGGATAAAAATCAGAAGAACCTTCACAGATATACCATCAGCAACAATGTAAAAGAAATTACGCTGGTTATGAAATGGACTAATGAAAAAACGCCGGTTACATTCTCACAGTACAACGGAATTTATACACTGGATAATCTTCCCGCAACACCTAATAATACATTCACGACTGCCGCCGATCAGAACCAGTACGTACCTGCAGACGGCTGTCAGCTTTTTCATATGAATCTGTGGATGGGAAATTATGGTCAGGGAAATAAACATCCGGGACCGAGCAATAATCAGGTGCAGGAAGTGGTGGTGACTAATTTTCAATATAAACCCTGATCAATATTTAATATTAAATTTTAAATATTAAATGTTTGGAGCTGAAATAATTAACTGGCTTTGTAAGACCTTACTAATTTTATAATAGCAGTTGATCTCGTTTGAGCCGATGTTGATGTTTAAAAAGTTTGCGAATAAAAAAGTGTGTTTTGAATTAAATAACTATGCAAACTTTTTTATCACCAACAATCGTGAATGTTCAATTATAAATGTTCAATGTGCAGTGATTTTCCCGGGACGGCGAAATATTTTGAGCCCCGGTTAAGTTTCTATAAGTTTGCGAATAAATAAGTATGATTTGAATTTAAAACCTGTGTAAACTATTTGATCAGATATTGCAAATGTCCAATGATCTTCATATCGGAGTCTCCGGTAAATTTAAATCAATAAAACAATTTCATGTTTATTATAACTTTTAAATTATTTGATGAAAAAAATATATATAAATCTATTTGTCTGCCTGATCTTTTTAAATTCTGTAAATGTATCCGGATTTCAGAAAATAATTAGCAGTGAAAATGTAAGTTCCCCGGTTCCATTCAGTGATCTTGAAACTTTGTTAGACAATACAGTCGCTCAGACATTTCAGGATCTGAAGATCCCCGGTGCTATAATAGGTGTCTGGAAAGGTAATGAAAAATATATAAAGACCTTTGGAGTTTCAGATCTTGAAACCGGTACGCCGATTAAAGCAGATGACAACATGAGAATCGGCAGCATTACAAAGACCTTTACCGGTACTGTGGTGCTTCAGCTTTTTGACGAAGGAAAATTAAATCTTAGCGATAAGCTTTCACTGTATTTTCCTGACTATCCAAACGGAGACAGTATTACAATAACGATGCTCGGAAATATGACAAGCGGAATTTATAATTATTCCGATGATGAACATTTTGTAAAGGAATTGATTAATAATTTAAACAGAACCTTTACACCGGATGAATTAATAGATATCGCAAAATCCCACCCTCCATATTTTTCACCGGGTACAGGTTTTCATTATTCTAATTCCAATACTGTATTGCTTGGAATGATCGTTGAAAAGATAACGGGTAATAGTCTTGCAGATGAGATCCGCAGCAGAATTTTAATTCCGCTTGATATGACGAAAACCATTTTTTCAAATGATACTTATTTTCCTGAACCTCACGCAAACGGTTATATATATTTGGATTCCCTTCAGACATCACCAACAGATGTAACAATACAAAATCCAGGCTGGGGTTGGGCTGCCGGAGCTATCATTTCGAACCTTGAAGATGTTCATAAGTATGCAAAAAAAGTTGCTGATGGAAGTCTTATCAGCAGAAATGCCCAGACAGACAGGGAAAAATGGGGAGAGGTATTCATTCCCACATCAGGTGCTTGGAAAGGAAAAGATCTTAGATACGGATTTGCACTTGCGGATTTTGAAGGTGCGATAGGACATAACGGAGGAATACCTGGCTTTAACAGTTTTATGGGTTACATACCCGATTCTGATATTACAATAATTATACTATGTAATATGCAGGACAACTTGGAAGGAATAGGACCGGCTGATTTTCTTGCAATGAAAATAGTGGAAACTTTTAAGAATAATTAAGAAACTTTATTTGAGCTGTTGTTGATGTTTAAAAAAAGTTTGTGAATAAATAAGTATTACTTGATTTAAAATCCACTGCAAACTTTCTGTACACCAACAATTTCGAATTTTCAATATTAAATGTTCCATGTGCAATGATTTTCTATCGGCAGCATAATCTTAATATAAAATTTTAAAACAATATATGAACTTAAAGAAGTCTATTCAATCTTTTCGGACTCAGACGATTTCACCAGCGTCAGCTTGCAACAACCCCCTCCGCTCCCCCTTTTTTGAGACTGTCTCAAAACATCTGTTCTTACCACTGAGACACCAAGACACAAAGGAAAAAAGTTAAAAAATATTAATCTTTGTGACTTAGTGTCTTTGTGGTGAAATTATTTAACTGTTAT
>Ga0209477_1000111_pt1 | contig 42710 bp, 41 predicted proteins | sample KloWWTupernatant_FD_187180 | JGI IMG/M metagenome (GOLD analysis project Ga0209477, IMG submission 187180) | Active sludge microbial communities from Klosterneuburg, Austria, studying microevolution and ecology of nitrifiers - Klosterneuburg... | ecosystem: Engineered > WWTP > Aerobic digester >...
AGTTGCCAAGGCTCTTACTCATTTTTCTTCCCTGCTTGTCTCTAACGATTCCGGTAAAGTAAACTTCATAAAAAGGTTTTTCGCCTTTGTATTCAAAGCCTGCCATTATCATTCTGGCCACCCAGAAGAAAATAATCTCTGGGGCGGTTACTAATGTATTGGTAGGATAGTAGTAGTTAACTTCTTTATTGTTAGGATTACTATAGCCTTTAAATACTTCAAAAGGCCAGAGCCAACTAGAGAACCAGGTGTCCAGACAGTCTTCGTCTTGTTTTAAATCAGCATTTGCAATTGAAAATTGCTCATTGAACATTTTCTTTGCTTGTTCTTCTGTTGCTGCAACAACAAATCTTCCTTCGTTATCATACCATGCTGGTATTCTATGGCCCCACCAAAGTTGGCGGCTAATACACCAGTCTTTAATATTTTCCATCCAATGGCGATATAAGTTTTTAAACTTAGCAGGATAGAATTTTACTTCATCGTCAATAACCGATGATAGGGCAGGGCCGGATATTTTTTTCATATCAACCCACCATTGTAATGATAATCTTGGCTCTACTACTTCGTTTGTTCTTTCAGAGTAACCAACTTCACTGGTATAATCTTCTGTCTTTAATAAGAACCCTTTTTCTTCTAATTCAATGGCAATTTTCTTTCTTGCTGCAAAACGATCTTCGCCAACATATATCTGTGCTTCGGCATTCAAAGTGCCATCTTCATTAAAAATATCTACAACTTCAAGATTATGCTTTTGCCCAAGTTGGTTATCATTCATGTCATGAGCAGGCGTTACTTTCAATGCCCCTGTTCCAAAATCCATTGTTACATAGTCGTCCGTAATAATTGGAATTCTTCGGTTTATTAATGGAACAAAAGCAAATTTTCCATGAAGGTGTTTGTACCTGTCGTCATCAGGATGTACACAAATGGCAGTATCACCCATTATTGTTTCGGGTCTTACTGTTGCAATAGTGATGTACTCTTCTTTGTCAATATCTAGTTTATATTTTAAGTGATACAGTTTTTGCTGTGTTTCTTTTCTGATGACTTCTTCATCACTCAACGCTGTCTTTGCTTTTACATCCCAGTTTATCATCCTTTTGCCACGGTAGATGAAACCCTTATTATGTAAATCGATAAAGACATTAATAACGGATTGGTAATAATCAGGGTCCATGGTGAAACTGGTACGATCCCAGTCAAGGCTGCAACCCATTTTCTTTAACTGCTGGAGAATAATACCACCATATTTCTCTTTCCATTCCCAGGCATACTTTAGAAAGTCTTCACGGCTAAGTGATGATTTGGCAATTCCTTTTTCTCGAAGCATTTGAACCACTTTTGCTTCGGTTGCAATAGAAGCATGGTCTGTTCCGGGAACCCAACAGGCATTTTTGCCCTGCATTCTTGCACGGCGGATAAGTATATCTTGAATTGTATTATTAAGGCAATGCCCCATATGCAACACACCTGTTACATTGGGAGGTGGGATTACTATTGTGTAAGGCTCTCGGTCGTCAGGTTCACTATGAAAATAATTTTTATCAAGCCAATGTTGATACCATTTTTGTTCTGCAGATTGATGATCGAAGTTTTTGCTCAGTTCCATACCCATTCACTTGCCGCTTTATTTTTGAATCAGATAAAGCCAGATTCAATACAGCTAAGGCCGCAAATTTACCGGGTTTTCTGTAGATGACGAAACGGCTGATTGATACATTTCTAAAGATTAATCAACGTCTGGCATAAGCTTCTTTACTTCTTCGCAGATGTAATTATTGCCATTATAGACTTCAAGTATTCCTTTAGTAATTTCTTTAAAAGAAGAGGTTTTTGTAAAATAACCTTTTGCGCCAAGTTCCAGCATTCGCATTGCATATTTAGGGTGGTTATTTACTGACAGACCAATTATTTTTACTGATGGATGATTTTTTACAATTTCGGTTGTAACAGCAAATCCATTTGTTGGTGACATATTGATATCAACTATCAATATATCCGGGTTTAATTCTTTAGTTTTTTGAATTGCTTCGGCTCCAGATTCACAATCGGCTAATATCTTAAAAAGAGGATTCTTTTGAAGTAGATCTACCCATAGTTGTCTTACTAATTTATGATCATCCACAAGAATGATGCTGATTGAGATGCTACTCATAATTTAAGCCTCTGCTTTGATTTTTGAATTACTCTTTTCTAAAAATTGATTTCATTTAACTTCGAATTAAATGTCAAGTGGGTTTAAAACAGAATAAAAGATTGGAAGTATTTGGTTTTCAGAGGATAGACTTAGACAGTAATAATACTTAAAATCTAAAGTATTATTACTTGGCTATATTGCCAAGTAATAATACCAAAAATTTATAGTAATAATACTAAACACTTAGTGAAACCTAAATTCAGCCGACCTAGAAATATGATATTAACCACTATATTCGCAAAACCTTGCCGTGAAATGGTTATGGTTAGTAAAATTCAAAAGAATACATATGAAAAGAGAGTTAACATCTTGGTTTAGCCCATCCTTAAATAAAGAAATGCCAATTGCGGCATATGGTGATTACGGGTTTGCCCTTTTGCTAGTGCCTACTGCAGCGGCAGATTATCTTGAGTATGAACGTTTTCAGTTGATGGATTGCCTCGCTCCATTTATCGATAGTGGAAAAGTAAAAGTGTTTTCAATCGATAGTATTAATAATGAAAGCTGGTTAAATAATGAAATGGATCCTAAGCATAAATCGATGCGTCAACAGGCATGGAATAGCTATGTTTTTAATGAGGTAATTCCATTTATCCGTACTAACACAAGCCAGGAAACGCCAATTATAACTTGCGGTGCTTCATTTGGAGCCTTGCATAGTATGAATCTCTTTTTGAAAAGACCTGATTTGATAAATGGAGTAATTGCCATGAGTGGTGTGTATGATTTGTCAGAATATACCAAAGGATATTTTGATGATGATGCTTATTTCAATAGTCCGTGGCATTACATGCAAAATCTAACAGATCATAATGTACTAGAGGAAATCAGAAAGAGTAAGCATATCCATATTCTGACTGGAAGTGGTAATTATGAAGACCCTGCTGCAAGCGGCAAATTTGCAAAAGTGCTGTACGACAAAGGCATCTGGTATGAGTTGGATATTTGGGGAGAGGATTGGCCCCATGACTGGAACACTTGGAGAGAAATGCTGCCTAAATATCTTGAAACAAAGTTCTGATTTTAATTAACCCAGTATTAAATCGTTCAGTTGACTGATAAAGTCTTCTCGGTTAATCATCCTTGCGCCGAAGGTTTCAAGGTATTCTGTGTACACCTGGCAATCAATTAAGGCAACGCCATCATCTTTTAGAAACTGCACATATCGGATGAAAGCATAACGGGATGCATTACTGACCTTGCTAAACATACTTTCTCCAAAGAAGACTTTTTCCAAACGGATGCCATAAAGGCCGCCGACTAATTTATCATCTTTCCATACCTCAGCACTGTGTGCATAGCCGAGATCATGTAAACGGCAATAAGCCCTTTCCACTTCATTCGTAATCCATGTGCCTTCTTGCCCGGGGCGTTTTATTTCTTTGCAGTGATTTATTACATCCTTAAACGCCTTATTCATGGTAAATTCAAATTCACCTTTTTTCAATAATGGTTTAATCCCCTTATTGATCTTTAATTCTTCGGGTATTAATACAAACCGTGGATTGGGGCTCCACCATAAAATGTCTTCGCCTTCATACCAAGGAAAGATTCCACTTTTATACGCCAATAGTAAGCGTTCGGTTGAAAGGTCGCCACCCAACGCCAAAAGGCCATCTGGTTCTGCAAATTGAACTGGTGGAAATTTTAATTCTGCATCTAGGGCAAATAAAGGCATTGGTAAAAATGTAGATTATCCTGCCAGCACTTCTACAGTGGCATTGATTCCTCTTTCTGTAATAGCATCGCATAATGGTTTTAAGTCATCATAAGAACCATTTTTTACAGCATACTTTCCATTTTGATGAATGATGAGGGAACATTGTTCTGCCTGTTCAAAAGAATGGCCACAAATTTCTATCAATGTTTCAATCACCCATTCAAAAGTATTTATTTCATCATTCCATACAACAAGATGACATGGGTCTTCTGTTGAAGTAAGGACATCCAGATCAACCTCTTCATCGGTGTTTGTATTATATGTTGCATTTGTCATTGGGAGCAAAAATAAAAAATAATTATCAGAATAAATGAAATTACCCGGTTTCAGGATCTTGCAATCGGGAAAAATAAGAATTTAGGTGGCTAATTTTACTATATTATTTAAAGTTCAGACTATTATCTTTGCCGCTCTTAAAAAGAAGATACCCATTATGGCTTTATTAGAAAAAAAAGTGGAAGTAAAATTATCCGTTTTGCCCAATGCAGGAAAAGGTCTATTTGCAAAAGAGTTTATTCCCAAAAACACAAGAATTGTAGAATACAAGGGTAAAGTAACCAGTTGGAAAGAAGTTGATGATAATGATGGTAATAATGGTTATATCTATTATGTAAAACGTCATCATGTAATAGACGCAAGTCGCCACCCTTCGGCATTGGCCAGGTATGCAAATGATGCAAAAGGATTACAAAGAGTAAAAGGCATCAGGAATAATTCTGAATATGTAGAAGATGGAGTCAGGGTTTTTATCGAAGCCAAAAGAGATATTCCTGCCGGCGAGGAAATACTGGTAGAGTATGGTAAAGAATATTGGGATGTTATCCGTCATAATCATAAAGTAGAGGAAGACCGAAAAAGACTTCAAGAACAAAAAAAGAAAAGTATTCCAGGTTAATCAGCAAGATTTTTAGTCATGCATTCATGGCCATTTATCATTTCTTTTTTAAACCCCATTTTAAATAGAAACTTCTTATGTTGCTTATTGGCAACAACAGTGTAGTATATCTTCTGCACACCTTTTGAAAGCAGAAATTGTTTTTCCTTTTCAAAAATGAATCTACCGACCTTATAGTCACGGTATTTTGCTACTGTATAATTAAGTATCACTTCTGCTGTGCCATCATCCGAAAGTTTTGTACTGAAAGTATTGGCAATAACAAGATCTCTTAACACTACAAAGTTTAACTTGTCTTCCAGTTGCTCTCTTTTAAATTCAGGAAAATATACAGCAATATCCTGCTGATAGAATTCGAGAAACTTTTCTATAATTACTCCGCCGTTTTTGAATTCCAACAGTTCAAAAAGCTCCTTACGCCTGTATAGGCGAAACAAAAACCATACATTGATGCAAAGTAAAAGTACATTGGTAAGTATTACTGGCACGGCATTTAAAACAATACCATAGGTAATAAAAGAAACATTTCCAGCAGTGTTCAGCCAACGGAACTTAATAGCATTACTGATTAGCAGTCCTAATGCTAAAAAAAAGGTAGCTAAATAGCCAAACCATGGAGCTAGTTCTTGTAACATGATGCAATGTTACAAACTGAATCAGAAAGTACCGTGTTTATATAATAATTATAATAGAAGCTATTGCTTTAAGGGGCCTTTCCACAGCACTTCCTCTATCATCCATTTATCATTTTGCTTGGATAGGAGAATATAATCATAACCCCACCAGCCGGTTACTTTAGCTGAAGCTATCGAATCCATCACATCTAGTACCACTACTTTTTTTGGGGCGCCGGGTTTAGCAAAATTCTTTTTCTCCAATTCGTTCTTTGCATAGTCAAGGGCCTGTCGATAAGTCATTTGTCCGTCTGGGTCGTAGTTGCCCGAAGTTTTATTTTTCCAAAAACCAATTTTGTATAAGGTTGGTTTAAGACATTTGATCAGTTTAGCTGTATCACCTTCATAAAAACCTTCGATATAGTCAAGACAGGCTCTTTCTACTTTTTGTTTATCATCCTGCGAAAAGCCAATCCTTACAACAAGGCATAATAAGAAAACTGCAATTATTTTTTTCATAACTATAGTTTTTGAACTTTAAAGTACAATACAATAATTTTTTTCAACAACCACTCATATAATAGGAGAGTCATTAGTTGATCTTCTTTTCCATAATTGCAAACTCAATAGGTTGTGTTGGCACACCAAAACGGTTATCGGTAGGAAGTGGTTTAGTTTCGCCGGTTTTGTAATAACCTAATCGTTCGTACCAGGTCACCAGTTCATGGCGGATGGAGATTACATTCATAAAAATGCAGGCGCATTTATTATCTTTTGCAAATGCTTCAGATGCATACATCAGTTGTTTGCCAATACCACCAGCTTGTAATAACGGAGAAACGGTCAGCATACCGAGGTATAAACCTTTTTCCTGTATGTCAAGATAAACGGAACCAATTATTTTGTTTTCTTCATTCGAAAATTTTAGTACAGCAGCGTTTGTATTGCTCATGAGTTCTGTTAGCATTGTTATATCTGTACGCATAGCTCCCACCAGCAGGTCAGCTTCCGTAGTCCATCCTTTTTTAGATGCTTCTCCACGGTAAGCACTGTTGATTAATGGTACTAATTCGGCAATATCTTCTATCGATGCTTTTGAAACAGGCATAAATAAAATTAGTTATTTTATATTTGAACAGACCAATAACTACTAATTCACTTCATGAGTTTTATCACATATAATCTTTTAGCCATTTTCGATGTTGAAGCACTTATCCGATATGGTGGATTATTACTTGTGTGTTTGATTGTGTTTGGCACTACTGGCTTATTCTTTTGTTTTTTCATTCCCACAGGTGCTTTCATTTTTACTGCAGGTTTATATACTGCCACCGGAGATATCCCTTATAATATATATGCTGTTTGCAGTTTATTGATTGTTACTTCTATGCTTGGCAATATTACCGGCTATTGGTTTGGTATGAAGGCAGGGCCATTACTTTACAAACGAGAGGATTCAAGATTTTTTAAAAAACAACATCTTACTACAGCAAAATCTTTTTACGAAAAATATGGTTGGCTGGCAATCACTATGGGTTTGTTCTTGCCAGTAATCAGAACATTCTCACCAATTGTTTCTGGTATTATCAAGCTGGAATTTCGCCGATTTCTGGTGCTTATATTCTTAGGTTCTTTGTTGTGGATATTAAGTTTTACACTGGCAGGCTATGCCATTGGTAAGATACCTGCATTAAAGCCATGGCTCAATTATGTTGTAATAGGTTTTATTATACTGGTTACCATTCCACTTATTATTTGGGTAAGAAAGGAATTAAAGCGATTGCAGAAAGTAAATAATAAAAACATCAGCAGTTAATCCATTCTTTTAAATACCATGTACGCTTTATCGCTGTAAAAGATATTAATTTTTAATATTGAATCCGATAGTTCGATGATGGGGAATTTATCATCTGCTCTGCCTGTATTATTAAGTATTACTGTTTTTCTGTCTTTTGCAAGTTCATAAGGTTGCTCTCCCATAGGTTCTGTTGAGCCATCTGGTCTTTTAAATGTGGCTTTAAAATTTTTATTGTCAAACCAAAAAGTCATTCCTCTCTGGCTTTCGTGAAGTACATTCACCATTGAGTCTTGCAGGTTAATAGGCTCAGCGGGATTATAAGTTTCCATTTTTACATATTCCCATTTGCCTTCTATAGAGGCATCTTTTTCTTTTGGCTGGCAGGCAAAAAATAACAGTGAGAGAAAAATAAGGTACTTCATGTAGCAGATTTTTTATGTATTAAAGGTAGAGTTTTATCTATTTAAAATTGCAAGCCACTGTGTCACAGAGGCACAGGGATTCAAAGTGTTTACTCCGGTCTCCGTTCTAATCCGTAATCTTAGTGACTTTGGGGTATCAATAAAAAATAAAAGAACAAAATTCCTCTTTCCGCAATAGATTTAAATTATACTGTTGCAAGTTTGTTCAACATTCAATCATAAAATATATAGTATGAATAAAGTTTGGTTTATTACCGGTTGTTCCACTGGCTTTGGTAGAAATTTGGCACAAGAGGTTTTGCAAAACGGAGGCAAAGTGGCTGTTACCGCCCGTAACACTAACGATGTAAAAGATATTGTAAATAAATATCCCGATACGGCTTTCGCCATTACCCTCGATGTTACAAAACCACTACAAGTAAAAGATGCAGTACAGCAAGCAATAAATAAGTTCGGTCAAATAGATGTGTTGGTCAACAATGCTGGAATCGGTTACTTCGGTGCTATAGAAGAAAGTGAAGAGGATCAAGTGCGTCGCATGTTCGAAATAAATTTCTTTGGCCTAAATGCAGTTACTACAGAAGTGCTTCCGCATTTGCGTAAGCAACGTAGCGGACACATCATTAATATTTCTTCGGTAGGTGGTAGTGTCGCTTTTCCCGGTGTAGGAATGTATAATGCCACTAAGTTTGCCGTAACAGGTTATTCCGAATCTTTAGCCAAAGAGCTGGCACCGCTTGGAATTAAAGTCACCGTTATTGCACCAAGTGGTTTTCGTACCGATTGGGCAGGCCGTTCTGCCAACAATACCAAAATAGTTATCGACGATTACAAAGCAACAGCACATACCAATCAGCATACAATTCGTGGTAACAGTGGTATTCAACCCGGCGATCCTGTTCGGGCAGCGCAGGCCATCATCAAGATTGTAGAAACCGAAGCAGCACCCGTTCGTTTGTTCCTTGGAGCAGGCGCATTAAAAGGAATCCGGAACAAGATGGCCGAAATGCAAAACGATATAGATGCTTGGGAAGAGACAACTTTATGGGCAGATAATCCACCCAGCTAAACAGGACTGGGGAACAAAGAATACATTTTTTTGTTCCCCAGCTTTAATACAACTATCAACTTTCGTTGCATCCGCCTTTTGGCGGATTGTTCTCTTTTATTCATCCAGTGAATGAATAAAAGAGAATCACTATTTATCGTCCGGTAATTCTATTCGGCATTTTGGAGCAACTTAATATTTATCAGGAATGCATTAATGCTATTGAGCAATTTAATTATCTCATTCCTTTCCCTACAAGAAATGCCAAAACAAATATCTTTATGCTGTGAATGAGTTATTACAAAATCCAGTTTATAATGCTTTGCTTTCGGGTGACCGGCATCTGAGCTTTGGCACAGAACAAGTAAAATATTTTGATGAACAGGTTTCACCATTTGTAGGATTTGAAGAGAGCAACACAAATGGTTTTGCAGAATTGTATGAGACTCTTCCTGTAGGTCGCAGAATTTTATATGCAACGACAAACACAATTACTCCGCCAACAGGATGGCAATTGCAACATGAAATAAAAGGATTTCAATTTGTATTTAAAAAAGGAAAAGATATTGAAGAGGATTTTAGTAAAGTAATTCCACTAAATGATACGCATATTGATCAGATGATGAACTTGGCAACGGTTACAAGGCCCGGACCATTTGGAAAAAGAACAATTGATTTTGGGCATTACTATGGAATTTTTAAGGGTGAAAAACTGGTAGCTATGACAGGGCAACGGCTGCATATTGAAAACTTAACAGAGATAAGTGCTGTTTGCACACTGCCTGGTTTTACTGGTAAAGGGTATGCCTATCGCTTATTACAGCATCAGGTAAAACTCATATTGCAACAAGGGCAACATCCTTTTTTGCATGTAAGGGGTGATAATGAAAGAGCTATTGAAATTTATAAACGAATTGGTTTTACAATTTCGAGACCGATGCACTTCTATTTTTTAAAGAAATAGTTAGCTGTTAGCTAAAGTGATTCTTTTTACCGAAGCAGCGTTACTGTACCTTTTCTGAAATAGGTTTTATTATCTACACCTATACCTTCAGCTGTCCAAACTAATGTTTGAGAAGATTGTTGCACTCCGTTTATGCTGCCATTCCATCCGGGGTTCTCATTTTTTGACTCGTACAAAAGCTGTCCCCAACGGTTAAATACTTTGAAATATCTGAGTTCTTTAATACCTCTTAAAGCAGGTCGTAAAAAATCATTTAATCCATCATTGTTAGGAGTGAAAGCTGTGGGCACATGAATTTCTATGAACGGAACTATTTGCACATCTTGTTTATCAATAGTAATACAACCTGTGTTGGTTGTTAATTCTATTGTGTAAGATTGGTTGGTAGTGCTGGTAAATATTGGGGAATAGTTTCTGTTATTATCCAAATATTGCGGTGGGGACCATACTGCAGTGCTACCTATATTCCTAGCATTCAATTGCAATGGCAAACCAGTAACAGCGTATGCCAAAGGGTAGGTGATAGCTGCGGCGGCTTTATCTATAATTACTTTTTTTGGGGTAGATGTGATTTGGCAGCCATCGTTGTTTATGAGCAATGCATAATAGTCGCCGGATTTTAAAACTTTATAAGTCGGTTCGTTTGCTCCGGGAATTGCAATATTATTTTTGAACCACTGAATGCTTTTCTCAGTGGGTACTGTTAATACACAACTATCCCCAAATCCTTCACAGAAAATATACTTTCCACTAATTTGCATCGTACTGTCAATTGCAGATTGTATTACTACAATGTCATCCGTTTTAACGCAGCCTCCTCCAACGCTGCTTACTGTAAGAGTATAGTTTGTAGTAGATGCAGGACTTGCGAATGGATTTGAAATTTCCGGATTACTTAATCCTGCTGTGGGGGTCCATCTATAGACTAATCCTGGTTTTGGCTTTATGCCTATTTGTACAGGAGTATAATTGCATGAAATGGTATCTTTTCCGGCATCAGCAACAGTAGTAAGAGTGTCGATTAATACAGCATATAAGGTATCTAAACATCCATAACCAGCATATGGCGTCATTTCTACAGCAATACGAGTGCCTGTGGGAGGCGGAGGTTCAAATCGAATACTTTGCTGGTTGCCGAGTACTTGTGTAAAAGAATTATTGAACCATTTATAACTCTCATATCCGTATGGGGCATTTACCACAACGGCAGTGTCATCAGGACAGTAAGTGGCTCCAACAAATTCGCTGTTACATTCGGTGTTGACATCAATGTATGCATACCCAAAATGCCGTCTGAAAGTACAATCAGCTGTTTTAAAAAAAAGACGGATCGTTTTACCTGCAAGTCCGTCTAGATTCACAGATACTGCTGTCCAGTCTTTGCACCATATAGGAGCAGTGCTTATAGTGATAGGAGACTCAAAAAAACCTGGAAGGCCTGACCCTAATGGTATAAAAGCAAAAGAAGAGCAATCGATAACATAATTGTCAGTAACGTTTAATATTTCAATTTCCATCCTGGGTTGCTGAAAATGTTCATGATTAGGATCTTCAAACACAACTGCATAGTTATAGATTAATGAATATTCGTTTTGGTTTGTTGGTATGGTAAATTCATAAGATATTCCTTCAGCTTGTGTTTCTGCCTGATCATTTCCTAACTTAATAGAATATCCGCTACCATTAGGACAATTGACAGGAAAACCTCCGTAAGGATCTACGTCACCGGGATAAGTTAGTGTTAGCATCTGATGTCTTCCTGGATCAGGGCCAACTTCTGATAAGGATATTACATTCTGGTTGTTGATGGCAGCAGTACCTCCAACATAGCATCGCCATCTATTAAAGGTACCTGATTCGAAATCGATGTTAGGGGGGCAAATTTGGCCAGCCGCAAAATTTGTAAAGTAAAATATTGCTAATGCTAGTATAGCAAATGGGGGGTGAGCCTTTATTTTATGATATAGCAGTTTAGCAGTTTTCACTCCCTCTGTTGATTAGTCATTAAAGTTAGCGAATCGTTTGTGAATTAATTGTATGCTTTATGGAGACATTCTCAGTCTTTAAACAATGTCAACAGAATGATGCCTCTGATTTTCCTTCTTTGCAAAGAATACGATGATATGCTTTTACCGGGTTTTGATTTATGATGTATATGACAAAAGGGATAAGGGCTTGGGAATTGGTTAAACAAGGGTATGCCTATTCTTTATTCAGCCGCTAAAAAAATGGTTTCATAAAAAAACGTTCTGCCCATTGGACAGAACGTTGACTATTTATTTATTTAAGCTATTTTTTAATAGAATAATTTCATTACAACACGACGATTTTGTTGTTTACCAGCGGATGTTTTATTATCAGCAATTGGCATGCTTTCACCAAAACCTTCACTTGTCAATCTGCTTTCATCAATGCCTTTACTTACTAAGTAAGCTTTAACAGATGCAGCACGGCCATCGCTGAGCTTCATATTAAATTCATCGCTACCGTCACTATCTGTATGGCCATCAATTTTAAGTTGTGCACTTGTATTCTCATTTAAAATTGTGATGACATCATTAAGTGCAACAAGAGATGCGGGACGAAGCTTAGTGCTGTTTGTATTGAAGAATACTTTTTGAGCAGCATAATCTACTCTTTTAATTACTTCTTCAGTTATCTCAGGGCAACCTTGTTGTGAAGCTACACCTGGTACATCAGGACATTTATCCTTGTCATCAGGAATGCCATCTTTATCTCTGTCTGGCACAGGGCAACCTTGATATTCTGGTACTCCAGGAACTGTTGGGCATTTATCATTCTCATCATTAATACCGTCTTTATCAGTATCAGGAATAGGGCAACCCTGATATTTTGCAATGCCTGGTACAGTTGGGCATTTATCTTCTTCATCATTAATGCCATCTTTGTCAGTGTCAGGAATAGGACAACCGTCGTATTTAGGTAGACCTGGCACCGTCGGACATTTGTCAAGACTATCTATAATACCATCACCATCTGTATCTTTTGGTGGCGGTGGTGGAGGCGGAGGAGCAATCACTTTCTTTTTCACAAAGTCAAACAACTTCACTTTTAAACCACCGTAAATATTTTGATTTTTTAATTCATATGGTCTTGCGCCACTAGGAATATAGTTTACTGTGTTTAAGCCATATACATAGCGACCGAAAAAAGATATTCTCGCCTTAGGAAGGATTTCTATACCTGCAGTAGCGCCAATACTGTGACCTTGTACATTATTTTTTGTAAATGCACCGTTATTATCTTTAACTGCATTTCTAAAATCTAGTTGTAGACCGACTGGGAATGCGATGTATTTGCCAGCATGAATTTTCAAGAGTAAGGGAATACTGAAATAATTGATCTTGCCATCAAAGTCGTTAAATGAAGAACCGGCCGATGGTTTCATTCTGTTCGTAACAAAGTTAAACTGTGGTTCGAACGATAGTCTTTCGCTGATTGGAACATTAATCCAAAAGCCGAAAAGACCATCTGCATCAAACTTGTAATCAAGGCTTGAAGAGCCAGTGGGTTTTACTTTAAACTTTGCCATGTTTACTGCTCCGGTAAATCCGGCAGTAACATGTGGTTTAACCATTTCTTCTTTCTGCGCATTTGTGGCTATTATAAGCAACAAAGCCGAAAATACTAAAAGAGCTTTTTTCATGTTGTTTTGTTTTGGTGTGATAATGTCTGAAAATATTTTACTATAATATGTCTTATTATAGCGATTGCTGCAAATTTATGGGTAATGTAGTCTTATAAAACTATCTGATGAATAAATTTTTCAGATATGTGCAGATAATTTGACCGATGTAGATAAGTTTTCATTTTAGATGCTGTTTTTTTCGTTGAAATGGGAAAAGCAACAAACAAAATATAAGAATGCTACGGACTATCGCTTTGGGTTAGCTATACTTTGTTAAAAAACCTAACTACCGCTGGATTCTTTCAGCAATAGTTAGGTTTTATTAATTATTTTCCTTCAGATGCGTCTTCACATTTTTCTACCTCTTTTTCGACTTCTTTCATAAAAGCTTCATCATCCTTATATTTTTCTTCCATCTTTTTCTCAAAATCCTTTTGGGCGGTTCTTGCAAGATCTTTTGCAGAACCCTCTTCAGCTTTAAATACTTTTCCATTAAGATCACACCATTTTTGTGCAATGGATGAAGCTGTTTCTTTACTACTGCATGCTGCAAAGAAGATACAAATTGCTGTAATGATTGGTAATGCGAATTTTTTTTTCATAAAATTGATGGTTTATGCCTGTATAAATACAAGCGGGTAATTTAATTTTATGTATTGAAGATAATACAAAATTTTGCTTGCGAGCCATTTTTCGAAACTATCAAACCTAAATAATCATAAAAACATTTCCTCTTGATTTTTGAATGCTTTAAACTCAATTGGGTTACCGCTAAAATCTAAAACAAACATTGTAAGCTGTTCGCCTTTTTCATTTTCGTATCTTTTTTGAGGCTTGATTATAAAATCAATATTGTTCTCCTCCATATTTTTCTGTACTTGTTCAAATTGTATTATATCAAGCACACATCCAAAATGTGGGATAGGGACACTAACACCATCTACATTACCGCAATAATCAGGTGAAGGAATTGAAGAACTGATATGTGCAGAAAGCTGGTTGCCAAAGAAATCAAAATCAATCCAATGTGCTGTTGACCTTCCTTCGGGACAGCCTAATATGTCAACATAGAATTTTCTGGTTGATTCAATGTCTTTTACTTTGAAAGCGAAATGAAATGGTCTCATAATTTAGAACGATTAATTAATAGTTGATTGTTTTTTTGCAGGAGATCTGAATTTATATGCCTTCTGTATAATCCTGCTATATTTTTACAAATGACTCAAAAATAAAAAAGACTGATTTAAAATCAGTCTTTTTTATTTCAGTTATTGTATTATCATTTTTTTTGTTTCGATGTATTCTCCTGCCTCCATTTTGTAATAGTATATTCCTTTGGCAATGCTACTTCGGTTAAAGGATAATGTATATCCTCCTGCTGTCTGATTCTTTCTATCCTGTAATACTTTTATTACTCTACCATTTACATCTATTAAACTAATTCGCACATTGCATGTTTTTGGTATATAGTAAGAAATGTTTGTGGCCTCATCAAAAGGATTAGGATAGTTCTGACCTAAAACGTAGTTGCCATGGTTATGATTAAGCTCAACTTTTACAATGTTAGAGAAAGTAAACCGGTCGTCTAAATCATATTGTTTTAGCCTGTAGTAATATCGCTTTAAAGAAAGTCCTGCATCCGTATACTTATAATCTGTTTGGGAGTTACTATTACCCTTTCCTGCAACAAAACCTATAGTTACCCAGTTAATTCCATCCATGCTACGCTGTACATCAAACCCACGGTTATTTTGTTCAAAGCTTGATGACCAATCTAGTTTTACAGTTGTTCCATTTGCTGAAGCTCTCAATCCTAATAATCCGACAGGAAGAGGACTGCACTGTGTAATGTTTATTGGTATGTTAGTTGAAACTGTTTTGCTGCATCCTTTGTCATCAGTAATGCCAGTTAATGTAATGCTTGTTGATGTCTGTGCAAATAAAACATCTACCCAATAGTTACTGCCACCTCCGTTCCGATCAGGGAAGCCGCCTCCATATATATAAACTGCGTTTGGACCATCCGTTCCATTTTGTAGCGCAGTCAGATTGGCATTCGTAACTCCTGATGAATTGAAAAAGCTACCGCTAAATGCAAACCATCCCGGAGATGGCGAAAAATAAGATGCTACATAAGTTGTGTTAGCAGCGATATTTACAGGAGCATTAAAATGAGCTTCCACCCAACCTGTGTTAGCATTATTTGTATTTGTAAATGTAACACTAGCTAAAAGATTACCGCTAGCATCATATAATTTGCCGATATGGCCAATGCTTGCATTAGAAGCTCCTTTGTAAAAACGAATTCCAGTAATGCTTCCAGGAATTGTTGACCTGAATTTTACTCCTATTTCAATTGCCTGGCCGTCATTTGCATTAGCATTGCCAGGAGTTCCTGTATTTCCCCAAATACTTGATTCAGTTGGCGAAGCAATTATACCTGTAGAAAACGGAATACCGCTTTGCACATTGTTATAAGTATTCCCATTTATCTGCAATTGGTATGGACCAGTGTTGGGATTGCCGTTAAACACAAGGCTTATATCTGTTCCAAAGCAAACGCTATTTGTACTTGTTGCAATAGTTCCAGTCGGTAGTGGATTAACTGTAAGGCTTGTAGTACTTAGCGATGCACCATTATTAGAACAGTCTGTTGCATCAGTGATACTAGTCAGCGTATAGTTGATAACCTGCGGAGAACTAATCTCAGGAATAAAGACTGCATCTACCCAATAATTCGCATCATGAAATGATTCATCAGGGAATACGCCACCGCTTCCATATTTAAAAACACCGTTGCTGCCATCCGTGCCTGTTTGCAAAGCTGTCAGATGACCGTTTATAACAGGTGCCGATAGAAAGGCATATTCTGTAAACGCATATTGCCCATTTGGTGCATGATAAGATGCAACATAAGTTGTATTGGCTGTGACAGCTACAGGTGCTGCAAATTTTGCTACCTGCCATCCAGTTGCTGTTTCGTTTGTGAAAGTTACAGTAGACAATAATGTTCCGTTAGTAGACCATAGGTTTCCGGTGTGTGTACCGGTATTTGCTGCCCTTTTATAAAATCTAATCCCGGTAATAACGCCATTAACATCTGCTCTGAATTTTAGACCTAACTCAACAGAACCATTATCTACATCAACCGGTTCTCCTCCAATTACATTATCATTCCAAATTGAATTTTCATTTGGTGTAAAGGTGTAGAATGGTGAGCCAGTAGTTACATCAGTATAAGTTTCTCCATTTACTATTATAGTGTATGGGCCTGTTCCAGTTGCATTTGATAATTGCAAAGCAACAGGGCCATTGCCATTACAAATTTCTGATGGTGTTGCAAAGATTGTTGCTACAGGTGGTATGCAAACAAATTCTTCATAAATGGCGGTATAGTTATCTGAAGTTGCATTGAAGAAAGCATACTCAATTCCCTTTACGATCTTATATGCAGGAGAAACAGAATTTCCATTTGCATTGATTGATAATAAACGCAGATTGCCAGTTGCATATCTTGGAAGCATTGCCTGTATATTTCTCGCCGCAGCATTTGAATTGATGGAGAAAGTAAGAGTGTTGTTATTCCAAACCAGATTTGAAAAAGAAGAACTGTTTCTTCCATCAAGCCAGGTCAGCATTTGTTTAGCAGAAATTACCGGAACATTGTGTGATAGGGCAGAAGCGATTATTGCATCAGATCCAACTGTACTATTTCCTCCGTTATCATCTGTGTGCATGTTGGCACAGAAAACCCCATAATAACCTTCTGCTCCTGTTGCTTTATCAAGCAATGAATTTATATGTGTGGCGTAATTGATATTTGATTCATCTGTAAGTTGCGTTGTAAGTTGATAACAATCTATCAGGCTTCCATCAAGATCAGCAAAACGCATTGGCATACCAGAGCCTGTAAACATTCCTGGTCTGTCTAATACCCATGTACCCGGCCAGTAATAATAATTGGCATCAAGATAAATTCCATTACTTGCTTCTTTTTTAGCCATTGTAGCCCAATCGCTCCATGCAATGCAATGGGTACGATGTGTACTTGTGGTTGGTAACCCAGAGAAATTAACACCCATATCTGCAAGCTGCGAAGTGAAATCGGATTCCAATGAAGCTGGAGTAAAGTTGGAACAGCCAGTATTCAAGTGAACACCAATTTCAAATCCTTGTGCTGCAAAAGCAGTTGCTTCTGCATTTGTAATTGGCGTAGATGGATAAATATAAGATGATCCACGAATAGCTTTCCAGTCTGCAACATCAGTTGGATTATTATGAGAGCCAGAAAGAGTAAGATACTGATTAAATCTTCCAACGGTAGCACCCACTCCATGGTCATCACCCGTCATTACCACAGCGGCTTTATGGCCCGATGGTAAAAACCAAAACCTTGGTAACGGCATTTTATGCAAACTACTTTGTATAATGATATTAGTTAGCAAACGTTGTTGTTCATCAGCCTGCGGTATTGCTACTTTATCAAGATTTACCCAATCTGGTTGTGGGTCACCTGCTGCATTTCCAAAAAATAAATCTGATGAACGATCTGGTCCCGCTTCTCCATCCCGATCCTGGCCTACCCATGCAGGATTTCCTTGCCTTGTTAATACAATTGATTTAGCAAGATCATAAGTAAATGCTATTGCTTTTCCTCCATTTGCTCCAACTGTATTTGTTGTAACAGCAGGGTATGACGTTGCAGTATTTACATCAGAGAATAATGTAGCTATTGATGTGGCCGTATTTAAAGAATAGTAATCGGCAGTACCATGAAATTGTATAGTTTGATTTACAATTCCTGTTCCAGGTCCACTTGCAGTATTAACTAGTAGATATTGATTTGATAAATTCCCTACGGCAGTTGTAATGCCCAGCAAGGAATATAATTGTGCATCTGGTTTAAAAGCAATAAAAGTGCCGCCATTATTTGTCCAATTGGTAAAGTCTGAAACATTGGTTGCCGATAAATTCATTTCGCCTAATACCACAACATTGTAATTGGCAAGCATTGCTGCATTAACATCAGCTATTTCTTTTACATCAAATTCGTTTAATCCTTCGGCTCTTAATATTTCTGTTGCGTAAAGACTAAAAGGGTTACTGGAATTATGCACAACAAGTATCGGCCCTCCTGGTCCATCATTTGGCGATGGACGACTTATAATGTTTAAAGTAATAATATTAGTACCGCTTACTATAGTTTCCATATTTCCACTATCATCAAAGGCACGGCATTTAACAGTAACCGGGCCAGCAGTAGCAGGTGCATTGAAACTAAATGCCCAATTGCGATTCCCGTTTGCAGCTTTCCATGTTGTTCCCCCATCTAATGAAACTTCAACACCACCAACTGCATTATCATCTGTTGCTGTACCAGTAATTGTGATAAGAGTATTGCCGACAATAGTTGAACCGTTTACAGGATTTGCAATTACAGATACCGGAGCAATATTATCGGTTGAAGCAGTTGCGATGACAAGTCCTGCCTGTAAAGTTGCCGGTTGTACATTCATATCTGCCAATAAATTAACAGTGGCTTGCTGCATTCTTGCATCTTCTGTTGAACCGCCTCTGTCATGTGTGCCATCAAGTCCCCAACTCCACTGAACTGTACCAGCGCCAAAAACCCATGCACCACTACTATGTTTGTACAGTGAAAGTTTATGTGTTTTTCCAGATACATTTGTTTTTGAAAGTGTAATTCTTCCATTTGGATATTTGTCAGCATATTCAGCCGATTCAGGATCCCACTCGTAGCCAATCGTATTATCGCTGAGTGTTGCTTTCTGTCCCGGAGTTAATAATGTAATGCTTGTATTTCTCCATAGCCGTAAATCTTTATATTCATATGGGACTTCTATAGCAGCTTGTTCCTCACTCCAACTTATCTGACCGCTTAATTGGTTTTCTGGATTGCAACCGTCAGCAGCAGGAAAAGAACAGCCGTCTCTCCATTGACCAGTCCAAACATTAGGCAAAGGATCACATTTTGTACCACATGTATTTTCGCCAAATGTCCCTTCTTTGTAGCAGACTAAAGTTCTGTGTGGAGTGTTGTCTCCATCAATACTATTTTCCCATCTCGTTTTCCAGTACACTTCATTGCCGCTAAAGAAAGCAAGGTGTACTCCATTGTTTCTCGCCGTTTCAAATTTATTTCTTTCAGCAAGCGACCAGTATTCATCATGGCCAACAGATAATAATACTTTATGAAGCGATGGTGTTATAACAGTTGGATCTCTGTCCATATCCAAATCTGTTGTATACGATAAATTGTATCCATTTCTTTCCAACCATCTTACCATTGGATATTCTGCATTGAATATAAAGTCTTCCTCCGGACCGCCACCGCCTCCGCCACCACGGGTAAGAAATGGACGATTGTAACTTACTTTAGAAGCTTTGCCTCCTGTACCAGTATATAAACTCTTTCCGCCATATATATTATAAGCCTGCCAGGTGGCATCCGAAGTTTTGAATAACAGATCAGTAGGAGTTCCATCATCTCTTACTACAAAAAAAAGATGACTACTTCCATTGTTATCATCTCTTGTAAGTTTAGCAAAATAAATTCCTGAAACGGCTGTTGCAGGTACCAGCCAACTTGCAGACTCTGACCAATTGCCGCAATCAGTAAGACCAGTAACTGGATCATTTATTGGTGCTGGTTGAGATACACCTGAAAAACTTCTGAGACTAATAATTTCTCTTGCTCCATTACCTTGATAATAGCCCATCCGATATATTGTAATGGAATAATTGGTTTGAGCTCCGGTAACAGAAATCTTAAAATGTATAGTTTCTTCTTTATCAACACTCAAATCCGTCGCAAAGCCTTGAATACTCAAATCACCAGCACCGCTGATATCCCATACGGAGGGTGCAGTGCCAGGTAAGGCGTTTTCAGTAACTATCGGATTAGAAGCGAATGAAAGAAAACTAACGAGTAGAAAAAAGAAACCGATAAATGCTTTCCGGGATTGATAAAGACAATAGCTCATTGGTACGTCGGGTGGTTAACGTTATTAAAAATAATTTGATGGCTTAAAAGGAGATGAGACTTATAGGGGTATTCCGGATTTGCTAAAAGCAATATAGGATGGATGAATAATTTGTAAATCTACTATGAAAGAACCACTATGGCAATAGTAGTTTTACGATTATTGATAATTTGACTGTATGCTAAATCCATGGAAATCTACTTCTTATCTGGAAATCCAATTTCTTTAAGGACTATACCTGTCTTTTTAGATTTTCAACTGGTTTTTGCTATTAAGAATTTAATAAATCATAGACAGCCGATCTTTAAAATCAGAGTATGAGCAAAAATAGAAATCCCCATTTTTCCTTTTTCTATTAGATTTTCAGGATGGTTGAATTTTGAAAAGGCTATGTTGATGGTTGGATACATAGTACTAAATACAATTCGGTGCTCAGGAATAAATCCAGTATCTTAACTTCTTACTGGATAAATTTATTATTCTAAAAACGAGCCATGCACCAGAAACTGCTTTTTCTTTTATTGGTAATTATGCCTTCTTTTTTATATGCACAATCCTATAATAAACTCCACTTCAAATCAATTGTAGTCGATACTCACAATGATCTGCTCAGTAAAGCGGTAGATGATAACCTGACAATTGATACTGATCTTAGCGGGAAAACACATTCTGATATTGACCGGTTTAAAAAAGGAGGTGTAGATGTTCAACTATTTTCTGTTTGGTGTGATGGGTTAAAAGAAAACCCATATGCATGGGCGAACAGAGAAATGGATACGTTGGATGCGGTGATAAAAAGAAATCCCGAAAAGATAAGTTTAAGCGGAACTCCTTCGCTATTAAAGAAAGCTGTAAAAGAGAAAAAGCTAGCCGCTATGTTTGGAGTAGAAGGCGGTCATATGATTGAGAATAAGCTGGACAATCTTAATAATTTCTATAACAGAGGTGTACGATACATGACGTTGACATGGAATAACTCTACCGATTGGGCAAGCTCTGCTTGGGATGAAACAATTAATGCTGACAAATTAAAACAGAAAGGGCTTACTGATTTTGGAAAACAGGTTATAAGACGAATGAACGAACTGGGAATGATCATAGATGTAAGTCATGTTGGTGAGCAAACATTTTATGATGCGATAGCAGTTACGAATAAACCAATCATTGCTTCGCATAGCTGTGTGCATGCACTATGTTCCGTGCCAAGAAATCTGAAAGATGAGCAGATAAAAGCTATTGGTAAAAACGGAGGTGTGATTCATCTCAATTTTTATTCTGGATTTATTGATAGTAGTTACGACAGGCGATCAGATATATTTAATAGCAGACATAAAGCTGAATTGGATTCACTGCTTAAAATAAATCCTGAACCATATTTTGCAAATGAGTATTTGTTCAAAAAATATCCTGAAGAAGTAAAATCACTAAGGCCTCCGCTTTCTATGCTTATTGACCATTTGGATTATATCGTAAAAATGATAGGGGTTGATCATGTTGGTATTGGAAGTGACTTTGACGGCATCAACTCTGCGCCACATCAATTAGATGATGTTACCAATTTGCCCCTTTTTACTAAGGAATTAATGAACAGAGGTTATAGTAAAAAAGATATTCGTAAAATACTTGGAGGAAATTTTCTAAGAGTATTTAAAGCGAATGCGCCTGAGAATAAATAAAGTTTCTGCTATGCGTTTAGTTATATAGCAAATATTTTTTTCTCATCACTTTATATTCACTTAAGCCAGGTTCCCAGCTTGCCCTTATCTCTTGTTCAGATTTGCCGTCAATTATTTGCTGTCTGAATAATCCTGAACCAGTCTGAATTTCAACATTGTTCATTTGATTACTCAGCTTTGAATCGAAGAATTTTTCTTTGTTCGGATGTGCTTTATATAATTCCATTACCCATTTCAGGTTTATCTGTTTGCTTTGCACCAATAAATTGACATCATAATTGCGCAAATCAATTCCATAACAAACCTGATCCATAAACAAAGGCGTTTCTGCCATTCCTTTTATACCTGTAGGTGTGTACGAAAACTCATATATGCCTTTTAATTCAGGACTTCCGAAAACGGTAAAAGGGAAATAAGTACCTCTGCCATGATTGAGATAAATACCTTCGAACATACAAACAGAAGGATAGAGCATAATGGATTGCTGGGTATTTAAATTGGGCGAGGGTTTTACTGGTAATGTATAAAGCATATCATGGTCATAGTTTGCAACAGGAATTATTTTGAGCTGGCATTTTACTTTATTGGTCAGCCATCCTTCACCATTTGCCATTTGTGCAAATTCGCCTACCGTTAATCCATGCGACATAGGTATTGGAAACATGCCAATGCCTGATTTGTATTTCATGTCAAGCACAGGGCCGTCAATCAAATAGCCGTTTGGATTAGGACGATCGAGTATCAGTAACTCTTTTCCGTTTTCATGGCAGGCTTCCATCAAACGGGATAACGCATTAATATTGGTATAAAACCTGCAGCCAACATCCTGTAAATCATAAATTATTATATCAACATCAGCAAGGTCTTGTTTTGATGGTTTATTTTTTTTGCCATACAAGGAAATGATTGGTATGCCGGTTTCAGCATCTGTTTCGTCTGAAACCTTATCGCCAGCACTTACATTTCCCCGGAAGCCATGCTCAGGTCCAAATACTTTTACAATATTTACTCCGAGTTTTTTTAGACTATCTACTAAATGGCTTTTTCCAATGATGGTAGTTTGATTGGCAAGAATAGCTACTCTTTTCCCTTTGATGTATGGAAGGTATTTTTCGGTTTGCTCAGCACCTGTAATTATATTTTTTGTGTTTCCCTGTTGCGTTTTTACTACTTTCTTTGGGTTAGTACAAAAGCAAAATGAGAGGGCGGCAAATACAAGGATTAAAAGTTTCATGTGCATTTATTGATTATTAAAAAGAGTGGAAATGAAATTAAACATCTTCTACTTTGAAAGATAAAACAAGGTTTGTAATCTTTACTTCAACCTTTCTATATTTAACACCTGCTTTTTCCAGCATTAAACGGGAAACTTTAAATACATCGTTGCCTTCATATTTGTCTGATAAATAAACTACTTCTGAAATGCCTGATTGTATTATAGCTTTTGCACATTCATTACAAGGAAACAGAGCGGTATAAATTTTGCAACCGCTTAAATCCATTCCAATATTATTCAATATCGCATTCAATTCTGCATGACAGATGTAGGGATATTTTGTACTCATGAATTCTCCTTCTTTTTCCCAAGGGAAATCATCATCGTCGCAGCCAATAGGTAAACCATTGTAACCTGCGCCAACAATTTTATTTTTATTATTTACGATACAGGCTCCAACCTGTGTGCTTGGATCTTTACTTCTTTTGGCAGATAGCAATGCTACACCCATAAAGTATTCATCCCATGAAATATAATCTTGTCGTTTTTTCAAAATACTGAAATTTAAATAATGTTTTTGCTTTTACAAATTGCCGGGTAGAATTCATGCAGCACAAGAGTGCGACGCAACAGACGATGATAGTAGCACTGCAGTTTGGTCAATAAAATTATTCAGCAAACCATTCGTTATGTTGCTCTGCTACACGGATAAAAGTTGTTCGCTTACTTAATTCCTTCAACGATTTTGCGCCAACGTACGTACAGGCTGATCGGAGGCCGCCGAGAATATCCTGTACAGTATCTGCTACATTTCCCCGATAAGGAATTTCAGTTGTTTTGCCTTCGGATGCTCTGTATTCTGCAACGCCGCCAGCATATTTATTCATAGCCGTTTCGGAACTCATTCCATAAAACTGTTTATATTTTTTCCCATCTTTTTCAATTAATTCGCCGCCGCTTTCTTCATGTCCGGCTAGCATGCCGCCCAGCATTACAAAATCGGCGCCGCCACCAAATGCTTTTACCACATCTCCTGGCACTTTACATCCTCCATCAGAAATGATCTGACCATCCAAACCATGTGCTGCATCCGCACATTCAATGATGGCGGATAATTGCGGATAGCCCACACCTGTTTTTACTCTAGTGGTACAGACAGAACCGGGACCGATACCAACTTTTATAATATCTGCACCAGCGAGTAATAATTCTTCCACCATTTCGCCAGTAACAACATTGCCTGCAATAATTACTTTGTCGGCATATTTGGCTCGGGTGGATTTTACAAAGTCAACAAATTTTTCGGAGTAACCATTGGCAACATCAATACAAATAAAACGGAGTGAGGTATTTTCCTTTAAAATTAAATCTAATTTTTCTGCATCTGTGGTACTAGTGCCTGTGCTGATGGCAATATTTTCTTTAATTGAATTTCCGGCAGACTGCATAAATGATTTCCATTCGGCAGGCGAATAGTGTTTGTGTATGGCAGTAAATAATTGTTGCGATGCTAATGCTTTTGCCATTTCAAATGTGCCAACTGTGTCCATATTGGCTGCCATGATGGGAATGCCTTGCCAGGATGTGCCACTGTGCAGCATTTTAAATTTTCTTTCAACAGAAACCGTTGCTCTTGAGCTGAGCGTCGATCGCTTTGGTCGCAGCATCACATCTTTAAAGCCCAGTTTTATATCAGATTCAATTCGCATATAATTATTTTAACTCATCGCAATTTAGTAAAGAAAAACAAGAGAAGGATGAAGATTAATTTGCTTTAATCAGTTTGACAATGTTCAATACGTAAGGATTGAGTGAATTTTATTTTTGTTAACTTGCGACAATATTTCAACCAGTTTCAACCAGATTAAACCAATGCCAGATCATTCTCACCAATTGGCTGCTATTTTATTTGCAGATGTAGTTGGCTATACGGCTATGATGCAAGAAGATGAAGAAGTTGCAGTAGGAAAAATCAACCGCTTCCGGCATTCGCTGGAATCAATCGCTGAAGAGCTGAACGGCAAAATAATTCAGTACTATGGTGATGGAGCTTTATTGCTTTTCCAGAGCTCAACGGATGCAGCGGAGTTTGCCAAAGTGTTACAAATGGAAATAAATGAACCTCCGGTTATTCCAGTAAGGATTGGCATTCATATGGGAGAAGTTCTTTTGCAGAAAGGAAATGTTTTTGGAGATGTTGTAAACATTGCTTCCCGAATACAGGCCCTGGCACCACCGGGTGGTATTTATGTTTCTGAAATAGTTTATCAGAATATTGCTAATAAGAAAGGTTTGGAATCCGTTTTCATTAAGCAGGAAAAACTAAAAAATGTAAATGATCCGGTACGTATTTTTGAAGTGCTGACTTCTTATAGTAAGCCAATAATAGTTCCGGTTGCACTTAAGCCTCTTGAAAAAATTGTTGAAGAAAATAGTATTGCCGTGTTGCCATTTTCAAATATGAGCAGCGATATGGAACAGGAATATTTTAGCGATGGCCTTACGGAAGATATTATTACTCAACTGTCAAAAATTAAGGCATTAAAAGTTGTTTCCCGTACATCAGTAATGCAGTATAAGAAAAACCCGAAATCAATTAAGGAAATAGGTAAAGAATTAGGTGTTGCGGTAATTTTAGAAGGAAGTGTGCAACGGAGCAGTAATAAGGTACGCATTACAGCACAGCTTATCGACGCTGCTACTGATGAACATCTTTGGGCTGATTCATTTGATCGGTCCGTTAAAGATATTTTCGTTATTCAGCGGGAAGTTGCTATTTCCATTGCGACGGTATTGAACAAAAAGCTTTCTAAAAAGGAGGTCGAAAATCTCGATGATGCGCCATCGGTTGATGTGCAGGCATATGATTTGTATTTGCGGGGAAAATTTTTAGTGGAAAAAAGAAATAAAACTGATTTGCTGATTGCAAGGGAACTTTTTCAGCAGGCATTAAAAAAAGCCAAAGATTTTGCTCCGGCTATTTCTGGTTTGGCTAATACATATTTACTCTCATCTTATCGGGGTTATGAAGATCCGGATTTAATGTTACCATTAGCAAAGAAGCAAATTGATATAGCTTTAACGATTGAACCTTCAGCAGCCGAAACTCATGCAGCGATGGGCTATTGGTTTCATCAAACGTTTAAGTGGAAGGAGGCGGAGAAATCTTACAGAAAATCAATTCAATTAAATCCTAACCAGTCAAATGTTTATTTATGGCTGGCAATTTTATTAGAAGGAAAAAGCGAGAAGGATTTAGCCAACGAAATTTATATCAAAGGGATGGAAATAAACCCTGAATGGGAATACTTGATGCAAAGCAGAGTAAAGGCATTAATGAATACTGGTAACCATGAAGAGGCTATCAAGTTGCAAAAGCATTTGATTGATAAAGCAACTTTTGATCTTGTTTTGAGAAGTAAGAGATATGCAGAACTTTCAAGGCTTTATTGGTCTGTTAATAATAAAGATGAAGCAATTCAAATGGCAACAAAAGCAAAGGACAATGGATTGCTACGATTTTATAAAGAGGGAGATAATTCATTTTTAGTAAGAGAGGTGAATGAGCAGTACAATGTGTTGCGAAAATCAGGGGAATACATTTCTGAATTTTGGATGGGGTTGGCATATGCTAATGCAGGAAGTAGGGACAAGGCATTAGCCTGCTTTGGTAATGCAGTTGTGTTGAAAGAAGCAGCAGTTACATTACTACTTATTGATCATTACGAATTCCTTAATTTAAAATATCTGAATTTTATCCAGCTAAAAAGAAGTATTAAGGCCTTGATTAATTTTTAGGGGAATTTATTTCGCTACAGCAATTTTTACCTTCTTATTCTTTAATTTCTGGTCTTTGATGAGCTGAAGCGTATGGCTAACCTTGATTTTCTTTACTGCTACGAATGAGAAAAAATCCTTTACTTCAATCAAGCCAATATCTTCTTTTTTTAGTTCTCCTTTATTAGAAAGGAATCCGACAATATCAATTTTATTCACTTTGTCTTTTTTACCCGCGGCTACAAATAATGTTGACCATTTTGGCTTTTCGGGAATAATACTTTCTGCTGGCAATTCTATTTGTTCAGCATATGGATCAATATAGTCAGGTAATTTTTCTTCAGGCGAAAGAATGATAATGGCGGTGCCGCTTGCATCCATTCTTGCTGTTCTTCCATTACGATGGGTGAAAATATCTTCGGTATGAGGCAAATGATAATGAACAATATAGCGGATGTTAGCAATGTCCAAACCTCTTGCTGCAAGATCGGTTGTAACTAATACATTGGAAGTGCCATTCCTGAACTTACATAAAGCTGCATCTCTTTCCTGCTGTTCCATGGCTCCATGATAAAAAACATTGAGAATGTCTTTTTCTTTTAGCAAGTTGCTGGTTCTTTCCACGGATTCTCGATGATTGCAAAAAACAATAGTGGAACGATTGCCCAACATACAGATCAACTTGAAAAGCGTTTCTAGTTTGTCTTTGCCATCACTTTTTAAAGTTTTGATTGCAAGGCCAGTTTCTTCATCCGCATCATTTAGAAAATCAAGTTTTACAGGATCTTTCATTCCAATAAAATCTGGAATCTCCAGAGCTTCCGTAGCAGAAGTTAATATTCTTTTTTTGATATTTTTTAATGCATTGATGATAAAAGACATTTCATCTTTGAAACCTAACTCAAGCGATTTGTCAAATTCATCCAACACTAATGTTTCTATTGTATCTATGGTAATATTTCCTCTTCTGATATGATCTGCCAGCCGACCGGGTGTGCCAATCAATAAACCTGGAGCTTCTATAAGATTGTTTTCTTCAATTTCTCTTTTATGACCACCATAACAGCAGGTTACTTTAATTGATGTGCCCATACTTTTAAATACGGTTTCAATTTGCAAAGCCAGTTCTCTAGACGGGGTAATAATTAAGGCTTGCGAGGTAGCTTTTTTTGAATCTATTAGTTTGAGCAATGGCAGAAGAAAAGCCAGCGTTTTTCCTGAACCTGTTGCAGATAAAAGAAGAATATTATTTTGTTTTTCAATAGCTGCATTAGCTTTGAACTGCATTTCATTAAGCGACTTAATATTTAGTTTCTCCAGAATGCTATTTACAGCAGCGTTTTTAAGTGACATTTGGCAAAAGTAAGCTTGTTTTAGCCGATGGAATAAATACATTGCTATTTTAATGTTTTCATTTACTTTTAGCACAAACAGATATATAAATTAGTATGGGAGAAGCTATACGTCAATTAGAACCAAAAGCATTGTGGAATCATTTTGCTGATTTGAATGCAGTGCCAAGACCTTCTAAAAAAGAAGAAAGAGTAATTCAGTTTGCAAAGTCTTTTGGCAAGTTATTGAATTTGCCAACACAGGTTGATGCTGTTGGCAATGTGATTATCAAAAAACCGGCGAGTATAGGAATGGAGAATAGGCAAACGGTGGTGCTACAAAGTCATCTGGATATGGTGCATCAAAAAAATGCAGATACTACATTTGATTTTGATAAGCAGGGAATTGAAATGTACATAGATGGAGATTGGGTAAAAGCGAAAGGAACAACTTTGGGCGCAGACAATGGTATTGGTGTAGCTGCAATCATGGCATTACTTGCATCAACAGATATAGAACATCCGGCGATTGAAGCATTGTTTACGATTGATGAAGAAACAGGCATGACTGGTGCAAAGGGTTTAGTAGGCGGGTTATTAAATGGTACAATTTTATTGAATCTGGATACAGAAGATGATGATGAATTGACAATCGGCTGTGCTGGAGGAATTGACGTTACCTGCACAGGAGAATATTCACAAGAGAAACCGAAAGGCGATTTGTCTTTGAAAATTTCGATTAAAGGATTAACCGGTGGCCATTCGGGAGTGGATATTCAGAAGGGTAGGGCCAATGCCAATAAACTAATGAACCGTTTACTTTGGGAACTGTCAAAAGATTTTTCAATTGAAATTGCAACTATAGACGGTGGAAGTTTACGAAATGCGATACCAAGAGAATCGGTTGCTGAAATTGTGTTGGATAAAAAGAAACATAATGAATTAAAAGAGGCAGTTACGAAATTTGAGAAGACTATTAAAGCCGAACATAGTTTTACCGACGCAAGTCTAGAAGTGAAACTTGAAAATACAGTAGCAGTTAGAAATGTGATGAATGCTGATTTCCAATATAAGTTTTTAAGAAGTATGTATGCCTGCCCGAATGGAATTTACCGGATGACTCCAGAGATTGAAGGGCTGGTGCAAACTTCTAACAATATTGCAAAAGTGTTGGTGAAAGAAGGTAAGTTCTCTGTGCAATGTCTTACCCGTAGTTCTGTTGATACTGAAAAAACAGATTTGGCAAATGCGATTACAAGTGCCTTTGAACTAATAGGTGCATCCATTGAATTTGGTGGAAATTATCCTGGATGGGAGCCAAAGCCTGATGCGCCAATAATTAAAATAATGAGTGAATTGTATGAAGAGCTTTTTAAAGGAAAAGCCCATGTTAATGCTGTTCATGCAGGGTTGGAATGTGGGATAATCGGCACCAACTATCCGGATATGCAAATGATCTCTTTTGGACCGAATATATATGGAGCACATTCGCCGGACGAGAGGGCACAAATCAGTTCAGTTCAAAAATTCTGGATTTATCTTTTAGCGACATTAAAAAAAATACCGGTTACTGAATAAAAAATGGAACCAAAATGAAAGCCAGAAATATATTAATTGTTATTGGGGTAGTTATGATTCTACTGAATCTTCTTGCTTATTCAGGTGATTCATTTGATCCGCCTGAAGATAGGGAAAACAGGATCGGATATTTAATTGGCTGGAATATTTTTAATATCGTAGGCGTACTACTTTTAGTAATTGCCTATTTTCGGCATAAGAAGATGACAAAGAAAAACGATCAGGAAATGATTGACAATTTTCTTAAATGAATTTATTCGTCATTTTTATTTCCAAAGCTGATTTTAACCTTTCGACGCATTAGCTCCTTTATGGGTTTGCCGGTTTCATCATATTCTTTTACCGCAATAAATAACAAGTATAGTGGCGATTTTAAGTCTTTAAATTTGATTTGCTTGTCGGTAGCAACATCGTGTAATTCTTTAATGTATTTAGTACAAACAACTCTTTTGTTACCAATACCAACCGGGTTTCTGCTAAATGAGTGCCAATTTAAACTATCGTTATAACTCCAGTATGACCAGCCCGTTTCGCTTAGATTTAATTCTTTGTTAGTGTTAAATGTATCTGTTTCTCTTAGCTCTAGTAAGTTAAGATATGAGAAGTCATTGATTGGGCTGTTCTCCGTAAACCGATATACGGAATCACGGATGCTTGCAAAAACATAAACGCCTTCAGCATGATCAAGCATTACCTGCACTTTAAACTGCTTTTTCTTCATAAAAATATCTGTTTCAAAGTCAGTTAGCTTAATAGACTCATTTTGTACAATCCTGATTACAATGTCCTTATCCTGCGAAAAGGATATTACCGGAATCGCAAACAGAAGAAACAATATTTTTTTAGGCTTGTTGAAGTAGTTCATACAAAAATGCTTGTAAACAAATGTAATATATATCTGCCGAATGATGGCATTGGGTTGCTAACAGTTGCACAGATGTTGTTGATCGGCGGTTTCTTAAAATTGGTTTCTGGCAAAGTCTTTGTTAAAAGTGATGAGTATTTATTATGGGTAATACCTGAATGTTAACTTTACACATCTTAAAATGTATCTATGACAAAAAAGATTTTGATTCCGGCTTTTAGCCTTTTTATTGCCATGTTTCTTTTCACAAGTACTAATTCTGTAATAGGACAATCTACTACTAAAGAAAAAAGATTGGTAAGGGATTGTGATGAAGCGAAGGAAGACTTCATTGCTACCGACGGGTTGATGGAGAATCTTTTTAATAATGCATATGGTTATGCTATTTTTCCTAATGTTGGCAAAGGAGGTATTGGTATTGGTGGTGCTGTTGGAAATGGTGTTGTTTACGAAGGCGAGAGTATTGTTGGAAAAGCCAAATTAACTCAATTAAGTATTGGCTTTCAATTTGGCGGTCAGGCTTACCGGGAAGTTATTTTCTTCGAATCAAAGGCTGATCTTGATAGGTTCAGAGAAAATAAAATTGAGTTTTCTGCGCAGGCATCTGCTGTTGCCGTTACCGAAGGCGCATCTGCCAATGTAAAATATAAAGAAGGTGTAATGATTTTTACTCAACAAAAAGGTGGGTTGATGTATGAGGCATCAATTGGCGGGCAGAAGTTTAATTTTTCTGAATTTTAATTGAAGAATTACTTTAGGGCATTCATATCTTTTACCAGAATTCGTTTTCTGTTGTATTCAATTACATTTCTTTTTTCAAGGTCGCTGAAAACAGCAGACACGGTTGGTCTTGCCGTTGCAGTAAGTTTTGCAATGTTTTCATGTGTAAGCCTTAAATAAACTTCAACTCCTTGTTCTGTTTTCTTACCATGTTCTATGGCTGCATCATAAATAAATGAATGAATCCGCTGATCACTGCTTTTAAATATTAACGAGGCAAGCCGACTCTCAACTTTTTGTAACCGTAGTCCTATCAATTTTGTAACACTAAGATTGAATTTCGGGTTTTTTTCCAGCATCATTTCCATTTGCGGGACACTTAAAATGCAAATAAGCGATTCTTCCGTTGCTTCAGCTGTTTCTACTCTTTGATGCTGGCCACTGATAGCCAGTTCTCCAAAAATTTCTCCTGGGCCAAGAAAAGCAACTATAATCTCTCTGCCATCGGCTGCATATCGGGATAACTTTACTTTCCCTTTTTTAAGAAAATAAATTTTATCAGAAGGGTCGTCAGTAAAATATATTATCTGGTTCTTAATGCAGCTTCGCATAGTAGTCATTTTGCTCAACTCTTCCATTTCTTTCATTTGCAGGCTGCTTAGCAAATTGAAATTTTCTAAATACCAAAGTTTGGTTTTGTCGCTCATGTAAAAATTTAGTGATTAAAGTTAATCAAACTGATTATCAGCACAAAAATCAGTTATGTCGGCATGCAGACCAAAGTATTTTCCTCCAACGGGTAATTTTAATCTACTAAAATAAAAATTATGAATACACAATTAGCTATGAAAAGCGGTTTATTAGCCACAGCAGCAATGACAGCCTTAATGTTGATGGCGCCTATGATGGGAATGCCCGAAATGCCAATTGGAAAAATGCTAGCCGACTTTATGAATATACCGGTAGCACTGGGATGGGCTATGCATGTTATGATTGGTGTAGGACTTGCCGTCGGTTACCTACTATTTTTCCGGAATAAAATTTCGGCAGCACCTGCTGTTAAAGGAATGCTATTCGGAATAATTCCTTTTTTAATGGCACAATTGGTAGTAATGCCGATGATGGGAATGGGTGTCTTTACATCCGCTGCCGGACCAATGCAAATGAAAATGATTATGGGAAGTTTAATGGGACATCTTGTTTATGGTCTGGTCTTAGGATTAACAGCTGAAGAAAAGAAAATAACAGCCATGGAATCCTGATAAATTAAAAATCTTTTAATAATTATAAAACTCAACTAAAATAAATCAACATGAAAAATTTATTATTTCTTCTGTCCTTATCATTTTTTGTTACCGCTAATTATGCTCAAACCGCTCCGGCTAAAAAAGAGATGCCTGTAACTGCATTAAAAGATCATGTATGTACGGATGTCTGTAAAACTGGTACGCATATGTTTGCACATGGAGAAAAGGGACATGTTTGCACAGATGAATGCAAAAAAGTGGAAACAATGCCATTAAAAGACCATGTTTGTACTGCAGACTGCCATGAAGGTCATCATCATTTTGGACATGGTGAAAAAGGACATGTGTGTGGAGAGGAGTGTAAGAAAATGATGGACGAGAAAACTATTACCCCTTTGAAAGACCATGTTTGCACAAAGGTTTGTAAGGACAATAAACATTCCTTTGCACATGGGGAGAAGGGGCATGTTTGCACAGATGCCTGTAAGAAATCTATGTAGAAGTGTTAGTGCCCGTTTTACAACTCCGGTCTGTTGGTAGGCAGGAGTTTTTTTAGTTGTGGATATTACTGCATCCAGCTTTGCTTGCAGTCGGCACAATAGTCGCAGACAAATTCTTTTATGGTACTACCATGAATTGATTTTATAGCTCTTATAATTATAAAAAAACCTCAACAAATCGTTGAGGTTTTTTGTGCCCGGGACTGGAATCGAACCAGCACATCCTTGCGAACGGCAGATTTTGAGTCTGCTGCGTCTACCAATTCCGCCACCCGGGCGGTAGTTAATTAGTAATTAACAAGTAAACTAAATCGGGTTGCAATATTACGCCATTCCGGCTAATTGCTGGCGAATACGGTCTAAATATTTTTTCTTGTAATAATAGTCCTTTACTTGCAATAGTTCTGCTTCGGTAGTTACACCTTCTTTATATTCTTCAACAGTTTTTACAACGGGTTCATATATTTCTGCTTGCAGATTGTCAATTGTTTGCTGAATGTTTTTTGTGGCTTCTGCATCGTCTGTATCCATTAGCAGCTCATTAATATCCATTACTTCCATCAGAAAAGCTGGAGGCAACTCATATTTTTCTTCTTCTTCTAGCAGTTTTTTTTCCATCAATACGTATTTGATGGTTGCATCTGAACTTTGAAAGGTTTTCCAAGCCTTATTGAGAATAGCTGATTTTTCTAATACTTCTGCTTGTTTTTCATCTGATTCATTGGTGAAAAAATCAGGATGATATGTTCGGCTAAGTTCAAAGAATTTTTTTGATAAGGCAGTACGGTCTACTTTTAATTGCACGGGGATCTCAAATAATTGGAAGTAAGTCATAATGTATTTTAATTTGATGCCATGAAAACGGAACGTACAAGTGAGATTAATTTATTCTCTTCCACTGGAAGATAATTAATTAACAAATCAAAGATTACAACAGGCGATGCTCCCACAAATTTGCGGGACAAGCTATGGAAAACCACAGATAGCTAACAAAAAAATCTTAGTTTAGTTGATAAATCATTTTTGTAACAAACAAATTTATGCAAATTTGCCTTTTATAAAACGATTAAAGCAACTATGACAAGAATAGGACTTATAAAAGAAGGTAAAATCCCGGCAGATAATAGAGTTTCGTTAACTCCGGCACAATGCAAATGGATTCATAAAAATGTAAAGCAGGTACAGATAGTTGTTCAATCATCACCAGATCGTTGTTTTTCTGATCGGGAATACCAGTCGGCTGGTGCAGAAATTACTGATGATATGAACCATTGTGATATTTTATTGGGAATAAAAGAAGTGCCTGTTGAACATTTGATTGCTGGAAAAACGTATATGTTCTTTTCCCACACTAAAAAGAAGCAGCCGCATAATCAAAAATTGCTACGGGCAATACTTGAAAAAAATATTAGGATGATTGATTATGAATGCCTGGAGCATGAAGATGGCCAACGTATTATTGGGTTTGGTTTTTTTGCCGGCATAGTTGGTGCTCATAATGGCATGATGGCATATGGAAAAAGAACCGGTTTGTTTAATTTGGAAAGAGTGTATAAGCAACGAAGTTTCAGAGAACTGATTCATAATTATTTTGGCATTCGATTGCCCAATGTTAAAATTGCTGTTACAGGTTCGGGAAGAGTAGCTCATGGCATTTTGGAAATTATGAACCTGATGGGTATTCATGAAGTAGACCCAGATGATTACTTGGCAAGAAGATTTTCTTATCCAGTTTATACTCAACTAAAAGGGGCAGAACTGTATCAAAATAAAACAACCGGGAAATATAGCCGGATGGAATTTCATGAGCATCCTGAATTGTATGAATGTAAATTTTTGCCGTATGCTGCACAAACTGATATTTTAATGAATGGGGTTTATTGGGATAAGACTGTTCCTCGTTTATTTGAAAAAGAAGATGCTAAGTCTGATAATTTTATTATACAGACAATTGCTGACATTACAGATGATGAGAACGGATCAGTTCCAATTAATGCAGGGGATCAAACGATTGAAGATCCTGTATATGGAATAGATAAAACGACTTTGAAAAAAACAGCTCCATACATTGATAATTCAATTGATATAATGGCAGTAGGGAATTTGCCAAACGAATTACCAAGAGATGCAAGCCGTTACTTTGGTGAGCAACTTATTAAATATGTATTGGAAGATTTGATAAAGAATGGCTCAGCAATTATTGAAAGGGCAACAATGGCGAAAGATGGTAAGTTGACAGAGCCTTATTCTTACTTACAGGATTATGCAAATGGAAATTAGCCGCAGTTTTAGAGATGTAAGTAATAGTCTTTCAGTAGCGAAATGAATGGAGGAGTATAATTCCCTATCTCGTTTTTAATAGCCATGTCCTCAAGTAATATTTCTTCAGGATTTTCTGTCCTGAATTTTCCTGAAACAATTATTCTGAAATAGTCATGTTTTACAGATTGTCTTATGTATGTAATAGTTTCAATTTGAAAATTATTTGAAGCAATTAGTTTTTTTATCTCTTCGTCTCTTTTAAAAGGCAGCAGCAAATAGAAATTCCCGTTTGCACTCAGATTGTCATTAATGATTGTAAGTAAATCTGAAAGCGATAACTCTTCACTGTGGTGAGCAATATTTCTCTTTTCATCATCACCTTTTAATTCCTTTTCGTAAAAAGGCGGATTGGAAATAATTAAATCATATTTCTTTTCAAACAAAAATATTCTTGCATCAGTTTGAATAATATTTATTTTATCAGCAAAGGGGGAAGCTACAATATTTGTAGTTGCTTGTTCTGCGGCAGCTGCATCAATTTCTATTGCATCAATAAAACAATCTTTTTTTTGGGCCAGCATAAGTGAAAGTAATCCTGTGCCTGTTCCAATATCGAGGCAATTATTAATTACTAATTCTGAATTACTAATTGCATTTGCAACAAATCCACCAAACAAGCACCCATCCGTCGTCACCTTCATGGCGCATTTATCTTGGTGAACAGTAAATTGTTTGAATTGAAAATAAGAATTAGCCATAGCTGTATTTTACCATTCAGCTCTTGCAGTAGAATTGATAGACAGTTCTGCAAATTTACCTTCCATATATTTATAGTAACCGGTTATTGCAATCATACCAGCATTATCAGTACAATATTCAAATGCCGGAATAAAAGTATTCCAACCAAGTTGCTTCCCCGTTTCTTCAAATGCTTTCCTTAATCCGCTGTTAGCTGAAACCCCACCTGCAATACAAATATCTTTGATACCAGTTTCTACCGAAGCTTTTTTTAGTTTATTTAAAAGGATAGTAACGATGCGGTATTGAATCGAAGCACAAATATCAGGCAGATTCTTTTCTATGAATTCTTTTTTTTCTTCTTCTGTTGCTGTAAACGCTGCTTTAAATAAATTACTCTTACCTGCATTTTGTAAGAAATAAAGAATAGAAGTTTTTAATCCGCTAAAACTAAAATTCAACCCTTCAATTTTCGGTTCAGGAAATTTGAAACGCTTTGGATCACCTCCTTTGGCATATTTATCAATCAACGGTCCGCCGGGATAGGGCAGGCCAAGAATTTTTGCCGACTTATCAAATGCTTCTCCCGCCGCATCATCAATAGTTTCGCCAATTACTTTCATGGATGTTGGTGATTCGCATAAAACTATTTGTGTATGTCCTCCGCTAACTGTCAGGCATAAAAAAGGAAAAGAAGGTTTTGGGTCGTTAATCAAATTGGCAAGCACATGTGCCTGCATATGATGAACGGCAATTAGAGGTTTGTTTAGAGATAAGGACAATGATTTTGCAAACTGTCCGCCAACTAGCAAAGAGCCAATCAAACCCGGTGCTTGTGTGAAGGCAATTGCATCAATCTCTGATAGTTCAATATTTGCTGTCTTAATTGCAGCATCTACAACCGGAACAATATTTTGCATATGAGCTCTTGAAGCTAATTCAGGTACCACACCACCATACTGTTCATGCACTGTTTGATTGGCAATATAGTTCGACAATATTTTTCCATCCACACAAACAGCGGCTGATGTTTCATCACAAGAAGATTCTATTGCGAGGATGGTAACCCCCAATACCCTTGAATGGGGCTTACTTACAATAGTAGTTTTTATTTCTTCTTTAGGCATTACGCAAAATTAATGAATAATGATAATGTTAAATAATTGATAAGTGCTCCCCTTTAGAGCCTGTCCCGATTTTTTCGGGAGGCAGGGAGGTTAACTTCTTATCGCTACAACAGGGTCCATTCTAGCTGCTTGTCTTGCCGGAATATATCCAGCTACAATCCCAACAAAAATGCAAATGAAAATAGCTAATGCCATATTAGTGGTAGAAATATATACAGGGAAGTCTAATGCTTTTGTTAACAATTGTGTTAATCCAAAAACTAATAGTAAACCAATCAAACCCCCAATGATGCATAAGAAAGCAGACTCCAATAAAAACTCGGCCAGTATCACTCTTTTCTTTGCACCAATTGCTTTTTTCAATCCTATCTGGCTGGTTCGTTCTCTTACTGATACAAACATGATATTGGCTACACCAAACATTCCAACAATTAATGAAAGAGCTGCAATAGCCCAACCGCCAATGTTAAGGCTAACGAATGCCGAACTGATAGAGTCACTAAAATCATTAATGTCGTTCAGTGTAAAATCATTTTCTTTAGTTGGTGTAAGTTTATGAATGGCCCTAACGACGCCAGTAAGATTTTCTTTCAAGGCTTTGCTGGTGATTCCTTCTTCGCCTTGTATCATAATCACAGGATCGGCTTTGTATTCATTCATTATTGTGCGTGCAAAACGATAGGAGATTAATACACTCTGGTCAAAATCCCAGCCGCCAATCATTTGTTTTCCTTGCTTTGTAATGATTCCTGTTATTGCTAATTTCTGACCTCTTATTTCAATCGTTTTGTCAATAGCAAGTTCTGCTGTTCCAAATAATTTTTCAGCCACACTAAACCCTACTACAACAACAGGAATTCCTCTTTCAAATTCAGCGTTGGATATATAACGACCTTGCATCAATTCTATTTGTTGAATTTGTTCAAAGTCTTCATTTACGCCATAAATGTTTACATTGGAAAGCAAGCTATTGGCATAGCCAACATCATCTGTAACTTTTATACGGAAGGCAATATATTTTGCACCAGCAGTTCTTTCTCGTATAAATTTTATTTCGTCGTATTTAGGAGCAGGCCTGTTTACATATCGCCACCAGGGAAAATCGGGGCCTCCACCGGCTGAATAATCCCATTTATCAAGGTAAATAGTGTTATTGCCCAACGATTTTATTTCGTTCTGAATATTTCTTTCCAGGCTGCCAACGGTGGCCAGCACACTAATGATGCAGAAGATGCCAATTGTAATTCCGAATAAGGAAAGAAATGTGCGGAGTTTATTTTTCAATAACTCCTGCAAAGCCATTTTAAAACTACTGGTAATTATTTCTATGGAGCGGCGAATCACAATGCAAATTTACCGGATAGTGGGAGAGAAAAGAAGTTTTATTTGGTTACCAGCTTTAGTGCTACTATCATCCCCGCCTGACCATATTATTATTAAATATTGTAATCGGGCAGGATCCCTTGTGTCACACTCTTCAGCTGCATATCGTTACTCAGCATTTTGTTGTACACCTAAATCGGTGGCAAGGCCATCAAGACTTTTTAAATTATTCTGTTGTACATAATCATACAAACCATCTTTCCCTTTTTTCTCCGCCCATTCAAAGTGAATATCTCTTTCACCAACATAATTAAACAGTGGCACACCAAATCCGCAGGATGTTTGTATCAAGTCAATATCAGCAATAATCAATTGTCTGGTACTTGGATAAATAGTGAAATGTGGAGCATATTCTTCCCACGAAGGAGTACTTGGCAATACTGTAAACCCTTTTCCATAAAGCCGTAAAATATTCGGAGCACCTTCAAAGGAAGTAAACATGAATGTGATGCGACCATTCTCTAATGTGTGGGCAGAAGTTTCATTGCCGCTGCTTATAAGATCCATGTAGCCGACTTTTGTATCAGATAAAACCTGGAAACAATCTAGTCCTTTTGGCGAAAGGTTAACTCGTCCATCGCCACTTAAGGGTGCAGTGCTTACAAAAAAGATATGCTGTTGCTGGATAAAATCTTTATGTGCCTGTTTAATAGAGTCGTGGAATTTACCCATTTTTTATTTTTTTTGAAATACAAGTAAGGAAAGAAATCTTGTAATATTATAATTCTTTTTCAAAATACATCAGGTTCTCTTTATCTCCTTCGATAGTAATAATTTTTATGAACTTTAATCCTAGTTTGTCTATCAGTTTTTGCGATGTAACATTTTCTTTTGTTGTGATGGCACAAACTTTTTGTAACCCAAAATCTTCTTTCCCTGCTTTTAACAAACGGCTTGCAGCTTCGTATCCATAGCCTTTGCCTTCATATTCTTGAAGAAAAGCAAAGCCAATATCTACAATTGGAAGTCCGGGTCTTTCATACAGGCCACATGCACCAATTGGGATGTTGCTTTCTTTTTCTATTACAAGGTTGTTTCCATAGCCTAATTTTTCCAACTGTGTTATCATTCTTACTTGGATGTACTCTACGGCTTCAGCTTCTGTATGAACATTTCTGTCGCCTATGTATTGAAGCCATTTAGGACTATTTAGCAATATTAGAAGAAATGGGGCATCTGAAATTTCAAATGGTTTTAGAATAAGCCTTTCTGTTTCAAATGATAGATAAGGTGATATCATTTTCATGCAAATGGTTTTTTGGTCTTTTGCTAATGTATAAATTTTTGTTCTTATTATCAGTCGCAAAAATAGCTTGTAATCTCAGTTGTTAGCAAATCCTGATTATCTTCATTCATTATGGTGGTTGTTTTTCAATCCTTATTTGTCTTGGGAGGGCTTATTATCCTCATTCTTTTAGCTTTTCGAATGAAAGGGGAAAAAGCAGTTATTAATATGCCGGAGAATTATAAAGAGTTGCTTGAAGATTATGTACAGTTTTACCGACAACTTGATGAAGCAGATAAAAGACTATTTGAGAAAAGAGTAGAAAAGTTTTTAATAGATGTAAAAATAACTGGGGTTAATGCAGAAATAGAAGAAGTAGACAGGATTTTGATTGCGGCTGGTGCCATCATTCCGGTATTTATTTTTTCTGATTGGGAGTATATCAACTTACAAGAGATTTTACTCTATCCAGGGTCTTTTAATGAAGAATTTGATCAGGCAGGAACGGATCGATATATAGCGGGTATGGTTGGTACTGGAGCTATGCAGCATAAAATGATATTGACTAAATGGCAATTGCGGCAAGGCTTTATTAATAACAACGACACTCACAACACGGCTATTCATGAGTTTGTACACCTAGTTGATAAAATGGATGGGACCATGGATGGTGTGCCGGAGATAATTCTGGAAAGAAAATATGTGCAGCAATGGAAAAATATTATGGATTCCACCATCTGGCAAATGAAAACCTATGGTTCAGATATCAATATGTATGGTGCAACGAGCCATATAGAATTTTTTGCTGTTATCTCCGAATACTTTTTTAAGCAGCCAGAACTGTTAAAGACTAATCACACAGAAGTTTATGATATGTTGCAGCGGATTTATAGAACCCGGGATTGATTTAACAAAAGATAATGCCGAAGTTTTTCTTTATTTTAATTAATAAACGTATTTTTTAATCACTAAACTATTAATATATGAATAAGGTTTTGACTATTTGTATTGCACTATTCTTCAGTCTACAAAGTTTTTCACAACAAGACAGCACAACGATTGAACAGTATTGCGCTGTTGTTGCAACACCGAGACTTTTAAGCACTAAGGTTACAATCAATATTGACTTCGGAGAAAGCAGAAGTGTTTGGAAGGATAACCGCTTGAAAACTGAAGAAGGGAAGGTGAAGAAATTTAATACTGTCATTGATGCATTAAATTATATGGGCAATAATGGCTGGCAATTGGTTAATGCTTTTCCTGTAAGTACTGGTACCAATTCATTTGTATATAATTATGTTTTTCGAAAGGTTTTTTTAAGGGAAGAAGGCATAGAAGTGGAATAGCCGGCTTTTTATTATTATAAATTCCAGTAGATGATATTTCATCTACTGGAATTTTGTTTTTTAGGTATTATTTTTTTGTCCTGCTAATAAAGTGAATAATTATTCTATTAACAAGTTATCTTGAAACAAGACTTCTCAATTTATCTGTGTCTTCCAGTTTTTCATATTTGATAGGAATCTCTTTTGAAAATCCTGTTTTTGTTAGCCGTGCCACCCCATCAATTCTTATAAGTACTTCTTTCTTTTTGTAAATATCATGTTGCTTTATTGCGCTGATATTATCTACTTTTAAAATGGCGGGTAGTATGAATTCGGCCCTTTTTTTTATTGACACCTGGTTTTCTAATTCAAAGCGACCGATGTATTGATTATCGATGTACACATCGCCTCTGGCAGATGATAAAACGACATTGAAGTTGTTAGGATTGTAATAGATAAGTTCCGCACCTGCTTTTGATTTTAATAAACCTATATCAATCATCCTTACATTCTGAATGTCCCGGAACTCCGGCTCCTGCACATTTTTATATGTTTTACATGATACTAGAACAAATGAGCTGAGTAATAAAGTAGAAATAATAGTTTTCATGTTGTTTGATTTTATTTGTTAAGAAACAGACTGTCCTTGTTCTTTATCAAACTATCGGGCCAACTTTTGTTAAATATGTCTAAACAAAGAATGATAAAAAATTATTATTCTACTCTAACATACCAATGAGCCTGAATTAAATTAGCAAGACTAATGCCTGAGTACTCTACTCTTCCATTGGTGTTTTGCTGCGTTGGCCACGGGTCTCTTACTACTATTGATTGAACAATTGGGCCATTAGTACTTTGCGTATAGCTGCAAGCAGTTATCACTACAGCATGGCCACCTGAGGCACTTGTTTGATAACCTATTAATACCGGTCGTTGTCCAGAAAGTTCTTGTATAAGGTAAGCTGGTGTAGGCGCACCGTAACTTAAAGTAGCTGCTACTTTATATTCGTCACCATCGTTGTCAGAGCTCCATTTATTGAGGTTGTTTGTTATAACATTAAAACTTCCTGTCCAGTTGGGTAAAGTTCCATTTGCACTTTTGCCGTAACTTTTTTCTACAATTTGTTCTTGTGTAATATTTACACCGTAATAATTTAATATCATCTGAATAGAAGCGGCCCAGCACCAGTTAGAGTTGCGCTGACTAGATGCATAGTAATTGAAATTTTCGGTTTGAATGCCTACGTAGTTTAATTGCTGGCTAAAAGTTTGTTGTGTAATGCCAATTGTTAACATTATGAACACAACGAGTTTGAATCTTTTTAACATGGTAGTGGTTTTAAAGTTTGCTGAATTCGTTATTTGGAGTTCTCTAATTTATTAAAACAACATATTGAGGATGCAATGGAAACGAAAATTCCATGTA
>Ga0209477_1000112_pt1 | contig 42696 bp, 42 predicted proteins | sample KloWWTupernatant_FD_187180 | JGI IMG/M metagenome (GOLD analysis project Ga0209477, IMG submission 187180) | Active sludge microbial communities from Klosterneuburg, Austria, studying microevolution and ecology of nitrifiers - Klosterneuburg... | ecosystem: Engineered > WWTP > Aerobic digester >...
AATACCTCGAGGCGCCCTGAAAAATCTGACCAACGGGACGTCAGCCGGACAGCGGGCCGAGCTCAGTGTGGAGTTGTTCGAAGATCTCATCGGCTCCCCAAGCCTGCGCCGCAGTGAATGCGATTTGCCGCCGCTGATGGGGTGAGGGAGCCTCGGACGGCTTGTACGCCAAGTCGTGCTCAGCCTCGCTCCAAGCGTGCTGAAACAACGTCTTCACTTGGAGTTCGAAGAATTCAGGCGTCTTCGCGCGGTCGGCATCGTCGTCGACCACGTCTTCCGGGATCGCCATGATGAAGTGCCGGCCAACATATCCAAACTGATCCACGGAATCGGGCACGAGATCCTTGCTCTCGATCCTCCGAAAGTAGCGGTTGAGCATTTCGCTGACCGCCTTTACGTCTTGCTTGTAGAAGACGATGACACGAGCGCCGACTAGATCCTGGATTTGTTCGAATGGATGCTCGTACTTTCGTGCTCCCGCGCTAGTCACTTTCATTGCCTTGCCGATGAATCGCTCGGGGCTCTTGGCCCGCGCCGAAACTCGATCAATGCGCGGCATCTGGGCAAGCAGCTCTCGGATGTGGGCCTGCAACTTCCTCGCAAGCGGAGTCAACATCGCGGCATGGCGTGCTTTGTATTCAGTGAGGAGTGCGTCGTCCGTCATTTCGTTCTCTTAAGCTTCTCGTCGACGACGTGCCCAGCAGCAACAAATACCGTTTCCTCATTACGCCGTGTCGCCTTGAAGCACTCGTCAAACCTCTCAACCGGGGCTGTCATAACCGCCCCGCTGTCGAGCTCCACCTGTTTGTAGGCGAGGTACTTTGAGAATTCACCTACATCGAAGCGGAATTTCTCGTGCACCAGGCGGTGAGGATTGACGTTCGACAGGATGGCCCGTTTTGCGGCTTCCGACAGATGAAAGCTATCGCAGAAGTCGGAGATCGTCATCGCCTTCTTCGGAAGATTTGCGGCCAACTGGGCCGCGAAGGTGATCTGCGCCTTGATCTGAACGTCCGATGTGGTTTGGATCGCCAACTTCATGGCGTTGGCTAGCCGCTTGGTGCCCTGCGCGGCCGTTGTCGACAACTCCGACAGTAGGAAGTCTACGATCCAATAGTCGGCTACGGCTTTGCTCCCGTGGTTGATCTGCTTGTCCACCACGTGGCCCTTCCAGATCTGGCTGGGCCTTCCGTCGAGTACGTACGTGGCTGACTTGTATGAGTAGGCGCTCTTTAGGAATACCTGCTCGACGAATTGAACAGTGAGCTTCTCGCTGCTCTTTTCGGCGACAACCCCCTCGTCGGCCGGAAACCGCGAAATCACCAGTCGCGTGTCACTCTCTCCATCATCGCCAATGCAGATGAACAGCAGTCCCATGCCCGAGGTGCCCGAGGTCGCGCCTTGCAGCCTCTTCGCCAACGGCGCGGCTGTAGCCACGGCGGGCTTTGCCAGGAGCGCCAGAAGCTCGGTGCGCACGACGTTCTCCTGCTTCTCACCGTCCGATACGAACATAACGGGGACATTGCAGTCCTTGGCCGAGCCGTCGAAGATGTCTTTGAGCATCTTGCATAGCTTTCCGTCATCCAAGGGTATTTGTGTGCCGCTCACTGCGGCGACCTCCCCGGGCTGGTTCTTCTTCGGATAGGTTAGGAAGCTGAAAATCTTCTTCACCGGCATCGGCACTCCCCAGTAGTCCCCCCGGGCACTGATGATAGGTCGGGCGCCCAGAAACGCCCAGCCGCGGTCACAACGTACCGCCTTTGCACATGCGTATCGCCACCTCGCATATCCACTTCGTCCATTCGGTTGGGGCGGCGTTTGCGAGCGCTACGCAGCCCTTGGACCGGGAGGCAGCCTTAGCACGTCCGCCTCCTCGGACGCGCTCCTGCGCAGAGAATGGGGAAGCTCGCTGAATCCGACTGCCGCGCAACCGACGCCCGAATTGGGTCCGTTGGTCGCGGTGCCACTCGGAGTTCAGCATGCAAGGCTACGTTCGCACTCCTCGCGCTGCGGTCGCAGGGTCGTTTGCAGAAAGCGATCGCGCCGATTCGGATCGGCTCAATGGCAACCTCCTTCGGCAACCCATCGCATCCGCTGTCCATTCCCTTGGGGCGCCTGATCGCCGTTCGCTTGCAGGGCGACGACCTGCGCGTTGCTATAGCAGCACGCGAGGGCATATGGATACGACCAGCGGCAGTGATGACGATCGCACAGGCCGAGAGATGGACGACAACCTCGGCCTTCGCGCCCGCGCGAACGCGCGAGCGCCTACGACCAAGGCGTAAAGAAAATATGACGGGCGGTACGACGCTCGCCCCCAGATCGACTGCTCTACCTGCGCGAAGACTTGACGAGCGCCTTCTTCGGCGCTCGCCGCGAAGGCGCGGCGCTCGCCGCAGCCTTCGCCGCTCGTATCCGAAGGAGCGTCTGCATTCGCTCGACATCGTTCGAACCGAGCCTTTGCGACATCGTCTTGATGTCGCTGAGGACGCTCGGATCGAAGAGAAGTTCGTCCCCGCCGTCTTCAACCCCCGCTTCCAGATCGCTTTTCCGGCGCCGCTCGAGGTACGAGTTCACGAGCATCACGGGCATGCCGGTCGCCTTGGCGACCTCTCGCGCCCGCTCCGTGCGACGCGACGCCTCGAGCGCTTCGAGCTGCGGCCGATAGCGAACGCCGCGGGCATGCGTGTAGATTTGCATCGAGGCCGGACTGTGATGACCGACGAGCGTCATGATTCGCGAGTCGTCCAGATCGGATTCTTCGACAAGCGTCGAGATGTACTCGTGCCGGCCGGAGTGCGGCCGAAACCGGAGCGGAAGTAGTCCCTGCGCCTTCATGTCCCGCACCGATCCGCTGTAGGGAAACGACGTCAATTCGCCGTTTCTCGCCACCGCCGGGAACACCCATTCGGAGTCGCCGAAGGCATCGATTTCGCGAATCGTGATGTCCTCGAGCTGATTGCCCAGCACGTGAATCGCCGCACCCGTGAGCGGAATCGTGCGCGGCTGGTTCTTGTACTTCGTGTTCTGGAAGGTCACCTTGCGCGCATCGAGATCGACGTCGCGCCAGCAGGCATTGGACCACTCGCCGGGACGGGCGCCGGTTTCGCGAACCAGCAGGCAAAGCCGCGCCACGGCTCGAAATCGATAGGTCGGGTGCGTAAGTGCGGTAATCAGCGAACCTTGGTCGCCCGCCGCCATGCGGCGGTTCTCGCGCGGCGCGCTCGGGCGTCGAACACCGATGCACGGATTGGCGCTGAGCATCGAGCGCTTCTGTGCGAAAGCGAAGACGGCCGACAGTGCAGCGACCTCGTTGCGCACGGTGTCCGGGCGCATGCCCGCTTTCTGGCGCGCCACGATGAACGAATCGATGTCATCGGCCGTGATCGCCACGAGCGCGCGATCGCCCAGGCGAGCCAGACCCGGCTTGACGTGCGTCTCCTCCGAGCGGCGCGTGTTCGCCTTTTTTTCGAGGAATTGGCGCGACTCGAGGTACAGGCCCCAGGTCTTGTCCAGCGTCGGGCCGGTGCGCTTGGCCCCGCGCCCGAGGTACTGCGCCTGCGCTCGACGCGCCGCGGCTTCGGTGTCATAGGTCGTGTCGACCTGCAGATCGGCGCGGCGGACCTGCAGGCGATAGCGCCCGGAGGGCAAGAGGTGGATTCCCATGTGCAGTGACTTCCAGTAGCGGCGACCAACGATGGTCCGTGTGCAATCCTGTGCAAACCGACTGCAGTCTAGGCCGCCCGCCCGCTGGAAATCAAGGAACTACGCACACGTCAGAAGCCTGAAAATCCTTGTGTCGGCGGTTCAATTCCGTCCTTGGCCACCATCCTCGTCGAGCCGTTCGACGCGCTGCCGCCGACCTGACTGACGACGTTCAGCCCCTACGCGGCCAGCCCCCTACGCGGCCAGCCCCCTACGCCGTCAGCCCCCTACGCTGGCAGTACGCACACTCGCCGCACCCGGACCGTCCGTCGCGGGCAGGCGTCCCCCCTCGTCTTCCCAGGTCTGCAGACGCTCGACCGGCAGCCCGGTTCGCTCGGCCAGGCGCTCGCGGTGCACCTGCCGACACGCGTTCCAGCCGGCGGCCACGATGCCGACCAGCGACAGCAGCTTCAGGGCTTCACCGAAGCGACCACGCGCCGCTGTCGGGTCCTGGCGGCGGGTGCGAATGAACGACTTGCGCATGACGACTTCCTCCGTCGGGTGTGGATGCCGCACCCGTGCAATCGCGATGCCCGGAAACGACGCCGGATGGACCTGCAAGGTTTTCCGGCTTCGCGCGCCACTGCAGGACTCGGCCCGGGCGGGCATACCGGGCACGCGGTTTGCGCGACGGACGTCGAGAGGGCGATCCCGGCCGCCGCGCCGACTGCCTTCCGTCACCGCACCACTTCAAGGAGTCCACACCATGGCTGTCCAGGAATCCCGCATCCCCTTCCCGTCCTCGAACAATCCTCCGCAAGACCCGTCCGCAGGGAACGGGCAGGCCGCCAACCTGGTCGATCGCGTCGCGAGGAGTGCCCACGAGACGATCGACCACCTCGCCGAGCGCGCCGTGCCGCAGGCGCAGCGCCTCGAGGCCGGCGTCGCCGAGGCGAGCACGGCGCTCCAGCAGCGCGCCGCGCAGGCGCACGAACTCTCGGCCGAGTGGGTCGATACCCTGCGCACCACGGTTCGCGAGCACCCGTTGGCGACGCTGGCGGCGGGCGTGGCACTCGGCATGCTCGTGTCGCGCTTGCGCTGAGCGCCGACGTGAACGGTGTCGACACCGCTGGCGATCGGCGCGTCCGCGAGGCCGCGTCGACGCTGGAACTTCTGCAGCGAATCCTGCGCGAGCTGCCCGGCCTCGTCAGCGACCGCGTCGAGCTGTTGTCGCTGGAGCTGCTGCGCGCCGGGCGAGCGCTGGCGCAGATCGTCGCGCTGCTCGTGGCCGTCGCGATCCTCGGCGTGACCGCGTGGATCGCAGCGTGGGCCGCCGTCGCGCTCGCGCTGGTCGAGAGGACCGGACTGCACTGGGGCTGGGCGCTCGCGGCGGTACTGACCGTCAACGCCGTGGCGGCGTGGATCGCCGTGGCCCGCGTGCGCAGTTTGTTTCCTCGCCTCACGCTCCCGGCGACGAGACGGCAACTGACCCTTCGAGACGACACGTTTCGCCCGCGTGTCCATCCCGCGGCCGACCTGGGAATAACGAGCCATGACACCAACACCCGACGCACGGCCACTTGACGACGTCGAAGGACGCGCTGCATCCGCCGACCTCGAAGCGCGGATCGCCGAGATGGAAGGGCGCATCGTCGCCCGCCAGCGGCACCTGATCGCGCAGGCGCAAGCCGTGGAGGAGCGTGTCCAGCAGGCGCTTCAACCCCGACGCGTGCTGCCGCCGCTGGTGGCGGTCGCGCTGGGAGCCGCGGCGCTCTGGTCGGTGACGCGGCACCGTGGCGCGGATCGCCACAGCGCACCGCGGCCGCTCGGCACACCGCGCACGTTCTCCCCGGCAACCGGCCGCTGGTCGAGACTAGTCGAGATCGGACGGCCGATCGTCGGTGCCCGCCTCGGCCTCGGCGCACACCCGACGCTCGCGACGGTCCTGCTGTCGGCCGGCCTGCCGCTGCTCCGGCGGCTGTTCGACTTGCGGACCTCCCGCCACACGACGATTCGGTGATCGCGTGCCACGCGCTATCTGGAAAGGCGCAATCGCCTTTGGCCTCGTCCATGTTCCCGTGGCGCTCTACCCTGCCGTACGAGCGTCCGGCGTGGACTTCGACTGGCTGGACGCACGCACGATGGACCGGGTCGGGTACAAGCGCGTCAACAAGCGCACCGGCAGGGAAGTCGCGCCGGAGCACGTCGTTCGCGGCGTCCGGAGCGCCGAGGGTGAGTACGCGGTGCTCGACGACGACGAGATTCGCGCCGCGTATCCCCGCACCACCCAGACGATCTCGCTGGAGTCCTTCGCGTCCGCAGCCGAAATCCCGTTCGTCTACCTCGACCGCCCGTTCTACCTCGAACCGCACAGTCGTGGAGAGAGGGTCTACGCGCTGCTGCGCGACTCGCTTGCGGCGTCGGGCAAGGTCGGCATCGCACGCGTCGTGATCCAGACGCGCGAGCACCTCGCCGCGCTCGTACCCGACGGTCCGCTGCTCGTGCTCGAGACGCTCCGCTGGGGTCGGGAGATCCGCGACGCCAGCGACTTGCGGCTGCCGCCCGCCGGCAAGTCGGCGAACGGCCCGAAGGAAGCCGAATTGAAGATGGCGCGCGCGCTGATCGACGAAATGACCGAGCCGTGGGATCCGCGGCGACACGAGGATCACTTCGAAGCTGCGATCATGAAGCTCGTCGACAGGAAGATCGAACGGGGCGATACCGAACGAGTCGAGCCGCTCGAGACCGGCACGATCGCGCCGCGCGCCAGCAACGTCGTCGACCTGACCGAGTTGCTCAAGCGCAGCCTGGCAAACGGCGCGCGCCCTGCCGGTCGAGAGCCCGCACCGGGCAAGCGTGAACGCGGGCGGCGACGGGCCTGAGGTCGCGCGTGCGCAAGCGGACCGACACTCTCGGCGAGTACCGGGCGCGGCGCGACTTCCGGCGCACGCCCGAGCCCGAACCCCGACCGGCGAGCCGCGGCGCCCGGCGACCTGCGTCGAGCGCCGAGCGCATCCCGGCCGCGACGCGGCTACCGGCGTTCGTCGTCCAGAGGCACGAAGCACGCCGCCTGCACTGGGACTTTCGACTGGAGCTCGACGGCGTGCTCAAGAGTTGGGCAGTCCCGAAGGGTGTGTCGACGGACCCGGCGACGCGGCGCCTGGCGGTGCAGGTCGAGGATCATCCGCTGGCGTACCACGCCTTCGAGGGGACGATCCCCGCGGGCCAGTACGGCGCAGGCACGGTGTCGATCTGGGACCAGGGTCGCTGGGAATCGACGGGGGACCCGCGCGCCGGGCTGGCGCAGGGCAAGCTGCACTTCGCGCTGCACGGCCAGCGACTGCGTGGGCGCTGGACCCTAGTGCGCACCGGGGCCGGCCCGAACTGGCTGCTGTTCAAGGACCGCGAACGACCCGTCGCAGCGCCGGGAACGCCGGCCGCGCTCCCCGTGACATTGAAGCCGCAGCTCGCGACCGCTGCCGCGCGGCTGCCGAACGATCCGGACACCTGGCTCTACGAACTCAAGTTCGACGGCTATCGCGTGCTCATGCGTCGCGACGGGCGCACGACCCGGCTGTACACGCGAAACGGCCTCGACTGGACCGAACGCTTCGGCAGCCTCGCGGGCGAGCTACGGCGATCCGCGCTGCCCGACGGCTGGTACGACGGGGAAGTGGTCGCACAGCGTCCGGACGGCGTGCCCGACTTCGGCGCGTTGCAGGCGGCAATGGAAAGGGGAGACACGGACGCCGGAGCGCGACTGGTCTACTACCTTTTCGACCTGCCCTTCTGCGCAGGCCGGGACCTGCGCCGCGAACCGCTCGAGCGGCGGCGCTCGGAACTGCAGCGATTGGTGGCTGCGAACGCACGCGAACGGCTGAGGTTCTCGGAAGCCTTCGAGGTCGCGCCCGACGACCTGTTCGCGAATGCCTGCCGGATGGGGCTCGAGGGGCTCGTCGCGAAGCGCCGCGACGCGCCGTACGTGTCTTCGCGCTCGCGGGACTGGCTCAAGGTCAAGTGCCGGGAACGGGAGGACTTCGTCATCGGAGGCTATACGGCGCCATCGGGCGGTCGAAGCGGCTTCGGCGCGCTGATGCTGGGCGCCCGTGATCCCGCGAAGACGGCGCTGCACTACGTGGGCAACGTCGGCGCCGGTTTCGACGAGTCCGCGCTGGAGCGCCTGTCGCGCAGGCTCCAGGCCCTGCGGACCGGGCGCAGTCCGTTCGCCGACGGTCCTCCCCCCACGCGTGTCACCCACTGGACAAGGCCGGTCCTGGTCGCGCGCGTCGCCTTCGGTGGCTGGACGCGCACCGGGCGGCTGCGCCATCCGGTGTTCCAGGGGCTGCGCGAGGACGAGCCGGCCGGGGAAGCCCGCACGGGCACTGCACGATCGCGTTCGCTGAGCCACCCGGACCGTGTCATCGATCAGGAAAGCGGCGTCACCAAGGGCGAACTGGCCGAGTACTACGAGGCCGTCGCGCCGTGGATCGCGTCGCACCTGGCCGATCGACCCGCCGCGCTGCTGCGCGCGCCGCGCGGCATCGACGCCAGGACCTTCTTCCAGAAGCACGCAGGCGGACACGCGTCGCCACAGGGCATCCACAGTGCCACGCTCGAAGGCGGCGCGAAAATGCTGTCGATCTCGGTGCCCACCGGCCTGCTGTCGGCCGTGCAGTGGAACGCGATCGAGTTCCATACCGCAGGTGAACGAGTGGCCGCACCCGGCGAACCCGAGCGCCTGACCTTCGATCTGGACCCGGGAGAAGGGGTGAGCTGGCGGAAGTTGGCGGAAGCCACGGAACTCGTTCGCGTCCTGCTGACCGAACTCGGACTCGAGCCCTTCCTGAAGACCAGCGGCGGCAAGGGACTGCACGTCGTGGTCCCGCTGCGGCGCGGCCACGACTGGGACGGCTGCAAGACCTTCGCCAGGGATGTCGCGGACCACCTGGCGCGCACGGTCCCGGAGCGGTTCGTCTCGGTCAGCGGTCCGCGCCGACGAGTCGGGAAGGTGTTCGTCGACCATCTGCGCAACCGGCCCGGCGCCACCACGGTGTCCGCGTGGAGCGCGCGTGCACGTCCGGGCATCGCCGTCTCCGTGCCGCTGCACTGGGACGAACTGTCACCGGCCGGGACGCCGTTGCGCTGGACGATCCGCGACGTGCCGAAGGGCCGACCCGAGGGCAACTCGCCCTGGACCGCTTATGCGCGCGCGCGACGCTCGCTCGCCGCGGCCCAGCGTCGCATGGCCGCGGCAACCGGCTGACCGGCCGCGATGGCGAGGCCCGGCGAGCCCGGGCCATCGGGTCGACGCGGATACGACCCGGCAACAATTCCGGCCGGCGCTGAAATCGGCCGGTTACCCGGCTCGTCCACAGTGCCCCGGAGACAGCCTGCAGCACTTGCAGCGACCCACTCACTTCGGCCCCACAGGAGGTGCGCCATGGACAAGCCCGTCGTCAACGTGATCGTCGACCTGGAGCGAGGCATCGACCGCGCGCGATTGCACGAAGTGCGCACGGCGCTGGCCGACCTGGACGGCGTCGTCCACGCCCAACCCAGCGAGCGGCTCGAGCGGATGATGCTGGTCGGCTACGATCCGGCCGTGACCAGCGCACAGGCGATCCTCGCCACAGTGCGCCGGCGCGGACTCGGCGCCCACCTGGTCGGCATGTAGGCATTCCCGGGCGGCGCTTGCGTGCCGGCCGCCCCTCCCCGGCGACCGACCACTCGTCGGCCGCGCACGCGCGGCGTGCCGGAAAGTCCGAGCATGGCGGTATGCCATCGACCGGGTCCGCCCACCGCATCTCGCGCGCCGCCGGCTGCGATCCGCCCGGCGGCTCGAGCGCGCCGCGGACCGCTCTGGTCGTCGCGCTGATCGGCCTGCTGGCGGCCTGTGGCGGCGGAGGCGGCGATCCGGCCGGCTCGACCGCTACGCTGGCGACGGCAAGCGCCCAGCCGGCACCCGGCACGACGACGGCCAGCACGCCGACGACGAGCGTCGGCGCCGTCGCGGCGCTCGAACAGCTGAACGCCGCACGCGCCGTGCCGCGCACCTGCGGCGGCACCGAGTTGCTGCCGGCGGTCGCGCCGCTGCGCTGGAATCCCGCGCTCGAGCAGGCAGCGATCGGCCATTCCGAATGGATGCAGGCGAGCGACACGTTCGACCACACCGGCGCCGACGGCTCGAGCGTCGGCACACGGGCGACGGCGGCCGGCTACACGTGGAAGATGGTCGGCGAGAACATCGCTGCCGGGCAGCCGGACCTGTCCTCGGTGATCGGCGCCTGGCTCGCGAGCCCGGGGCATTGCGCGAACATCATGCACCCGGACTTCGTCGACACGGCGCTCGCGCTCAAGCCGGGCACCTCGTCGAACACCTACCGAACCTGGTGGACGCTGGTGTTCGCCCGGCCGCCCTGATCAGCGCACCAGTTCCGCGCGCAGCGCGCGCAGCACCTGCTTGATCCGCGCAGCGCGCTCCGGTCCGACGCGGATCATGATCTTGCGTCCGGCCGACAGCTTCTCCAGCAGCGGGTCGGCGAAGCGGTAGTGGACCTGCGGCTGCGTCAGCCGGATCGGACCGGTCACCTCGGGCGCGGTCAGCATGTCGTCGATCGCTTCCACGACGCGGTCGTTGAAATGCGCGTTGGGGAAGCCCATCGCGCGGTACTCCTGCTGCAGCAGCGGGTAGAAGCGCAGGTAGATCGCGACCATCGTCCCGGGATCCAGCGACTCGGCGAAACTCACGAACGCGTCGTAGCGCGCGTAGTTGTCCGGCTGCAAGGTCATCGACTGGCCCTGCAGCGCCACGGCCAGCGCGCCAGGAACGCGCTTGACCGCGCTGAGTTGCGCCGGAATGCGCTCGCGCGGCAGGTGATCGACCGTCACGACGAAGCGGCGCGCAAAGTCCTGCAGGTTCAGGAACTGCCCCAGCGCGTCGCGCTTCGCGAGCGCGAGCAAGGCTTCGAGGATCGGCGCGTCGCTGCGCTCGGGCGCTGGCATCGTCGCCGCGTCGGGCACCGTGCCCGGGAGCGGATGCTTCGGCCCGTCGGCGACCGGCGCGGGAACGGGGGGCACGGCCTCCGCAGCGGGCGCAGGCGCGCCGGCCCCGGTCGCGGGCGGTGCGGCGCCGGCGGCGGTCGTCTCGGCAGGCGGCGTCGCCGTTCCCGGCGGCACCGGTTTCGGTGTCTCGCGCTGCCACAGGTACAGGCCGCCGACGATCGCAGCAGCGGCCACCAGGATCAGCCACCACGGCGGCCCCGCCGTGGAAGCCGGAGGCATGTTCGGAGGCGGCATCGGTTTCCCTTCCGGCGTTCTACTTCCGAAAAGGGCGAGCGTACCTCAGATCACGCCCTGCGCGATCATTGCGTCGGCCACCTTGACGAAGCCCGAGATGTTCGCGCCGTCCACGTAGTTGACGCTGCCGTCGTCGCGGCGCCCGTGCCGAACGCAGCTCTCGTGGATCGCCTTCATGATCGCGTGCAGCCGCTCGTCGACCTCCGCGTGCGTCCAGGCCAGCCGCTGCGCGTTCTGCGCCATCTCCAGGCCGGACGTGGCCACGCCGCCGGCGTTGCTCGCCTTGCCAGGCGCATACAGCACGCCGCCCGCGTGGAACACCTCGGTCGCCTCGATCGTGCACGGCATGTTGGCGCCCTCGGCGACGCAGACCGCGCCGTTGGCGACCAGCGTCTTCGCGTCGTGTTCGTCCAGCTCGTTCTGCGTGGCGCACGGCAGCGCGATGTCCACCGGAATGTGCCACGGGCGCCGCCCGGCCTCGAAGCGCAGGCCGAACTGTTCGGCGAACTGCTGCAGGCGCCCGCGACGTTCGTTCTTCAGCGTCATCAGCGCCGCCAGCTTGTCCTCGTCGAAACCGTCCGGAACGTGCACCGTGCCGCCCGAGTCCGACGCGGTGATCACTTTCGCGCCGAGGTCCATCGCCTTGTCGATCGCGTACTGCGCGACGTTGCCGGAACCCGACACGGCCACCTTCATGCCGTCGAACGAACGGCCGACGCGGCGAAGCATCTCCTGCGCGAAATAGACGGTGCCATAGCCGGTGGCTTCGGGTCGCATCAGGCTGCCGCCGTAGCTCAGCCCCTTGCCCGTGAACACGCACTCGGCGTTGTTGCCGAGCCGCTTCATCATCCCCGCCATGTAGCCCACTTCGCGCGCGCCCACGCCGATGTCGCCCGCCGGCACGTCGGTGTCTGCGCCGAGGTGGCGATGCAGCTCGAGCATCAGTGCCTGGCAGAACCGCATCACCTCGCCGTCGCTCTTGCCCTTCGGGTCGAAGTCGGACCCGCCCTTGCCGCCACCCATCGGCAGCGACGTCAGCGCGTTCTTGAAGGTCTGCTCGAAGGCGAGGAACTTGAGGATCGAGAGGTTCACCGACGGGTGAAAGCGCATGCCGCCCTTGTAGGGCCCGATCGCCATGCTGTGCTGGATGCGGAACGCGCGGTTCACGCGCGTGTTGCCGTCGTCGTCGATCCAGGCCACCCGGAACTGCAGCGCCCGGTCGGGTTCGACCAGCCGCTCGAGAAGCGCGTGATCCGCGTACTGCGGGAACTCGTGGAGAAACGGCCAGATGCTGGCCATCACCTCCTTGACCGCCTGCAGGTACTCGGGCTGGTTCGGGTCGCGCTGCGCGATCGACGCGAGGAACTCCTCGGGCGTGGCGTATTTCACCTGGACTCCTGGTTCGAGCTCGTTGGATGGATGCCGACCGTGCGCCACCCGCGAACGACGCCAGGTAACAGGCTCGGGCGCCCGGTACAAAACGGGGCGCGGTCCGCGCCCGGAACGTCGATCGGCCACGGCCGACCCATGGCGATGCGCGGGCAGCGAAACGCCGGACCGCGAATGCTAGCAGGTTCGCCAGGTCCGTCCGACCGCCCGCCGGCGCTCAGCCCGCCAGCTGCCCGCCATCGACGACCAGCGTCTGGCCGGTGATCCAGCTCGCCAGGTCGCTCGCGAGAAACAGCACGGCGTGAGCCACCTCCTCGGGGCGTCCCATGCGACCGGAAGGGATGCCGCGCAGCACCCTGTCGTAGAACTCCGGGTTGCTGCGCCGCGCCTCGTCCCACACGCCGCCCGGGAACTCGATCGAGCCGGGCGCCACGCAGTTGACGCGGATGCGCCGGCCGGCCAGCACGGCGGCCTGGGTCGCCGTGTACTGGATCAGCGCGGCCTTGGCGGCACCGTAGGCCGGCGTGCGCGCGCTCGGCCCCAGGCCCGAGATCGACACGATGTGGACGATCGCGCCGCCGCTCTCCTCCATCCACGGCAACGCGGCACGCGACGCGCGCACGCTGGCCATCAGGTCGACGTCCAGGCTCGCGCCCCAGCCCGCTTCGTCGTCGCTGCGGGCGAACGCCGAAGCGCTGTTCACCAGCACGTCGATGCCGCCGAGCGCTTCCGCCGCGTCGTCGACCCAGCCGTTGACCGCGTCGCCGTCGGCCAGGTCGCAAGCACCGGCATGTACGGTCGCACCGAGATTGCGCAGCTCGGCCTCGGTCTGCCGCAGGCGGTCGACGCCGCGCGCGCAGATCGCCACGTCGGCGCCGGCGGCAGCGAAACCGAGCGCGATCGAGCGCCCGATTCCACGACTGCCGCCGGCGACCAGCACCTTGCGGCGGTTGAACGAGACGTGCATGGCAGCCTCCCGACGAACGGAGCGACGCTCCGGGACCCCGACAGGCATTATGCGGGGCATGGACCCTCGCCCGATGCGACTTCCGGGGCGCAAGGCCCGGCGCTCCGTGCTCGCTGCGCTGGCGGCGTCGGCATTCGTCGCCCGCGCTCCCGCGCTGGCGCGCCCGCCGCCGTCCGGAATCATCGGCCGCCAGCGCGGCAAGGTGTCGTGGTACGGCCGCCGCTTCGCGGCACGTCGTACCGCCAGCGGCGAGCCGTTCGATCCGGACGCGCTGACCATGGCCCATCGTGCGCTGCCGTTCGGTGCGCTGGTGCGCGTGACCAACCTGCACAACCGGCGCGCGGTGGTCGTGCGCGTCAACGACCGCGGCCCGCACGTCGGCAACCGCATCGCGGACGTCAGCCTCGGCGCAGCCCGCGTGCTCGGCATGGTGCGCAGCGGCGTGGTCGAGGCGCGGCTGGAACTGCTCGCCACCCCGACTCCTGCAAGGCCATGACGACTCCGACCCGCGTGCTGATCCTCGGCGCCGCAGGGCGCGACTTCCACAACTTCAACCAGATCTTCCGCGACGATCCGGCGATCGAGGTAGTGGCGTTCACCGCGACGCAGATCCCGGGGATCGCCGGGCGTCGCTATCCGACCGCGCTGGCCGGGCCACGCTATCCGGCAGGCATCCCGATCGAGGACGAGGCTCGGCTCGAGGCGCTGTGCGCCGAGCGGCAGGTCGATCGCGTGGTGTTCGCCTACAGCGACGTCACGCACGCGCACGTGATGCACTGCGCCTCGCGCGCGCTCGCCGTCGGCTGCGACGTGAGCCTGCTCGGTCCGGCCTCGACGATGCTGTCGTCGCGCCGGCCGGTGATCGCGATCTCGGCAGTGCGCACCGGTTGCGGCAAGTCGCAGATCGCGCGCTGGCTGTCGGCCTGGCTGCGCGAGCGCGGCTGGCGGGTGGCGGTGATCAGGCATCCGATGCCCTACGGGGACCTCGTCGCCGCGCGCGTGCAGCGCTTCGCCGCGCCCGCCGACCTCGATGCCGCGGGCTGCACGACCGAGGAGCGCGAGGAGTACGAACCCCACCTTGCCGCGGGCAACGTCGTTTTTGCCGGCGTCGACTATGCCGCCGTGCTCGGCCAGGCCGAGGCCGAGGCCGACCTGATCGTGTGGGACGGCGGCAACAACGACTTCCCGTTCGTGCGTCCCGACCTGCACCTGGTGCTCGCCGATGCGCTGCGGCCCGACCAGGTCGACACGCATCACCCGGGCGAAACCGTGGCCCGCATGGCCGACGTCCTCGTCGTCAACAAGGTCGACTCCGCCGCTGCGGACGCGGTCGAGGCGCTCGAGCGCAGGCTGCGCTCGGTCAACGCCGGGGCGCCTATCGTGCGCGCGGCGTCGCCGGTGCGGCTCGACGACGCCGCCGCGGTGCGCGGACGCCGCGTGCTGGTGGTCGAAGACGGCCCGACGATAACGCACGGCGGCATGGCGACCGGCGCCGGACACGTCGCCGCGCTGGCCGCGGGTGCCGCCGAAATCGTCGATCCGCGGCCTCATGCCGACGGCGTGCTGAGAGCGGTCTACGACGCCTACCCGCACATCGGGCCCGTGCTGCCGGCGCTGGGCTACGACCCGCAGCAGCGCGCAGCGCTGGCGCGCTGCATCGCCGCCAGCGGCGCCGAGGTCGTCGTCGCCGGCACTCCCGTCGACCTGGCGGCCTTGCTGGGAACGACCGTGCCGGTCGTGCGCGCGCGCTATGCGTTCGAGCAGCGTGGCGGCGCCCGCCTGGACGACGCCGTGGGCAGGTTCCTGGAGACGGTCAGCGCGGCCCCATCTCGAAGCTGAGCACGCGGGTGCCCCCGCGCAGGTGGCCGACCGGTGCCTCGATGCGCTGCTCGACGTCGAGGAACACGCCGAGCGCGACGAGGTACACCACCTTCGCCGTGACCCGTACCGGTATGCCGTGGTAGCGGCCGCGGCCGCTGCAGTCGATGGCCCTCGCGCTGCCGGGGATCGCCGCATGGACGCTCGAGGCCGGCACGAGTGCGCCGACGGTGCACGACTGCGCCAGCGACGAGCCGTCCTCGTGGTAGTCGAGCTGGAAACGCGCGCCCTGCTCGAGCGGCAGCGCCAGGCCGTCGACGACGACATCCAGCCCGGTGTCGTCGGCGCGCACGACGGTCAGGCCGCGAACGCTCACCCCTGCCCGGGCGGGACGAAGCTTCGGCGCCAGGTGCTCGCGCAGCATCGGACTCAGACCGGCCGGCGCACCGGGTGGCGTGCCTGCAAAGCGCTCACGCGTTCGTCGTGGCGAACGTGCAGGTCGCTTCGCTTCCAGTGTCCATGCGAACGCCGCCACCGGCTCGCCTCGGCCGATCAGTCCGGCCTTCGCCAGAGCCTCGACCAGCGCGCCCGGCAGCGCATCGACCTTCCCCTCGGGCCACGGGAACGGGGGCGGGGGCGGGGCCTGGGTCGCCGCAGGCGCCGACGCGACAGGCGCTGCGAACGCGAGCCACGCGATTGCGAATCGCGCGATCGACCAGCCTGGCCTCACGTCGGCGCCGGGTTCAGCGCGCGGGGCCCGACGGCGGCCCGCCGCCGGGAACGCGCAGCTGCGACTCGAGTCGCGCGACCCGGTCTTCGAGCCCGTCGATCCCGGCGCGCAGCGCCGCCAGCCTGCCGCCGGCGATCAGCTGGCCGCCGTCTCCGGCGAGGTATCCGATCGCCGAGCTCTCGAGGCGCGAACGCACGTCGAGCGCCGTGGTTCGCCCCGATTCCACCGCGCCGCCGATGCGGCGCGCGAGCGCATCGCCGGCGATCCGGCTGAGGTCTTCCTCGACGTCCCAGCGCAGGTGCCGGGCGATCTCGCCGAGCGCTCCCGCCAGCATCACTTCACCGTCGATCCGCAAATGCGGCGATAACGCCCCCGGGCCGTCGCGAAGCAGCGCGAATGCGGCATCGACGGATGGCCGAAGCAGCATGTTGACTGCGACTTCCGGCTCCCCATCGCTCGGCCACGGGACGAGTTCGAGCAGCCCCCCGTCGACGATCCGCGCCAGCAGTTGCGGCGGCGGAAGACCGGCCAGGGCCGGGGCATCGACGCCGATGCGAACGACACGGCCGACGAACATGGCCAGCTTCGCGCGCGCCCAGTCGTTCTGCCCGAGCAGGTGAACGAGGGCCGACACCAGCGCCGCGGCGCCGCCGTCGACCAGCCGGCGCGCGACGGTCACGCGTGTCGTTGCGTCAGCCGAGCTGCTGGATGCCCGCGAGCACCCAGCCCCCGCCAGCGACCGGCTTGACGAGGTTCCACACTTCGTCGAACGGCTTGGCCTCGCGGCTGGCTTCCTCGCGGATCATGCCGGTGAAGCGCACGCTCGCGATGTGCTCGACGGAACTCGTCTCGATACCCAGCAATTCCGCGTCGAGCGTCACGACGTCGGTCCGGTTGAGCGCGCCCTTGCGCTCGTCGATCTCGAGCTTCAGTTCCGCGTACATCTCGGGAGTCGTGAACTCGCGCAGGTCGTCGAGGTCGGCAGCGTCGAAGACCGCCTGCAGCCGAACGAACTGCACCTTCGCGGTGCGCACGAACGCCTCCACGTCGAGTTCGGCCGGAACGCCCCAGCTGCCGCCGCTCGCCGCGGCCGGTCCCACCGACGGCACGGGCGCCCGCGCATCGACCGCCGCCTGGGGCAGCGGCGAATAGCGCACCGTGGCTTCCTGCCCAAGGTTGGCCGGCGAGTAGCCGCCCTGGTACGCGGGCTGCGGACCGCCCGGGGTGCGCCGGCTGGCCAGCATGCGGAAGACCACCACTGCGGCGAACACCAGCAGCGCGATCAGCATGAAGGACGCGAGTTCCTCGCCGAAGCCGAGATAGCTCGCAAGCGCCGCCAGGCCAAGACCCGCTGCCAGGCCCGCGATCGGCCCCAGCCAGCGGTTTCCGCCGGTTGCCGCGGGGGCCGCGGCGGGCCGTGCCGGCGCCTGCGGTGCGGCCGCCGGTTGCTGCGGTGCCGCGCTGCGTTGCGTGACGTTGCCGGACTGCTGCCCGATCGACTTGCCGCCGCCGAGGCGGCGCGCGTCGGCCTCCGGAATCGAAAACGCCAGCGCCGCCATGACCGCGACGAACACGGACAGGATCCGGGACAGACTCAGTTTCATGCGCACTCCACGGTGAAAGCGTTACAACGATTCGATCATGGGGCCGGAACCCCGGAAACCAATCCCGGCGGAGCCGGGCCGACGCTACAGCCTGAACCCCTCGTGCAGCGCGACCACGCCGCCAGTGAGGTTGAAGTAGCGCACCCGCGCGAACCCCGCCTCTTCCATCATCGACTTCAGCGTGTCCTGGTCCGGATGCATCCGTATCGATTCGGCCAGGTATCGATAGCTGGCCCCGTCGCCGGCGACCTGCCGTCCGAGCCACGGTAACACGGTGAACGAGTAGAGGTCGTACAACGGCGCCAGTGCCTTACGGACCCGCGAGAACTCGAGCACCAGCAGCCGGCCCCCCGGCGCCAGCACGCGGCGCATCTCGGCGAGCGCGCGCTCCTTGTGCGTCATGTTGCGCAGGCCGAAGGCGACGGTCACGCGGTCGAAATAGCCGTCGGGGAACGGCAGCGCCTCGGCGTCGCACTGCACCGCCGGCTGCAGGCACGCGTCGTCGACCAGTCGGTCGCGGCCGACCGTCAGCATCGACGCGTTGATGTCGGTGAGCCACACCTGCCCCTGCGGGCCGACGCGCCGCGCGAACGCACGCGCCAGGTCCCCGGTGCCGCCGGCAACGTCGAGGACGCGCATGCCGGGACGCACGGCCGCCTGGCCAATCGTGAACGCCTTCCAGGCGCGATGCAGCCCGGCCGACATCAGGTCGTTCATCAGGTCGTAGCGCGCCGCGACCGAGTGGAACACGCCCGCCACGCGCGCTGCCTTCGACGCCTCGTCGACGTTCTCGTAACCGAAGTGGGTGGTGCGGGAATCGCTCATCGGCGCGCCGGACCGCTCAGCCCTTCGAGCGCTTCGCGGCGGTCGCCTGCAACGGTGCGACCGCATGGCGGCTGGCGCCGGCAGCCTCGAGGCGCTCCAGGTACTGCTGCCACAGCTGCTCCTGGTTGTCGCCCAGCCAGTACAGGTACTCCCACGAATAGATGCCGGTGGCGTGGCCGTCGGTGAAAGTGGGCTGGATCGCGTAGTGACCGACCGACTCGACCGACTCGATGCCGACCTCGGCCTTGCCGGTCTGCAGCGTCTCCTGGCCGGGTCCGTGTCCGCGCACTTCGGCCGACGGCGAAAAGACGCGCAGCATCTCGAACGGCAGGCGGAAGATCTTGCCGTCGGAGAACTCGATCTCGAGCACGCGCGAGTTCTGGTGAACCACGACGCGCGTCGGCGTCGCGGCAATCGATTCGGGGCCAGCCATGGGTGAGTCGCCGCCTGGTCTGCATCGGGCGAAACGCCCGACTTCAGGCCCGATGTTAGCCCAATTTGCCGGCCTGTCCCCGGCCCGCGCGCGGACTTTCGACCTGCAGCGACAGCCGCTCGTAGCCAGGGCCGCGCTCGATCAGCGACGCGAACCGGATCTGCACGTCGCGTTCCGGCTCGCGCAGCACCGCGCGCGCACCGGCGTGTGCCCGCCCCGGAGCAAGCACGAGGCTCGGCAGGTCGCCGGCCGACGCGTCGCCGGGCAGCAGCCACGCGTCGATGAAGGACAGCGCGTCGCCGATCTTCACGCCCGCCGGCACCGGTGTGCCGGGCCAGCAGCGCACCGTCAGGCGCTGTCCGCGCAAGCGCAGGTAATCCGCTTCCGGGAGCTGCTCGATCGCCTCGATCGTCGCGAGTGACAGACTCCCCTGTGACGCGATCGCCAGCAGCGCGCCGAGTGCGGCGCGCGGCGCCGAACCGTGACGCTCGAAGACGAAGCGCCCGCTGGCGAGACGGTCGACGCGATCGACCGTCTCGCCCTCGGCCATCACCAGCACCGCGGGTTCCCGGTGATCGAATTCCCCGCCCAGTGCAAGCCGGATGATCGTGTTCTGTTCCCACCGGCCATATTCGTAGCGCGCGTCGGACGCGCCCTCCGCGGTGCGGGAATCGGCTCTCGGCTGCATGTCCGTGGAGTGGACCCGCGGCAGCCCGAAGCGAACCCGCGCGCCGGACGAGGCGGCCGGCCCGGCCGCAGCGCGAGGTGCGACCGAGCCGCCGGCGACGGCAGTCGGCGACGTGTCCGTCCAGCGACGCTCGAGGTCGTCGAGCAGCGCGATCGTCGCGCGTTCGGTCAGCGGCAAGGCCTTCCGCGCCGCCGGATCGCCCTCGGCGGCCGACAGCCACTGCTGCTTGCGGCGCGCGAGGCTGTCGGGCATCCGATGCGCGTCGAGCCGCACCGCATGTTCGGGCGTCAGCACCAGCGTCGGGCCGTGCGGATTCGCCTCCGGCACCCCGTGGTCGATGCGGAACCCGACCTTCACCGACAGACGGCTCGCCAGCCGGTCGGCGAAGCCCGCCCCGGCGGGCGCGCGCGACGGCAGTCCGGCGACCTGCAGCAGCAGCGGATAGACGAACAAGGCTCGTGCGGTCACCGGCTTGACCAGCGGCACGTCGTCGAGCAGCGTCTCGTCGAGGAACGTCGTGCGACGCATGTGCCGCGCGAGCACGCACAGCGCGTCCCAGTCGGCGGCCAGCGGCACGCTTCGGTGCCTCAGCAGCAGCGACACGATGCGCGCCTGCGCGTCCAGCGCCCGCGCCAGCGGCATGGCGACGCGCAGCGCGTTGGTCGCGCCCGGGATGATCGAGCGCGTCTCGACGCCGTCCCTGCCCAGCATCAGCGAGTAGGCGCGCTTGAACAGGTCGCGGCTGCCGCGCAGGCTCGCCAGCGCATTGCCGACTCGCTGCCATTCGGCACCGGAATACGGCACGGCGCACGCGGCCAACGGCGCCAGCCAGCGGTCGATTGCGCGCAACTGCTCGATGCGCACCTGCTCGAGGATCTCGAACAGCGGGTCGGCCTCGATGCGCGAGCGAGCGAGCCGCGACAGCAGCGCGCCGATCGCCACCAGCCGCTCGGCGGCCTCGCCGGGCAGCGCATCGAGCCACGCCCTGCACGAGGCCGCGTCGCGCACCCGTGCAAGACCAGAATCGGAACCTACGCTCATGGCAGCCTTCGTGATCGCTACAGGCGCCAGTGTGCGCCGACACAAGTTCGGCGAAGCGGCACTGCTGCACGCCACGGACGGGCACGGGACGAACGGCCGCCGGCGGCCGACCGCCGGTCGGCGCCCCGGCGGCCGTCGATCAGCGCAGCCGGGCCGTCAGCGCGTCGACATACGCGTCGACGAGGCCGCCGACCCGCGCGCAGCGCGCCGCCGCCGCGGCATCGCGGCCCTCGGCCGCGCGCCCCCAGACCGGTTCCGGAAAGTGCCGGTCGTCGCGCCAGCGCGGAACGACGTGCCAGTGCAGGTGCGCGACGAGGTTGCCGAAGCTCGCCAGGTTGACCTTGTCCGGCGACAGCAGGTCGCGCTGCGTGCGCTCGACCGCCAGCACCACGCGCATCAGTTCGTCGCGCTCCGCGGCGCGCAGGTCGCTCATTTCGGCGACGTGCGCGTTCCAGATCACGCGCGTGAAAGCGGGGTAGTCGGGGTCGCCGGCCAGCACGACGCGCCAGTCGTCGCGGCGCACCAGCAGCCGGCCGCCGTCGCCGTCGCACAGCGGGCAACTCGAAACCGCGAGGCCGACGCCGCTCAATTGCGCACTCCGCGTCAGACGAGCACGCGCTCGATGCCGCCGTCGTTGGCCCGGCGCACGTAGGCCTGCAGCCAGTCGGTGCCGAGGATGTAACGGGCAAGCTCGACGACGACGTAGTCGGCCTCGACCCCGGCGTCTTCCTCGTACCGTGACAAGCCCTGCAGGCACGAGGGGCACGAGGTCAGCACCTTGACCGGCCCGGAGAAGCCACCCGGCAGCGCGCGCAACGCGTCGGCGCCACGGCGCATCTCCTCTTCCTTGCGGAAGCGCACCTGGGTGCTGATGTCCGGGCGAGACACCGCCAGCGTGCCGGATTCGCCGCAGCAGCGGTCATTCGTCCCGACCCGGCCATTCAGCGAGTCGTTGATCAGCGCGTTGACCACCTTCAGCGGCGCGTATTCCTTGATCGGGCTGTGGCAGGGGTCGTGGTACATGTAGCGCGCGCCGGTCACGCCGTCGAGCCGCACGCCCTTCTCCATCAGGAACTCGTGGATGTCGACGATGCGGCAACCGGGAAAGATCTTGTCGAACTGGTAGCCCTGCAGCTGGTCGTAGCAGGTGCCGCAGCTGACCACCACGGTCCTGATGTCGAGGTAGTTCAGCGTATTCGCGACGCGGTGGAACAGCACGCGGTTGTCGGTGATGATCTTCTCGGCGCGGTCGTACTGGCCCGAGCCGCGCTGCGGATAGCCGCAGCACAGGTAGCCGGGCGGCAGCACCGTCTGCACGCCGACGTGCCAGAGCATCGCCTGCGTGGCCAGCCCCACCTGCGAGAACAGCCGCTCGGAGCCGCAGCCGGGGAAGTAGAACACCGCCTCCGAGTCGACCGTCGTCGCCTGCGGGTCGCGGATGATCGGCACGTAGCGGTGATCCTCGATGTCGAGCAACGCCCGCGCCGTCTTCTTCGGCAGGTTGCCCGGCATCTTCTTGTTGACGAAGTGGATCACCTGCTCCTTCAGCGGCGCCTTGCCGACGGTCGCCGGGGGCTTGCGCGTCTGCTCCTTCGCGAGCCGACGGAACAGGCCGCTGGCGAAGCGCTGGGCCCGGTAGCCGACGCCGACCATCGCCGCGCGCGTGGCGCGGATCGTGTCCGGATCGGTCGCGTTGAGGAAGAACATCGCCGCGGCGTTGCCGGGGTTGAACTTCTTCTTCCCCATCTTCCGCAGCAGGTTGCGCATGTTCATCGACACGTCGCCGAAGTCGATGTCGACCGGACACGGCGCCAGGCACTTGTGGCACACGGTGCAGTGGTCGGCAACGTCGGAGAACTCGTCCCAGTGGCGGATCGACACGCCGCGGCGGGTCTGCTCCTCGTACAGGAAGGCCTCGACCAGCAGCGACGTGGCGAGGATCTTGTTGCGCGGCGAATAGAGCAGGTTCGCGCGAGGCACGTGCGTCGCGCAGGCAGGCTTGCACTTGCCGCAGCGCAGGCAGTTCTTCACCGAGTCCGCGATCGACCCGATGTCGGACTCGTGCAACAGCAGCGACTCGGCGCCCATCAGACCGAAGCTCGGCGTGTAGGCGTTGCGCAGGTCTCCGGGCAGCGCCGGATCGCCGAGCAGCTTGCCGCGGTTGAAGCGTCCGGTGGGGTCGATGCGCCGCTTGTAGTCGCGGAAGTCGGCCAGTTCCGCCTCGGTCAGGAATTCGAGCTTGGTGATGCCGATGCCGTGCTCGCCGGAGATCACGCCGTCGAGCGAGCGCGCCAGCGTCATGATGCGCGCCACCGCCGCCTCGGCCTCCTTGAGCATCGCATAGTCGTCGGAGTTCACCGGGAGGTTCGTGTGCACGTTGCCGTCGCCCGCGTGCATGTGCAGCGCCACGAAGACGCGACCGCGCAGCACCTTGCGGTGTGCCGCGTCGATGGCGTCGAGCAGCGGCGCAAAAGCGAGGCCCGACAGGATCGTCTCCAGCGGCGCGCGCACCTCGGCCTTCCACGACACGCGCACCGTGCGGTCCTGCAGCGCACGAAACAGCGTCGCGTCCGGCTCCTGCTCCACGAGCCGGTCGAGCCGCTCGCGCAGGTGCCCCAGCCCGAGGCCGGCGAGCTCGTCGCGCAGCGGCGCCAGCGGGGCGTCGATCCGCTCGAGCAGGTAGCGCCAGCGCTGCCTCGTCGCCGCGACGAGCTCGAGCGCCTGCCGGCGGCGCTCGGCGGTCAGCTCGTCGCCGGCGGCGTCGTCGCGGCCGGCGACCGCGGGTCGCGGCAAGTGCGCCTCGTCCGCCAGCATCCGGTCCAGCGCATCGAGCATCGCCAGCTTGTTCTTCGTCGACAGCTCGATGTTGATCCGTTCGATCCCGTCGGTGTACTCGCCCATCCGTTCGAGCGGGATGACGACGTCCTCGTTGATCTTGAACGCGTTGGTGTGGCGCGCGATCGCGGCCGTGCGGGCGCGATCGGCCCAGAACGCCTTGCGCGCGTCGGCCGACGCGGCGACGAAGCCCTCGCCGCTGCGGCGGTTGGCCAGGCGCACCACCTCGGAAGTCGCGCGTGCGACCGCCTCGTCGTCGTCACCGACGACGTCGCCGATCAGCACCATCTTCGGCAGCCCGCCGCGGCGCGACTTCGTCGTGTAGCCGACCGCACGCAGGTAGCGCTCGTCGAGGTGCTCGAGGCCGGCCAGGATCGCCCCGTGCGGCCGGCTGTCGAGATAGGCCTTGATCTCGACGATCGACGGCACCGCGTCCCGCGGCTGGCCGAAGAACTCGAGGCAGACGGTCCGCGTGCACTTAGGCATCCGGTGCAGCACCCAGCGCGCCGACGTGATCAGGCCGTCGCAACCCTCCTTCTGCACGCCGGGCAGGCCCGCGAGGAACTTGTCGGTGACGTCCTTGCCCAGGCCGGGCTTGCGGAAGCGCCGCCCCTCGATGTCGAGCCGTTCGCTGCGAATCGGCTGGCCGCGCATCGTGCCTTCGGCGGTCAACTGTCCCGGCGCGTACCAGCGCAGGTCGAACGATGCCGTCGCGACGTCGTGGATCTTGCCGAGGTTGTGCCCGACGCGCGTCACCTCGAGCCAGTTGCCCTCGGGATCGACCATCCGCCACCATGCGAGATTGTCGAGTGCGGTGCCCCACAGAACCGCCTTCTTGCCCCCGGCATTCATCGCGACGTTGCCGCCGACGCACGAGGCGTCGAGTGACGTCGGGTCGACGGCGAACACCAGTCCGGCGCGATCGGCGGCGTCGGTGACCCGGCGCGTGACCACCCCGGCCTCGGACAAGATGGTCGGCACTTCGCGCCCGACGCCGGGCAGGCGGATCGTCTCGACCTCGCCGAGACGCTCGAGCTTCTCGGTATTGATCACCGCCGACATCGGAGTCAGTGGTATCGCGCCACCGGTGTATCCGGTGCCGCCGCCGCGCGGGATGATCGTCAGTTCGAGCTCGATGCACGCGGCGACCAGCGCCGCCACTTCGGCTTCGCTGTCGGGGGCCAGCACGACGAACGGGTACTCGACGCGCCAGTCGGTGGCGTCGGTGACGTGCGAAACGCGGCTCATGCCATCGAAGCGGATGTTGTCGCGAGCGGTGTGCCGCGACAACCGGCGCATCGCGCGCGCGCGCAATGCCGCGGTGCGCTCGCATTCGCTCTCGAAGCAGGCCACCGCCTGCCGCGCCAGTTCGAGCAGCCGGCTCACCCTGGCGCTGCGTTCACCGGCCGCGTCGCCGCCGCGCGCGCTCAGGTCCAGCGCGCGCCGCTTCTCGATCTCGCCGAGGCGGTGGTGCAAGGCCTCGACCAGCAGGCGCCGCCGCTTCGGGTTGTCGAGCAGGTCGTCCTGCAGGTAGGGATTGCGACGCACCACCCAGATGTCGCCGAGCACCTCGTAGAGCATCCGCGCCGATCGCCCGGTACGCCGTTCGCCCCGCAGTTCGCCGACGATGCTCCAGCCCTCCGGACCGAGCAGCCGGATGACGATCTCCCGATCGGAGAACGACGTGTAGTTGTAGGGGATCTCGCGCAGGCGCACGGGGTCGGCGGCCTGGGCTTCGGCGGGGGCGGACGCGTTCATCGAACCGCTCATTTTATCCGACCGGGGCGGCCGGACCCGAACGCCGTCCGCTCAACCGCCGGAGAACGGCCGCGCCAGCACCTTCCACCAGGCGTCGGGCACCCACATCAGCGCCGCGGTCATCAGCGTGTAACGCAGGAACTTGCCGACCGCCATCCAGCCGACGCTGCGCCAGAACGGCAGCTTCAGCCAGCCCGCCACCGCACAGAGCGGGTCGCCGACGACCGGCAACCACGCGAAGAACAGCGCCTTCGGTCCGAGCCGCTGCAGCCACTTCAGGTGGATCGTCTGCTTGCCGCGCGCGACCGCCTCGTGCGCGCCGAGTCCGAGCCAGTAGTCGACGACACCGCCCAGTGTGTTGCCGACCGTCGCGACCGCCACCGCGAGCCAGAACTGGTCCGGGTTGAGCTTGACGAAGCCGAAGACCGCTGGCTCCGAACCCATCGGCAGCAGCGTCGCCGAAACGAACGCGACCACGAAAATCGTCGACAGCCCGTGCTCGGGCAAAGCGAACCAGTCGATCAGCGTCCGGGCCAGGGCTTCCATCGGCCGCGAAGTCTATCAGCGGCGCGCCGCGCCCGGGGCGGTAGAATCGTGCGGCCCATGCCCATCGACTACCTGAAACGGATCCTCACGGCGAAGGTCTACGACGTCGCCGACGAAACGCCGCTCGAGCCCGCCGACACGCTGTCCGGCCGGATTTCCAATCGCGTGCTGCTCAAGCGCGAGGACATGCAGCCGGTGTTCTCCTTCAAGCTGCGCGGCGCCTACAACCGGATGGCGCGGCTGTCGCCGGAGCAGCTGGCACGCGGCGTGATCGCGGCGTCGGCAGGCAACCACGCGCAGGGCGTCGCACTGGCGGCACGCCGCCTCGGCTGCCGGGCAGTGATCGTGATGCCGGTGACCACCCCGCAGGTGAAGATCGACGCGGTGCGCGCGCTGGGCGGCGAAGTCGTGCTGACCGGCGAGTCCTACAGCGACGCGGCGGCGGCGGCGCTCGCGCAGCAGACCCGCGAAGGGCTGACCTTCGTGCACCCGTTCGACGACCCCGACGTGATCGCCGGGCAGGGAACGATCGGCATGGAGATCCTGCGCCAGCACCAGGGGCCGATCCACGCGATCTTCGTCGCGATCGGCGGCGGCGGCCTGGCCGCCGGGATCGCCGCGTACGTCAAGCAGGTGCGTCCCGACGTGCGCGTCATCGGCGTGCAGACCACCGATTCGGATGCGATGGCGCGTTCGATCAGGGCCGGTCGGCGAATCGAACTCCACGACGTCGGACTGTTCTCCGACGGCACTGCAGTCAAGAAGGTCGGCGAGGAGACGTTCCGGCTGTGCCGCACGCTGCTCGACGACATCGTGCTGGTCGACACCGACGCGATCTGCGCGGCGATCAAGGACGTGTTCCAGGACACGCGCTCGATCCTCGAGCCGGCCGGCGCGCTGTCGGTCGCCGGCCTCAAGGCCTGGGTGGAGCGCGAACGGCTGCACGACGAAACGCTGGTCGCGGTGGCCTGCGGCGCGAACATGAACTTCGACCGGCTGCGCTTCGTGTCCGAGCGCGCCGAGATCGGCGAGAAGCGCGAAGCGGTGTTCGCGGTGACGATCCCCGAGGAACGCGGCAGCTTTCGCCGCTTCTGCGAGACCATCGGCCCGCGCAACGTCACCGAGTTCAACTACCGGATCGCCGATCCGACGCAGGCTCACGTGTACGTCGGCATCCAGATCTCGCGGCCGGGCGAGGCGGCGCAGATCGCCGGCGCCTTCGAGGGCGCCGGTTTCAGGACGCTTGACCTGACCGACGACGAGCTCGGCAAGCTGCACCTGCGTCACATGGTCGGCGGCCACTCGCCGCTGGCCCGCAACGAGCTGCTGTACAGCTTCGAGTTCCCCGAACGGCCCGGGGCGCTGATGCGCTTCCTGTCCAGCATGAGCCCGAACTGGAACATCTCGCTGTTCCACTACCGCAACCACGGGGCGGACTACGGGCGCATCCTCGTCGGCATCCAGGTGCCCGCCGGCGAGAAGAAGATGTTCCGCGAGTTCCTGGCCACGCTGGGCTACCCTCACCGCGACGAGAGCCAGCACCCGGCTTACCGGCTGTTCCTGGGCGCGCACGCGAGCTGAGTGCATCCCGGTTTCGTACCGCACCGCGGCGCGCGTCGCGGCAGGCGGCGGCCGGATGCGGTCCGGGCGCGCGCGGGGGCCGGAGAGGGGGCCGGCAGCGGGGCGATGACGACGGCGGTCGGTGCTGCGCACCGACTCCCCTTGCGCTGCTCGCCTCGGGGTCGCGCGGCGGGGCCGGCGCGGCGAGCATCGCAGGGAACCCCCGCGCAGCGGGGGCAAGCACCGGCATGCTGCCGCCGCCGAGCCGAAGCCCTGGGGCGGGCCCCGGCCAGCGCCCCGGGCCGCCCCGTGGCCCGCGCCTTTGCCTGCGCAATGGCATCCCGGCCTGCGGGTCCAGGTGATGTCGATCAAGCCGGCGGCGCCGGAATCCGATAATATTCAAGCCCTTATGCACCTGCTCACGCTCGGATTGAACCACCAGACCGCGCCCCTCGGTCTGCGCGAGCGTGTGTCGTTTCCGGGCGAGACCCTGCGCGCGGCGCTTGCCGACCTGCGCCAGCGGCTCTATCCGATCGCCCCCGAGTCCGCGATCCTCTCCACCTGCAACCGCACCGAGATCTATTGCGCGACGCGCCAGCCGCACGACGCGCAGGTCGCGATCGCCGGATGGCTCGACCGTCGCCACGATCTCGACGGACAGGGTCTGCAGCCGCACCTGTATGCGCTGCCCAACGGCGAAGCGGTGCGGCATGCATTCCGCGTCGCAGCCGGGCTCGACTCGATGGTGCTCGGCGAGCCGCAGATCCTCGGCCAGATGAAGCAAGCGGCGCGCGTCGCCCACGAAGCCGGTGCGCTCGGCTCGCACTTGCACCAGCTGTTCCAGCGCTCGTTCGCGGTCGCCAAGGAGGTGCGCAGCACCACCGAGATCGGCGCCCATTCCGTCTCGATGGCCGCGGCGGCGGTGCGGCTGGCGCGGCGCATCTTCGAGGACTTGCGCGAGACGCGCGTGCTCTTAGTCGGCGCGGGCGAAATGATCGAGCTCTGCGCCACCCATTTCGCCGCCCAGCATCCGCAGGCGATCGTCGTCGCCAACCGCACGCTCGACCGGGCGCAGCGGCTGGCACAGCGATTCGGCGCCGAGACGCTGCGGCTGGCGGAGTTGCCCGGCCGACTCGAGGCGTTCGACATCGTCGTCTCCTGTACCGCCAGCTCGCTGCCGATCATCGGCCTGGGCATGGTCGAGCGCGCCACGCGCGCGCGCCGGCGCAAGCCGATGTTCATGGTCGACCTCGCCGTTCCCCGCGACATCGAGGCCGAGGTCGCGCGGCTCGACGACGTGTTCCTCTACACGGTCGACGACCTCGGCCGGCAGGTGGCTGCAGGCCACGAGGGCCGGCGCGCTGCCGTCGCGCAGGCCGAAGCGATCATCGAAACGCGGGTCGACGCATTCATGCAATGGATGTCGACGCGCCAGGCGGTGCCTGCGATCCGTTCGCTGCACGAGCGTGGCGACGCGATCCGGCAGGCCGAACTGGAGCGCGCGCGGCGGGCGCTGGCGCGCGGCGAAGCGCCCGACCAGGTCATCGAGCAGCTCGCGCACGCGCTGACCGGGAAGTTCCTGCACGGCCCGACCGCGCTGCTGCACGGCCCGGCCGCACAGCGCGAGCACCTGTTGCCGATCATCGACCAGTTGTTGCCGGATCGAATCGGCCCAGTCGCGCCGCTGCGCGCGCCAGCCGCCGACGACGACGCACCCGCCGCATCGGACTAGGGGGCATGAAGGCCTCGATGCAGGCCAGGCTGGAACAGCTCGAACGCCGCCTGGCCGAAGTCAACCTGCTGCTGTCCAGCGAGGATGCCGCCCGCGATCTCGACGCGTTCCGTCGCGCCAGCCGCGAGCACGCCGAGCTGTCGCAGGTGGTCGCCTGCTTCCACGAATGGAAGAGCGCGGTCGCCGACTTGCAGGCCGCCGAGCAGATGCGCGCCGACCCGGAGATGCGCGAGTTCGCCGCCGAGGAAGCGAGCGCAGCCGCCACGCGCGCCGACGCGCAGGCGGCGCAGCTGCAGCGGCTGCTTCTGCCAAGGGACCCGAACGACGAGCGCAACGTGCTGCTCGAGATCCGCGCCGGCACCGGCGGCGACGAGTCGGCGCTGTTTGCCGGGGCACTGCTGCGCATGTACCTGCGCTACGCGGAGCGGCAGCGCTGGCAGACCGAGATCCTGTCGGCCAGCGAGTCCGAACTCGGCGGCTACAAGGAGGTCATCGTTCGAATCGCCGGCGACGGCGCGTACTCGCGCCTGAAGTTCGAGTCGGGCGGGCACCGGGTGCAGCGCGTGCCCGAGACCGAGGCGCAGGGGCGCATCCACACGTCTGCCTGCACGGTGGCGGTGATGCCCGAAGCCGACGAGGTCGGCGAGGTCGACATCGACTCTGACGACATCCGCGTCGACGTGTACCGTGCATCGGGCGCCGGCGGCCAGCACGTCAACAAGACCGAGTCGGCGGTCCGGATCACACACCTGCCCACCGGCATCGTCGTCGAGTGCCAGGACGACCGCTCGCAGCACCGCAACCGCGATCGGGCGATGCAGGTCCTCGCCACGCGCCTGAAGGACCGGCAGATGCGCGAGGCGCAGGCGCGCGAGGCGGCGCAGCGCAAGTCGCTGGTCGGCTCGGGCGACCGTTCCGAACGCATCCGCACCTACAACTTCCCGCAGGGGCGGATCACGGACCACCGGATCAACCTGACTCTGTACAAGCTGCAACAGGTCCTGGACGGCGACCTCGACGACCTGATCGCCGCGCTGGGCGCCGAGCACCAGGCGCAGCTGCTCGCCGAGCTGGGCGAGGACGCCGCGTGAGCGACTGGCGTGCGGGCCGGCCGCATCCGGCCGACGCGCCGCCGACGTGGGAGCGGCTCGCGCTCGACAGCGGCCTGCCGCGCCTCGAGGCGCGCGTGCTTCTCGAACGCGCCAGCGGCCATCGACGCGAGTGGCTGATCGCCCACGGCGACGAGGCTGCAGATGCACCGGCCGCCGGCGCCTTCGCCGATCTTGCGCGACGCCGCCGGGCCGGCGAACCGATCGCCTACCTGGTCGGCACCCGCGAGTTCCTCGGCCGTTGCTTCGAGGTCTCGCCGGCGGTACTGATCCCGCGTCCGGAAACCGAGTTGCTGGCGCGACTCGCGCTCGAGAGAGCGCGGCCGGGTGCCAGCGTCGTCGATCTCGGCACGGGCAGCGGCGCCATCGCGGTCAGCCTGGTTTGCGAACGCGACGACCTGAGGGTCGCCGCTACCGACCGTTCACGCGATGCCCTCGCGGTCGCGCGGCGCAATGCGGAGCGACTCGCGGCCGGCGCACTGGCCGCCGCACGGCTGCGCCTGTGCGCGGGCAGCTGGTGGGAGGCGATCGGCGACGACGAGCGCTTCGACCTCGCGGTGTCCAATCCGCCCTACGTCGAGCTCGGCGACCCGCACCTGCGCCAGGGCGACCTGCGCTTCGAACCGCAGCAGGCGCTGGTCTCGGGAGCCGACGGCCTGGCGGCGCTGCGCGAGATCGTCGAAGGTGCCCCGCGACACCTTAATCCGGGGGCATGGCTGCTTCTGGAGCACGGCTTCGGACAGGCCGCAGCGGTTCGGGCACTGCTGGCGGCCGCCGGCTTGCGCGACGTCGAGACGGCGCCCGACGCGGCCGGGCATGACCGCGTCACGCTGGGCTGCATGCCTGGGGCATCCGGCGAATAACCCCGGTTTGACGCTGGGATGGGCTCGTTCCTAGAATCGATGTCCTGCCGTTCGCGGCATTCAGTTCCTCCCGAGGCATTCATGGACGCAAAGGCATTCATCGAGAAGACCGTCACCGACAACCCCGTGGTCCTCTTCATGAAGGGCACCGCGGAGTTCCCGCAGTGCGGATTCTCGGGCCGCGCCATCCAGATCCTGAAGAGTTGCGGCGTCAAGAACCTGGTCACAGTCAACGTCCTCGAGGACGACGAGGTCCGCCAGGCGATCAAGGACTATGCGAACTGGCCCACGATCCCGCAGCTGTACATCGGCGGCGAGTTCGTCGGCGGCTCGGACATCATGTACGAGATGTTCCAGTCGGGCGAGTTGCAGAAGCTGATCCCGCAGGCGGCGCAGGCCTGAACCGGCCGGCACGGTTCCGGCCATGGGCGCATCGACGGGCGAGCGCGGCGACCACTACTGGATGCCGTTCACCGACAATCGCCGGTTCCGCCGCGAACCGCGGATGGTCGTGTCCGCGCACGACGGCTACTTCGTCACCGACGACGGCCGCGAGGTGTTCGACGGCATGTCGACGCTGTGGTGCACGAACGCGGGGCACTGCCGGCCGCTGATCGTCGAGCGCATTGCGAAGCAGGCCGCCACGCTCGACTTCGCGTCGTCGTTCTCGATGGGTCACCCGACCGCGTTCTCGCTCGCCGAGCGCATCGCCGGGCTCGCGCCCGACGGCTTCGACCAGGTGTTCTTCACCAACTCCGGGTCCGAGGCGGTCGACACCGCACTGAAGATCGCACTGGCCTTTCACCGGCTGCGTGGCGAGGGTGGGCGCTGCCGCTTCGTCGGTCGCGAACGCGGCTACCACGGCGTGAACTTCGCAGGACTGTCGGTGTCGGGACTGCCCGCCAACCGCAAGGCCTTCGCGACCGCGCTGCTGCCTCACGTCGACCACTTGCGCCACACGCAGGAACTCGACCGCAGCGCGTTCTCACGCGGGCAGCCGGAGCTGGGCGCGGAACTCGCCGACGAGCTCGAAAACCGCATCATCGCGCGCAACGACGGCTCGACGATCGCCGCGGTGATCGTCGAGCCGGTGTCCGGCGCCGGCGGCGTCCTGATCCCGCCACGCGGCTACCTGAGGCGGCTGCGCGAGATCTGCACGCGCCACGGCATCGTGCTGATCTTCGACGAGGTGATCTGCGGCTTCGGTCGACTCGGGACGCCGTTCGCCGCGCAGCATTTCGACGTGATGCCCGACCTGATCACGTTCGCCAAGGCAGTGACCTCGGGCGCGGCGCCGCTCGGCGGCGTGCTGGTGCGCCGCGAGATCCACGACACCTTCATGCAGGCCTCGCCAGCCGGAATCGAGTTCTTCCACGGCTACACGTATTCCGGCCACCCGCTGGCCTGCGCAGCGGGCCACGGCGCGCTCGACACGTACGAGCAGGAAGACCTGTTCGCGCGCGGCGCCGACCTCGCACCGTCCTTCGAGGACGGCCTGCATGCGTTTCGCGACGGCCCGAACGTGATCGACTGTCGCAACCTGGGCCTGATCGGCGCGATCGAGCTCGCGCCGCGCCCGGGCGCGCCCGGCGCCCGCGCCACGGAGGCCGCGACGCGGGCCTGGGACCTGGGCGCCTTCGTGCGGCCGATCGGCGATGCACTGGCGTTCTGCCCCCCGATGTCCACGTCGCGCGAACAGCTCGATCGCCTTTTCGGGATCGTGCGCGAGGCCCTCAAGACGGTCGCATGAGCCGCGGCGCCAGTAGAATGGCGCCGTGATGAATCCCCGCCGCCTCATCGTAGCGATCACGGGCGCCACCGGTTCGGTCTACGGCGTGCGCCTGCTCGAGTTGCTGCACGCGACGCCCTCCCTCGAGACCCACCTGCTGGTCACGCCGGCCGGCTGGATGAACGTCGAACAGGAACTGCAGCGCCCGCGCCGTGACATCGAGGCGCTCGCCACGGTCGTGCACAGCGTGCGCGACGTCGGCGCAAGCATCGCGTCCGGCTCGTTTCCGACCGACGGAATGGTCGTCGCGCCGTGCTCGATGAAGACGCTGGCTGGCGTCGCCCACGGGTTGTCCGACAACCTCGTCACCCGCGCCGCCGACGTGGTGCTGAAGGAGCGCCGCCGGCTCGTGCTGATGGTTCGCGAGACGCCGCTGAACCTCGCGCACCTGCGCAACATGACCGCCGTCACCGAGATGGGCGGAATCGTGTTCCCGCCGCTGCCCGCGTTCTATCATCGACCGCAGGGCATCGGCGACCTGATCGACCACACCTGCGCACGCGTGCTCGACCTGTTCGGGGTCGAGCACCAGCTCGCGCCCCGCTGGGCCGGCCTGCGCGCCGCCGAAGAAGGAGAATGTCCATGAAGCTGCTCGTCGCCACCGACGGATCGAAGAATTCGCTGCGCGCAGTGAAGTACTCGGCCCAACTGCTCGGGCAATTGTCGGAGGGCGGGACGATCACGCTGATCAGCGTCCACGACGACGTCGCGTTGCGGCACGCCCGGCGCTTCGTCGGCAAGCAGGCGGTCGAGGACTACCTGCGCGAACTGAGCGAGCAGGACCTCGCGGACGCGCGCAAGATGCTCGACAAGGCCGGCGTCGCGCACGACATGATCATCCGCACCGGCCACGTCGCCACCGAGATCGTCGACGCCGCCGAACGCGGCAAGTTCGACCTGCTCGTGCTGGGCTCCAAGGGCCGCAGCGCGCTGAAGGACCTGCTGATCGGATCGGTCGCGAAGCGGGTGGCCGAGATCTCGAAGGTGCCCGTGCTGCTGGTAAAGTGATCCCCGACCCGATACGGAGCGCGCCATGTCGCTGATCATCTCGTGGGCCATCAACGCGGTCAGCCTGCTACTGTTGACCTGGCTGATGCCGGCAGTCAACGTCACCAGCGTCGGCGCCGCGCTGGTCGCGGTGCTCGTGCTCGGCCTGCTCAACGCAGTGATCCGCCCGGTGCTGCTGGTGCTCACGCTGCCGGTGAACCTGCTGACGCTGGGGCTGTTCACCTTCGTGATCAACGGCTTCGTGTTCTGGCTCGCGGCCCGCTTTCTCGAGGGCTTCGAGGTTCGCAGCTTCGGCTGGGCGATCCTCGGCGCGATCGTCTACAGCCTGATCAGCTGGACGGTGAGCGCGCTCGTCCCCGGCCGACGCGCTTAGCGGGCGCGCCGGCCGCGCCTCAGGTCATGAAGCCGAGGTCGGCAACCGGGAAATTGCGCAGGTTCGGGAAGACGTCGGCGAGTTCCGCGTCCGACAGCCCGAACCAGCGTCCCAGCGTCGCCGCGTACTGATCGACCGAGACCCCCGGCAGCAGGCGCCCCTGGCCGACGTCGTCGTCGGTATTCACGCCGATGACGGGGAAGCGCCCATAGATGTCCTTGCCGCGCACCGCGCCGCCACTCACGAAGTGGTGCGCCCCCCAGCCGTGGTCGGTGCCGTCGCCGTTGCTGGTGAGCGTACGCCCGAAGTCCGACGCGGTGAAAAGCGTCACCTCGTTCAGCGCATTCACCGCCGGGCTCGCGAGCAGCCGATCGAAATACTCGAGGGCCTGGCCGATCCGCGTCATCAGGTTGCCCTGGTTGACGCGCTGCGCATCGTGCGTATCGAAGCCGCCGATGCTGACGAAGAACACCTGCCGCTTCGCGCCGAGCGCACTGCGCCCGCCGATCACGCGCGCCACGGTCTGCAGCTGGGCCGCGAGCGCGTTCGACTGTGTCGTACCCGGCACCGCGGGCACCACCTCGACCGCGTCGGCCGGCAGCATTGCCGTGTTGAGCGCGAGCTGCGCGTCGATCGAACGCGCGGTCACGCGATTGAGCTCGCGCTCGAGCAGGTGCGCGCGGTCGGCCGTGACGATCGACCGCAGCACGCTGCCCGCCGTCGCCGAACCGAACTGCGTGCCGGCGAGGCCAGCGATCGGGATCCCGCCGTTGGGTCCGACCTGGTACTGCAGAGTCGCCTGCCCGGCAAGCCAGACCGCGTTGCCCGACACGGACAGGCACGTGAAGGTCGACGCTGCGTTGCGGCTCGCGAGCAGGTCGCCCATCCGGCCGCCCCAGCCGAAGCTCGCGCCCTCGGGCGCGTAGGCCTGCCAGGTCGACTGCTGGTCGTTGTGCGAGAACAGCTTCGGCGGCCGCGGGACGCTGCCGGCGCCGTACTGCGTCTTGGTCATCGGAGCGATCAGCGGGCCGACGTTGGCGACGACCGCGGCACGGCCGGCGTCGAACAGCGTCTTCAGCGACCCCAGGTTCGGGTGCAGCGCGAACGCTCGCCCCGTCTGCGCGGTGTTCGGCTCGATCGGAAGCACGCCGCCGGCCTCGCCGGGCGCCGGCAATGCGATCGGATCGGGCGGCGTCGAGCGCAGGCGCCGGTACTCCGACCACGATGCGGGGTCGGTGGCGATCACCGTGTTGTGGTGGTCGTTGCCGCCGAAGAAGAACACGCAGACCAGCGCCCGGTAATCGTCGGCAGTCTGCGCGGCGGCGGCGCCGATCGTCGCGAGGTTCATCGCGAACGGCACGCCGGCCGGCCCGAGCACCGACAGCAGGGACGAGGTGCGCAGGAACTCGCGTCGCGAGGCGTCGATATGTTTCATGATGGTCCCCCGCCTCACTTCTGCACCAGGTAGTCGGGCGAGGCCATGATCAGGAAGATCGCCAGCTTCACCCGGTTCAGTCTCGCAGTCGCGGCCGACTGCGCGTTGGTCGTCGACACCGCGACCGATCCGACGGCGTCGATCAGCTGCGCGCGCAGTTCCGGCGACAGGTCGCCGGCGGCCAGCAGCATCCCGAGCCGGTCGACCAGCGCGTCGGGGCGATCGGCCAGCCCGATCACTTCGCCGTAGTCGGGCTGCACGTCGCGCGGGCTGCCGCTGCCGACGCCGCCGCCGATCGCGCTGCGCATCGTGTTGAGGTAGCCGGCGACCGAGGACTCGTGCGTGATCTGCATCTCGGGCGCGACCAGGCCAGCGGTCGCGATCGCAGTGTTGGGCGGCACGTAGCCGGGGCGGTAGAAGTTGAAGACCGACGGCGAGCGCATCGGCGCCTGCCCGAGACTGGTGTTCGGGTTCTCGGAGTTGCCGATCAGGAAGCGGCCAGACGCCGATCGCGCGCCGAACGCGCGCAGCCAGTGCGCCACCCGCACCACCGGCTCGCGCAGCTTGCCGTAGTCGGTCGAGCCGGCCGCCGGGTTGCGGGCCTCGGGATCGAGCAGCACCGCGCGGATCACCGCCTTCATGTCGCCGCGCGCGCCGGCGCCGTTGTCGTTGAAGGCGGCGGCGACGCGCGCCACGTAGCCGGGAGTCGGGTTGCTGGTCACCAGTCGCTGGATCAGCTGCTTTCCGATGAACGGCCCGACGTTGGGGTGGGCGAACAGGCGGTCGAGCGCGATGCGCAGGCTCGCCTCCGGATCGGCCGTCCCCTGCGCCGGCACGACGACACCGAGGAAGCGCTTCTCGGACGTCGAGTGGAATTTGGGGTACGACTGCATCGGCCGCACCGCACGGTCGGGATCGGCGTTGCCGCCGGAGAAGCGCGTGTCCGACTTGTCCGGACCCGCCCAGCTCCAGCCGGTGAACACCCTGGCAAGCCCCGTGACGTCCTCGTTGGTGTAGGTCTCGATCGGCTCGTTGCGCGAGTCGAGCCGCACCGTGCCGTCGGCATTGAGCTCGTACAGGCCGATCGTGAACAGCTGCATGACTTCGCGCGCGTAGTTCTCGTCGGGAACCCGCCCGCGCGCCGGGTCTTCCTTCTGGTTGCGCAGGTGGGACAGGTACAGGCCCATCATCGGGTGCAGCGTGACGTCCTGCAGCAGCGTGCGGAAGTTGCCGAACGCGTTGCGCCCCAGCATGTCCATGTAGCTCGCCACGCCGCGCACGCTGCCCGCGACGTTGCCGTCGACCAGCGACACGACGAAGATCTGCGACAGCGCGAACGCGACGCGGTGCCGCAGCTGGTCGTTGCCCGAGACCGCGGTGCGCCAGAAGCTCTCGTAGATCCAGTTCTGCTGGTTGGTCGACTGGCCGGCCTCGGTCGCCGCCAGGATCTGCGCGTCGACGTAGGGCTGGTGGCGGTCGTGCGACAGCGAGAACTGCTCGTTGAGCCACGCCGGAAAGCCGATCCGCTGCGTCCGGGCGACCTGCGCGCCGGACGCCCCGAAGCCGGCCTGCGACAGGAAGCGCACGACGTCCTTCTCGGCGGGCTGCTCCGCCTTCGGCAAGGTGGGCGGTTCGTTCGCGTCGTCGCCGGCGCCTCCGCACGCCGCCAGCACCCAGGAAAACGCCGCGACCTGCAGACCGATCGCGGCACGCCGGAGCAGCGTTTTCATGACATCCCCGCATCACCGAATCCGGAGCGCGGATCGCTTCACGAGCGGCGCCTTCCCCGAGTTCCGCGAACGATCTCAAAATCCGGTGACGGATTTCCTGCATTCGCCGACCGGCGGCGACCGGCGGGGGACGAGCGGGTCAGGCGGCGGCGCGACCGGCCTGCGCGAGCACCCAGGCCTCGAGTTCGTCGAGCAAACGCACCAGCGCCCGGTTGAACGCCGCGACCGCCTGCGCCGACGACTCGCTCGCGAGCGGCTCGTGCTGAGCGAAGCGCCGGCGATCGATCGCGCGCCGGGCGGTCCAGTCCACCAGGTCGGCGGACAACTCGATGCGCGCTTCGCCGGGCGGCGAGACATCGTCGTGGAACATCTGCTCGAGCTGCAGCTCGAGCAGCCAGTCGCCGCGCACCGGCGCGGTCGACATCGCAACGTCGCCGAACGCGTCGCGTGCCGCGAGACGGCGCACCAGCAGGCGCGCGATGCGGCCGGCGGGCCGCTCGGTCCAGCTGGCGAACTGGTAGTGGGCACGCGCGCCCGGCGAACGACTGTACGCGATGCCGGTCCCGTCCTCGAAGGCGCTGGCGGCCAGGCCTGCCACCAGCAGCGTCCGCCCGCCTCGGGCGCCGCCCGACGCCTGCCGCGTCGTGCCGCGATCCTCGAGCTCGTAGTGAACGTGCGCCTGCGCGTCGCCCAGGCCCGCGCAGCCCGGCAGCGCGGACGCGACGGGCAAGGCGCCGAGCGCGCCCAGCAGGCGCCTGCGCGACGACCGGCTCATGGCAGCTTCTCCCCGGGACCCAGTTGTGCCGGCGACGGGCCGAGCAGCGCCGCGCGCGGGTCGCGCAGACGCTCGGCGGCGCGCGACAGCTGCTCGGCCCCCTGCCGCAGTTCGCGGGCCGTCGCGCGCAGCTCGAGCGCACCGGTGTCGACGGTCGACTCGAGCCGCCGCGCGATGGTCGCCGACTCGCGCTCGAGCGCCTTCGCCGCCGCCGAAAGGTCGCCGAGCGCCGCCTGCGCCTGCCGCCCCAGCGGTTCGATGTCGCGCAAGGATGCGGTGCCCTGCTTCGCGAGTTCCCGGATCGACGCGGCGACGTCGTTGCTCGAACGCTGCATCGCGAGCGCGGTGCTGCGGAAGCTGTCGGCCGCCCCGTCGATGCGATCGAGCCGCTGGTCCAGGCCGGCAGCGAGGTCGCGCACCGCCGCCACCGCGCCGACCAGCGTCTCGCGGTTCTCCGCGTTCAGCAGTCGCTCGACGTTGGCCAGCGCGGACTCGCCCGTGACCGCGAGCCGGCTCAGCGCGCCGGCGATCTGCTCGATGTTCGAGGTGCCCTCCGGGATGCGCGGGTAGCGATCTCCGACGACGACCTCGACGAGGCGCGGCCCGGGCGTGCCCGGAGTGACCAGGTCGACGCGCGCGAGGCCGGTCACCAGGTTGCGCGAGATCACCGCGTTCGTGTTGCGGCTGACCGGCGTCTGGCGGTCGACCCGGATGACGACCTCGACGCGGTTGATGTTGTCGCGCGAGATCGAGTACTCCTGCACGCGACCGACCTTCACGCCCCGCATGTTCACCTCGCTGCCCAGCTGCAGGCCGTCGAGCGTCTGGTTCTCGAAATGGATCTCGTAGAAGCGATAGCTCGCGGCCCCGCCGCCGTGCGCGAGCCAGACGTAGGCGACGCTGACCGCAGCGACCAGCGCGAGCACGATCGCACCCACCACCGTATAGCGGGCTTCAGGTTCCATCCGGTGATCCCTCCGCGGCAAGCATTCTACGGCCCTCGAAGTACGCACGTATCCACGGATCGTCGCTCGCGGTCACCGCGTCGACGGTGCCGTCGGCGACGACCCGGCCGTGGCCGAGCACGACGACGCGCTGCGCGATCGACAGCAAGGTGTCGAGGTCGTGCGTGATGACGACCACCGTGATGCCGAGATCGCGGCACAGCGACGCCAGCAACTCGTCGAACGCGCGCGCGGTGATCGGATCGAGGCCCGCGGTCGGCTCGTCGAGGAACAGCACCTCGGGCTCGAGCGCGAGCGCGCGCGCGATCGCCGCCCGCTTGCGCATGCCCCCCGACAGTTCGCTCGGCCGCCTGGTTCCGGCGGCCGCCGGCAAGCCAGCCATCGACAGCCGCAGGTCCACGAGCGGCGCGACGAGGTGTCGCGGAATCCCGCCGTGCTCGATCATCGGCGTCGCGACGTTGCCGGCCACGGTCAGCGACGAGAACAGTGCGCCGTCCTGGAACATCACGCCGATCCTGCGCCGCAGCGCGGTCAGCTGCCGCTGCGACGCCGTCCAGACGTCGGTGCCGAGCAGGCGGACGCGGCCGTCGGTAGGGCGCTGCAGGCCGATGATCTCGCGCATCAGCACGGACTTTCCGCTCCCGCTGCCGCCGACCAGCGCAACCAGTTCGCCGCGCCCGATCCGCAGGTCGATGCCGTCGTGCACGAGCTGGCCTCCGAGGCGCGTGCGCACCGCTTCGACTTCGATCGCCGCGCCGCTCACAGTTCGAGCTCCTGCAGCAGCACCGCGAACAGCGCGTCGAGCAGGATCACCGCGACGATCCCCTGGACCACCGTCGACGTCGTGTTCATTCCGATCGACCGCGTATCCCGGCTCACCGACATGCCCATGCGGCAGCCGATCACCGCGATGAACAGCGCGAACGCCGGCGCCTTCGCCAGCCCGATCACGAAGTGGCGCGGAGCGAGCGCTTCGTGCAGGCGGCTGAAGAAGGTCGACGGCGTGATGTCGAGCATGCGCTCGGCAATCGTCATCGCGCCCAGCAGCCCCATGACGTCGCCGACGAAGACCAGCAGCGGCAGCGACAACACCAGCGCGAGCACGCGCGGCACGACCAGCACCTGCTCGGCCGACAGGCCCAGCGTGCGGATCGCATCGATCTCCTCGGTCAGCTTCATCGTGCCGAGCTGCGCGGTGAAGGCAGCCCCCGACCTTCCGGCGACGATCGTCGCGACGATCAGCGGCGAGAACTCGCGCGTCAGCCCGAGCGCCACGCCGTCGACGACGAAGATGTTCGCACCGTACTGTTCGGCCTGCAGTCCCAGCAGGTACGCGACGACCAGCCCGATCAGGAAAGTCACGAGCGCGACCACCGGAATCGCCGACGCGCAGACCTGCGAGAGCTGGGCGAACAGTTCCCTGCCGCGCAGCCTCGACGGCTTGACGACGGCGCGCCCCAGCTCGACCAGCACGCGCCCGAGGTATTCGAGATGGCCGTGCAGCAGTGCGAGCAGGCCGAACGTAGCCGCGCCCAGCGACGCGAGCGCGCCTCGCCGGGGCGGCGCCGCGGCCGGTTCGACGCCTTGCAGGCGCTGTCGCACCAGTTCGAGGATACGGGCGTGCGCGTCGGAGAACCCGCGCATCGACACGGCTTCGGGCGACGCGCCCGCGGCGGCGAGGTTGCGCCAGAGCAGCAGCGCGGCAGCAGTGTCGATTTCCGCGAGCGCGGCCCCGTCCAGCACGACCGGAACCGCGAGTCCACCAGGAGCGACGCCGAGCGCCTGCAGAGCGGCGTCGAGTTCACCGATCGACGACAGCCGCCAGCTGCCGGCGAGACGGATCACGCTGCCCTCGGCTTCGCGCGCGAGGCTGCAGCGGGTGTCGGCGGTAGTCATCGTGGCGGATCGACGGGCAGCGGAGCGCGGCCGAGACTAGCACACGGCGACAGCCGCGCTACTTGCCGACCGCGCCGGCGCTCCGGTTCCGCGCGACAATGAGGCCCGATTCTGCCGGCTGCATCACCCGAAGACGCGATGCGCGACGACCCTCCTGACACCCTTCCCGGCACGCCTCCCGACTCCCCTCCCGACCCGCGCCGCTGGGCGGCGTGGCGAAAGACCGAGCGCCGGCGGCTGATCGCCGCGCGGCTGGCAATGCCGGCGAGCGTGCGGCGGCGCCACGCGCTGCGGATCGGCGCTGCTCTCGACGGCCTGCTCGGGGACGTCGCCGGCCTGCTCGTCGCGGTGTACTGGCCCATCCGCGGAGAACCGGACCTGCGCGCGTGGATCGACTCGCTGCGCGCGCGCGGTGCGCGTTGCGCGCTGCCGGTGGTGGTCGCGCGCGACGCCCCGCTCGCGTTCCGCGAATGGCCGCGGGGCGCGCGTCTGCGGCCCGGGGCCTGGAACATCCCGGAGCCGGCCGACGGCGCGCCGGTCGTGCCGCAGGTCGTGCTCGCACCGGTGGTGGGATTCGACCGCGACGCCTACCGGCTCGGTCACGGCGGGGGCTACTACGACCGAACGCTGGCGATCGCGAGCCCGCGGCCACGGGCGATCGGGGTCGGTTACGCCGATGCGGAGATCCCCAGCATCCTGCCCCAGCCGCACGACGTCGCGATGGACCTGGTCGTGACCGAGCTCGGCGTGGCAGCCGCCTCGTCCCATCGTCCCACTGTTCATCCCACTTTCCGGATGGGATCGCAAAACCCTTGACAGCCCACTCCAGATCCACTGAAATCGGTCGCAGACAACCGGAATGCGAGGGGCCGCCGTGGAGGCCGACGCGCTGCTGCGCGAAATCGTCGAGTACTGCCGCAACGCGGGAGTCGCCGAATCGACGTTCGGTCGCTTCGCGGTCAACGATGGCAAATTCGTCAACCGGCTGCGCGATGGCGGACGGATCACCACGGCCACCGCCGAGCGCGTGCGCAGCTACATCTCGCGCGACGCCCGCCCCAACGGGCGCTCCGCCCACCGCCTGCTGATCGACTCTGCCGCGAACCCGCGCCGGTCGGTCACGCCTGCCGGCCCGCACGAACCGCCGGCGCACGTCGGGCGCAACTTCCGCTTCTTCGACAACCGGCAGAAGTACCAGCTGTTCGTCAGCACCTGCTCGGAGAAGTCCGTCGTCGCGCAGCGGGTGGCGATGGAACTGGTGAACATCCATCCGACGCCGCCGGCGGTGCGCGTCTTCGACGCCGGGTTCGGCGACGGCACGGTGCTGATCCGCGTGATGCGCGCGATGCACAAGCGCTTCCCGACGATGCCCTTCTATGTCGTCGGCAAGGAGATCAGCGTCGAGCACGTGCGGATGACGCTGGAGAAGATGGCCGACCGGTTCTTCGAGCACCCGTCCACGGTGCTCGTGCTGACCAACCTGAACTACGCCGAGGCGCCGTCGCTCGCGCCGACGTCGATGGCGGCGGCCACCAGCCTCGTCTGGCACGAGGTCGGCCTCACCGGCGGAACCTCGCACGAGTTCGAGGAGCAGATCGCCGCGCTCGGGCCGTTCCTCGCCGAGAACTGGCGCGTCAACATCGACCCGGCGACCGGCAACCCGGTCTACGCGCGCCCTACCGTGCTGGTCCTGTATCGCGACGACCACCGTTTCCTGCTCGAATCGGTGATCCCCCGGCGCGGGGGCAGCGAGGCCGGCTACGACCTCGTCATCGCCTCGCAGCCTTAGAACTTATCCGTAAATAGGTAAACTGTCGATCCGAGCCGCAACGAACGCGGCGTCGGAGCGAGACCTTGGCCAAGCGAGTCGATTCGTGGGTGGTGAC
>Ga0209477_1000113_pt1 | contig 42657 bp, 39 predicted proteins | sample KloWWTupernatant_FD_187180 | JGI IMG/M metagenome (GOLD analysis project Ga0209477, IMG submission 187180) | Active sludge microbial communities from Klosterneuburg, Austria, studying microevolution and ecology of nitrifiers - Klosterneuburg... | ecosystem: Engineered > WWTP > Aerobic digester >...
GATCGACGCGCCGTACCTCGGCGAGTCCAACAACGCGCTGGCGGTGCTCATCCAGGCGTTCGGTGGCCAGTCGTGCTTCGGTCACGTCACCCTCAGCGCTTGCGAGCGCGGCACCGTCGCCAGCCTCGCTGCCGAACTGCTGTAGCCCACGACGTCAACCGCGACGCGGGCCTACGACTTGGCGGGTGAGCGGAGGCGGGCGTACATCTTCCTCAGGTAAAAATTGTTGAGGACGTCGCGGAAGTCGGGGTCGTCGAGGATTCGTTTGTAGATGGCGTCGTTGGCGTCCATGCGGCTGACGACGGTGTTGAGGAACAGCGGGTCGAAGACGAGGCGGAAGTTGTCGAGGGTGTTGTTGCGGGCCTGGTCGGCCAAGCCGGGGTTCGCTGCCCAGTCTTCCTCGTACTGGTCGAACAGCAGTTGGTCGGCGTCGCCGAGGTTCAGGCCGTAGCGGTCGTTGAGCAGGTGGATGATCGCCGACAGCGGCTCCACGTCGGGGTCGTGGCGCGAGCCCATGCCGTCGCCGGTGACCCACTTCACTTCGCCGGTCTCGGAGGTGAGCGTCAGGGCTCCTTCGGTCTGCGCCTCGGTGCGCAAGTGGGTGAGCTCCACCTCGGTACCCAGGTCGAGTCGTTCGTAGGTGGCGGTGCTGCGCAGGTAGGTGGCGAGCGCACGGCAGAAGAGGTAGTCGCGTTCCAGCTTGGTCTCGCCGAAGGTGACGATCTGCGCCATGAACGCGTAGGTGCGCACGAACTTGTCGAGCGCGTCCTTGCAGCCGGCGCTGTCCTCGCCTTCCAGCGCACGGAACCGCTCGACCGCGGGCGCCAGCGCGGCTTCCACGCGGCCGTGATCGGCGGAACCGGTGAAGGTGAGCAGCAGGGCGACGGTGGTTTCCACTTCCTCGGGGCGCAGCAGGTCGTACTCGTCGAGGCGGTGTCGAGTGTCCCACAGCAGGTTCGGGTCCGAGGGCGGTGCCACGGTGGTGCCGTAGTAGGGCTCGAAGGCCGCCTGGATCGCTTCGCCGTCGTTGCGGAAGTCGAGCACGAAGGTGTCGCTCTTGCCGCCGTAGATGCGGTTCAGGCGCGACAGGGTCTGCACCGCGGAGAGGCCGGTGAGCACCTTGTCGACGTACATGGTGTGCAGCAACGGTTGGTCGAAACCGGTCTGGAACTTCTCGGCCACCACCAGCACCTGGTAGTCGTCGCCGGCGAAGGCCTCCGCGGTCTGCGCCTCTGGCAGGCCGTTCATCCGTGCTTCGGTGTACGGGTCGCAGTCGTCGGTGATCACCTTGCCGGAGAACGCCACGAGGGCAGCGATGTCGGTGTAGCCCTTGATCGCGATGTGGGCGTCGATGGCCTGCTTGTAGCGCACGGCGTGCAGGCGCGAGGAGGTGACCACCATCGCCTTGGCCCTACCGCCGATCTTGCCGGCGGTGTGGGTGCGGAAGTGCTCGACGATGATCTCGGCCTTCTGCGCCAGGTTGTGCGGGTGCAGCGACACGAAGCGGGCGATGGCCCGCCGGGCCTGCACCGACTCGTAGGCGGGGTCGTCGGCGATGGCCTTCTCGATGCGCCAGAAGGTCTGGTACGTGGTGTAGTTACTCAACACGTCGAGGATGAAGCCTTCCTCGATCGCCTGGCGCATCGAGTACAGGTGGAACGGGTGGTACCTGCGCTCCTCGGTGTCGAACGTGCCGAACAGCTCCAGGGTGCGGGCCTTCGGTGTGGCAGTGAACGCGAAGAACGACAGGTTGGCCTGCTTACCGCGCGCGCCCACGGCCTTGGCGAGCGCTTCCTCCACCGGGTCGATCGGGTCGGCCACCAACCCCATGTCCTCAGCTTCGGCCGCGGTCAGTTCGGTCTCGTCGTCGGTGCCCAGCGCCAGCCGCAGATCCTTCGCGGCTTCACCGGTCTGCGACGAGTGCGCTTCGTCGACGATCACTGCGTAGCGGCGCGAGGGCAGGCCGGCCACCTTGTCGAGCACGAACGGGAACTTCTGCAGCGTGGTGATGATGATGCGCGCTTGCTCGCCCGCCAGCGCGTCGGCCAGCTGCTGGCTGTTGTGGTCGATCTTCACCACCACACCGCGGGCGTGCTCGAACTGGTAGATGGTCTCCTGCAACTGGCGGTCGAGGATCACCCTGTCGGTGATCACGATCACCTTGTCGAACACCTTGCGGTCGTCGTCATCGTGCAACGTCGACAACCGATGCGCGGTCCACGCGATCGTGTTGCTCTTGCCACTGCCGGCGCTGTGCTGCACCAGGTACGACTTCCCCGCACGGTTCGCACGCGCATGCGCCTCCAGGGCCAGCACCGCATCCCATTGGTGAAAGCGAGGGAACACCACCAGCTCGGCCGCCTTCTTCTGCGCGGCAGTGCCACTGGCCGGCCGATCCACGTGGATGAACCGGGCCAGCAGGTCCAGCCACGCATCCTTCGCCCACAGCCGCTCCCACAGGTAGCTGGTGCGATGCCCGTGCGGGTTCACCGGGTTCCCCGCGCCACCGCCACTGCCCAGGTTGAACGGCAGGAACCGTGTGGCCGGCCCGTCGAGCCGCGTGGTCATCGCCACTCGCTCCGGGTCGACCGCGAAGTGCACGAGCGCCCGCCGGCCGAGGGTGGCGTTGCGCGGGTCGCGGTCGTTGCGATACTGCTCGGCCGCATGGTCGACCGACTGCCCGGTGAGCGGGTTCTTCAACTCCGCCGTCGCCACCGGCAGGCCGTTCACGAACAAGCACAGGTCGAGCGTCTTCGTGCTGGCCGCGTCGTATGCAAGCTGGCGGGTGACGGTGAGCCGGTTGGCGTCGTAGCGCGCCACCAGCTCGGGCGTGAGCGCGTGCGCCGGCTTGAAGTAGGCAAGCCGCATCAGCGCCGGCCCATCCATCACCCCGTGGCGCAACACGTCGAGCGTGCCCCGGTCGTCGATCTGCTGCGCCAAGCGCAGCACGAACTTGCGCTGCGCGGTGTCGGGGTTGCCCCCGTGATGCTTGATCAGCTTGGCCCACTCATCGGCCTGCGTCGCCCCGATGAACGCGAACAGCTCGGCCGTGTCGAGGCCCGAGCTCGGGTCGAAGTCCGCGGCGCCGTGCTGCCCCACGCCGCGCTTGACGGCAAGGTACCCGCCATACTCGACGAGGTGCTGCGCAATCGCCTCCTCGAACGAAGCCTCGTTCACCTTGCTCATGGGTGCAGCTCCGCAATCGTCTTGCCGTCGCGTCTCCACATGCGCCAGCCGTTGTGGGAGCCACCGGCAACTGCCTCGCAAGCGGCCGTTGGGGACTCGAAGCACCGGCCGTCGTCGAGGACGATTTCGCCCCGTTCGATGCGCGCCGTGTACAAAGCCTTCTTCGTCCGCCACTCAACCGGGCCGTCGAGAATGTTGGCCAGCGAGCGGTTGTAGACCGTCCGGCCGCCGACCGAGCTAGAGACGCCCGACGGCCGCGCTTCCTTCGTGGGTTGAGCGGGCACGCTACTTTCGCCGCCAAGGCGAATCGGTGGGCCTTCGGGTGGGGCGAATGACCGTGAGAATGGCGCTCCACCCGCGGCCGAAAGCAGCGTTGTCAACCGGTCGTACATGCGTTGCCGGCGAGCTGCGAAGAACGGGAGAAACTCGTCGATGTCGTCTGGGAGATCGTGCATGTCATGCGTCGCGAGATACCCGACACGAGCTGCAGAGTTGGGGAGGTGACTCTTTGCCCACTCCATAGGCAACGCTTGCTGCTTCGAGACGTTGACCGAACCGTCGAGCAGTTGCAGGTTCGGCATCCTGTTGAAGGCATCCTGGTATCCGTCGACGAGATCACCCGGCACGCCTGCATCTCGAAGCTTCGCGTCGGTGAAGCGGCCCTTCGGGAAGACGTGGTCGACGTGGAACTCGTTGCGCGTGTCGACTCCTGGATAGAGCAGCGACAGCAGCAAGAACGTTCGTTTCTGCTTGTACTCGCTGTCGACGATCTCCTCCAGCTCCGCTGGACCGAGGTCCAGCGACTTGCCCACTGCGGCCATCTCGCGCTCGATCTCCACCCGCGGAAAGCCGACGGAACCCGACTGACGCAGCGCGCGCCGAATGCGGGTGAGGGTTGTGTCCAAAGCGCTTCCCCAGATGCCGCCCTTCACCAGGCTGCGGATGACCCATGTACGGATCACCTCGCGGTCGTCGCGGTGAGCGACGGACGTGACGAACGCGTCGCCCAGCTTTCGCTGATGCACGTAATCGGCCACCGGCAGCAGCACGCTGTTAGCTGTCATGTTCTTCGCCGAGAGCCCGAACGAGGCCAGCAGCCGAACGCTCACTCGCAGGGCATGGTCGATGCTGTCCCACGCATCGTCGAGTTGCTTCATGTTGTCCGCAGTGAACGACACCGCTGTGAAGCGCACGTCGGGGCGATCGGTCAGCAGCAAGCCGGCCTTCAACACGAGGTCCTTGGAAAAGCTGAACCCCTGGCCGATCGCGTTCAGATCGTCCACGAGACCGTGGATCGCCTCACGGGCGTCACGGTTTCGGAACTCAGCGGTGGCGACGCTCAGCAGCAGGTCCGACTTCGACAGCACTGTGCCGCCACTGTTCACACGGATGAAGATGTCGAGGACTTCGTCGAGACGCTGGTCCTCCAGTTCGAAGTAGCTGATCGACGGCTGCAGTGTCAGCGCTTCGAAGAGCGCGTTCAACGTGAGGTACGCGCGAGGGTGTTCCGCAAGACCGGCAGTTTGGATGTACTTGAAGATCTCAGGGCCGCCGCTCAACTCCAGCCCCTTGCTGGCAGGAACCCAGTGATGCTTTCCTGCTGCGTTGTCGGCCTGTACCTCCGGCTGTGTCACGAACCGGAACAGGTACTGCACACCGAGTTCGTCGTCCGGATTCGGCTCATGGCAGAGATCGAGGTGGAGGTGACGTGTTGGGTACGCATCACTGGACGTCGTGCGGGCACCCGGCCGCTTCACGGCATACGACCCGTGCAGGCCGATGTTCAAACTTGTCAGTCGCTGCTGGCCATCGAGGATCGCGGTGACGTCGCGCTTGTCAGGAATTGGGATCTTCTGCGAGTGACGGCTCTTCAACTCATGGAAGTCGCGCATCACGTCGTAGAAGGTGTAGTTCTTCGTGTCGGCAGCGGGGACCTGCCAGAACAGGAAGGTGCCGATCGGATACTTGCGCAGCAGGCTGTCAAAGAGGTTGCAGATCTGGGCTTGCGACCAGACGAACTCGCGCTGAATGGCTGGGATCACGTAGTCGTGGCGGTGGATGCGATCCAACGCCTTGGACACCGTCAATGGAACCTGAAATGCCACAACGCTCCCGTCCGTTCGTCCTCGCTCATCATCGCAAACTCGCTCACGCTGCAACGCCAGGAGTGTCGAGTTGCCCCGTCACGGCCTCAGTGATCAACGCCTGCCGATGCTCGACAAGAAGGCCGATCTGGCGAGAGAGAAGCTCCACCCCTCGGACGCTCGATGACCGGGCCTTCTCGTAAACGCCAACCAGTCGACGCTGTTCATCCAAACCCAGTACCGGAACCGGCAGACCGAGAATCTTGCTGGCGCTCGTGGACGCCAGATTGGTGGTCTTGACGCCGGTGCTCTCAAAATACGCACGCGCATAGTGCGTTCGCGTCAGTAGGGCCAGATAATCCGGATCAAGCCGCCGTACGTCCGGACGGACAGCGAACACATGGTTCTGATGCAGGCATTCCGGCAGTTGGCCTTTCCAGACGGTCCCCCTGCCGAGCTTGTCGAGATCTCCGCCTTCAGTCATCAACACGTCACCGGGTTGAAGGGTCGACCGCGCCGCCATCACTCGCGGCACCGTCACCTCGGTCAACATCGACAGGTCCACTCGATCTGACTGCACGTTCGCTACACGCAAGTACGGCAGCCTCACGACATCGCCGTCCGTACTGCGCGCCCCATCCACGGTGAGCCCAGACTGGACAATCGCGAAGTACCCGAGTCGAGCGAAGGGAGCGTCGGCGGATAGGAGGATTGAGGAGACGGTCGCAGCGTCGCGCTCACTGAGAAAACCGGCCATACGGCGCTTGGCGGCGATGAGGGCGTCGATGCGGGCCGTCTCCCGGTCGAGGAAGTCGGCGATCGCCCGCTGGGTGTCGAGCGGCGGCCGAGGTATGTGAACACGCCTGAACTGGTCCCACGGGAGGTCGAAACCATTCGGGGGGAGATCCTTGGACAGCCGACGGATCTCCGCCAAGTACCCTTGCGAGCGCAGTAGATGGTGCAGGAAACGGGGCAGGAACTTCTGGTCATCGATCCGCAGCACCCAGTAAGCAGGTGAGATGATGCCGTTGAATTCTGAAACCCCATAGGCACCGAACCTTGCCCACATCTTGTTCACCACCAGGTCGCCCGGTCGCACGACCCTGTAAACCGAGAGGTCCTCGCTGACGGCCCGGCCGCCCTTCTCGAAGTCTCGCACCCTCACACCAAAGTCGCTCACGACGGTGAGCATCGGCAGGTCGGACTGCCCGAACTCATCACGACTTCGGACGATGGACCAGACAGGAACCAGGCTTCCCTTCACTCTGTCACCTCGGCGAGGAGTCGTTGGATTTCGGCTTCCAGGGCTTTGATCTCGGCGTCGATTTCGGCGAGGGGTCTTGGCGGCACGTACTTGTAGAAGTGGCGGGTGAGGGGGATCTCGTAGCCGACCTTGGTCTTGTCGTGGTCGGGCCAGGCGTCGGGCACGTAGGGGTGCACCTCGGCGCGCAGGTAGTCCTCCACGGCGGTGCGGTACTCGGTGGTGGCCAGGCGCTCGGTGGGGTCGGCCGCCCACGCCACCGGGATCGTCGGCAGTGGCACGTTCTCGTTGTCGCGCAGGTCGGGGTCCGCCTCCGGGTTGCCCTTCTTGTCGGTCACCGGCGGCGCCACCTCATCGCGCACGGCCAGCGCCGCCCACACGGCCTTCAGCACCGGGGCCGGCAACGCCAGCGCCTTCAGCGGCTTGTCGAGCACGCGGGCTGCTTCGGCCTGCGTGGCTGCCACCAGCCCTCGCTGTTCGGCCACCACCCTCTCAAGGTGGCTTCGCACCGACAGGTCGAGCTTCGCGACCGGCTTCTGCGCCAGCATGGCGGCGATGGTGTCGTCGGTGATCTCCCAGCGCAGGCGCAGCGGCCGCTCCACCGTCACGCGCAGGTAGGCGAAGGCCTGGTTGGGGAAGATCTTCACTCGCTCGCCCTCGGCGAACTCGCCGTAGAGGCGGCTGATCGCGTCGATCTGCTCGGGGCTGATCTCCTTGCGCTTCTCGCCCAGGCTCTTGCGCATCTTCACGAACAGATCGCGAGCATCCACCAGCTGCACCTTGCCCCGTCGCGCCTCGCTCTTGCGGTTGGTGACGATCCAGAAGTAGGTGGAGATGCCCGTGTTGTAGAACAGCTGGTCGGGCAGCGCCACCACGGCCTCCAGCCAGTCGTTCTCGATGATCCACCGGCGGATCTCGCTCTCACCGCTGCCGGCCGCGCCCGTGAACAACGGGCTGCCGTTGAACACGATCGCCAACCGCGACCCACCCTCGGCCACCGGCTTCATCTTCGAGATCATGTGCTGCAGGAACAAGAAGCTGCCGTCGTTGATGCGCGGCAGCCCGGCGCCGAAGCGGCCACGGAAGCCCTTCGTCTGCGCCTCGGTGCGGATGGCGTCCTCCACCTTCTTCCACTCCACACCGAACGGCGGGTTGGCCAGCAGGTAGTCGAACGTGGCGTCCTGGTGCCCATCGTCGCTGAACGAGTTGCCGAACGCGATGTTCGACGCGTTCTGCCCCTTCAGCATCATGTCGCTGCGGCAGATGGCATACGTCTCGGCGTTCAGCTCTTGCCCGTACACGGCCACGGCGGCCTCCGGGTTAAGCGTGCGCAGCTGATCCTCGGCCACCGAGAGCATGCCGCCCGTGCCACACGCCGGGTCGAAGATCTTGCGGATCACGCCCGTGCCCGCCAACGTGCGAGCATCCTCGGTGAGCAGCAGGTTCACCATCAGGCGAATCACCTCACGGGGCGTGAAGTGCTCGCCAGCCGTCTCGTTCGACAGCTCCGAGAAGCGGCGCACCAACTCCTCGTAGAGGTAGCCCATCTCCAGGTTCGACACCACGTCGGGGTGCAGGTCGATGTCGGCGAACTTCGAGATCACCAGGTACAGCAAGTTGCCCCGGTCGAGCTTGGTGATCTGCGTGCCGAAGTCGAACTTGTCGATCACGTCGCGGGCGCCCTGCGAGAAGCCGCCGATGTAGCTGCGCAAGCTGTCGGCGATGTTGGCCGGATCGTCGAGCACGCGGCGGAAGTCGAGCGGCGAGGTGTTGAAGAACTGCTGCCCGGCCACCACCGCCAGCACCGGGTCGATGTTGTCGATGCGGCCCTCGATGCTCTTGTACTTCGCCAGCACCTGCGGCTTGGTGGGCTCGAGCACGCAATCGAGCCGGCGCAGCACCACCAGCGGCAGGATCACCTTGCCGTACTCGCTCTGCTTGTAGTCGCCGCGCAGCAGATCCGCAACCGACCAGATGAACGCCGCGTGGTTACGGATGGCCGGAGAGTCTGACATCGGGCGTCACGTTAGGCGAGCGCGTGAACCGCGGCAGACCCTTCTGGCACCGTTGGGCATCGGTTGTCGGTGGGGGTGCTTGCTCCTGTCGATCTTTCTTGACGAACTTGTGTTCTCTGTTTGACACTCGAACAGTTGTTCTGTAAGGTTTCGACATGGACCTCGCACTCGACCTCGGCGACAGGGCAGCAGATGCCCTCGGCGCTGTCGAGCTGCACACGCTCGGGCGCCAGCAGTTGGCCACGGCCGTCGTCCGGGTGCAGGGCATCATCGATCGGTTCACGCTCGCTCACGCACAGATGGTGGCCGAGGCAGATCGCATGGGCGTGTGGCAGGGCACCGGCGCACGCAGCATGGCCGATTGGTTGGCCGGGAAGACCAACACGTCGTACGGCAGCGCCTCCGGGTTGCTGGCGTTGGGCGAAACGGCCGATGCCTCGCCGGAGGTGGCGGCCGCAGTCGGCGCCGGCGAGATGTCGGCCGCCACCGCGGCCACCCTGCACGACGCCATCACCACCGCCCCCGCCGGTGCCGATGTCAGCTCACTGGTCAAGGCCGTGAAGGGCACCGGGCCACGCGAAGCTCGGGCCGCGGCCAGCCGGTGGAAGGAACTCAACTCGGCCAAGCAGGAGACCGAGGAAGAGCGTGAAGATCGCCGCTACCAGCGTCGCTCGGTGCGCTCCGCTCCCCCGGTCGACGGCATGGTCTCCACCACCGTCACCTTGCCCGTGCTGCAGTCACGCCAGTTCATCAACGCCATCAGCCAGGTCGCCGGCAAGCCCACCGAGGGCGACGAGCGCACCACCGAGCAGCGCCTCGCCGACGGGCTCATCATGCTGTGCGATGCGTATGCCAAGGGCGAGGTGAAGGGCGGCCGCGAGCGCCCCACCGTGCTGCTGGTGTTCGAGGCGGAGAGCTACGCCGGCCACACCGACACGCCTGCCCGCACCGCCAACGGCGACAACATCCCCGCCTCGGTGGCCCGGCACCTGGCCGAAAACGCAGTGCTGCAGCGAGTGCTGCGGGTCGGTTCCAAGATCCTCGATCTGGGCCGCGAGGCCCGCCTCGCCAGCGACGACCAGTACCGGGCGCTCGTCGCCCGCGACGGCGGGTGTCGCTGGCTGGGCTGCCACATCCCTGCCGCCTGGTGCGAGATCGACCATCTGCAGCCGTACGCGGCCGGCGGGGCGACCGATCTCGACAGCATGGTGCTGCTCTGCAGCCACCACCACCACGAGAAGCATCGGCCGGGTGTACAAGTCATCGGCAACGCACACTCGCTGCTGATTCGATTGGCCAACGGCACCGTCATCGACTGCGCACTCCGAAGAGCACAGGCGGCGGCCTGACGCCCGCAACTCGAAGCCAATCGAATGCGGGCAGGGCCTTTCGGCGCGTCTGGGCTCAGGTGAGCGAGCCGGCTGCGCGTGCTCGGGCCGGGGCGCTGAACAGCTCAGGCACCAGGCACCACCGGGCACCAGGCACCGGGCAGACCGGGCCGGGGCGCTGAACAGCTCAGGCACCAGGGAGCACCGGGCACTGGGCAGCGGGAGCGGGAACGGGAACGGGAACGGGAACGGGAGCGGGAGCGGGAGCGGGGACTGGCGCCGGACCGAGCAATCCGAGTTGCGGTCGGCTCCGAAGGCACATTGCCTTGACATTCCGGAAATCATTTAGTAGTAAATGAACTACCACGGACTGCCCATCACGTGAGAGGACGAACGATGAGTGTTGCGCAACTGCTCTCTCCCCCCGAGGCGCCGGTTGCCGGCGCGAGCTGGATGGATCTGGCTGCGTGCAAGGGCCACACGCCGCTGTTCTTTCCCCCCAAGGCCGAGCGGCCCCAGGCCCGCGAGCGGCGCGAGGCACGCGCCCGACGGTTGTGCATCGCCTGTCCGGTGCTGAGCGAGTGCCGGTCGTTCGCCCGCCAGCACCACGAGTACGGATTCTGGGCGGGCGAGAGCGAGGAAGACCGCCACCTGGCCGGCTTCACCGTGTCGGCACCGATCGGTGTGCGCGCCCGCGGCATTCGCGCCTGAGCACGCTGAGCACCGCCGCGTGCGGCCAACGTAGGCTGCCGCTATGCCTGCCGCACTGGTCACCAACTTCATCACCGCCATCGAGCGAGGCGATCTCGCACATGCCATCACGCTGCTCAGCGACGACTGCGAGTACGACAACGTGCCGATGGGCAAGGTGTTCGGGGCCGTCGCGGTCAACGACACGCTGGCGCCGTTCCTGGCTCGCTACGACCGGGTGGAGTGGATCGTGCACCACCAGGTGAGCTCGGGCAACCTCGATCACGGAGTGGTGATGAACGAACGGGCAGATCGCTTCCGAACGGGTGAGACCTGGATCGAGATGCCCGTCGCCGGTCTGTTCCTGGTGCGCCACGGCAAGATCGCGTTGTGGCGCGACTACTTCGACCGCGACACGCTCCTGCGTCAGCTCGCACCCGCGAGCGAGTGAACCGGTGAACGGCTGAACAGCCGAACAGGTGAACAGGTGAACAGGTGAACCAGCACAGGTGAACGGCTACCGCATGACACCCCTGCCGTAAGGTGCACTGCATGCCGGATCTCGTCAGCGCCCAGCGGTTCGCCGTGGTCGATGTGGAGACGTCCGGGCTGCGGGTGCAGCGGCATCACGTGCTGCAGGTGGGCGTGGTGGTGGTCGATGGCACGGGCGCCGTGCTCGAGCGGTGGAGCAGCCTGGTGGCGCCGCGCTCGCGCTGGTGGTTCCGCGTGGGGCCCACCAAGCTGCACGGCATCCATCGTCGCGACGTGCGCACCGCGCCGGCGGCCCCGCAGGTGATGGCGCAGTTGGCGGCGCGGCTGCACGGCGCTCGGTTCGTGGCCCACAACGCCGAGTTCGACATCGCATTCCTGCGCAAGGCGGCGGCCGGCGCCGGTGTCGAGCTACCGATCGCCGAGCCACTGTGCACGCTGCGGCTCTCGCGCCAGCTCGACCCGCAGCGACAGTTGTCGCATCGCCTCGCCGATCTGTGCGCGCGTTACGACATCCAGCTCACTCGCCCGCACGATGCGCTGGCCGATGCCGATGCCACTGCCGCGGTGCTGCCGCATCTGCTGCAGGCGCACGGCATCGTCAGGGTCGATCAGCTGCCGTCGCTGCCGGCACGCTCGTAGCGGCGCAGCAACTCGCTCGCCGCAGCCGCGCCGAGACCCACCCACTCGGCCGGCCGCACCACTTCCGCCTCGGAGCCCAAGCGCAACAACAGGTCGCGCAGCCAACGCTCGCTGGCAACGGTGACCTCGATCAGCCAGCCGTCGCCGTCGGGTTGCACCGAACGCGTGGGGTAGCGCTCGGCCACCCAGCCGCCACCTGCCGGCACTCGGAGCAGCGCGGCCGGCAGCTCGTCGTCGGCGAACCAGCTGTCGCCGTGCGGCACCTCCACCTCGCGGCGCGGGTCGACCACACCGGTGAGCCGGCAGTGCTCGATGCGGTCGATGCGGAACGTGCGCTCCTCGCCGCTGAGCTGGTCGTCGGCGATCACGTACCAGTAGCCACCTTCGAAGAACACCCGTCGCGGGGTGATCTCGCGCTCGGTTCGTCGATCCGCTGCCGGCGACCAGTAGCTGATGTGCAGGCGAGCACTGCGCTGCGCAGCGTCGGCCACGGCGGCGGCAGCGGGAGGCTGCGGCGTCTCCACCACCACCGCATCGTCGCCCAAGGCGACCGCCAACTTGTGCAGCGCCCTGGCCAACGCACCGTCGGCGTCGGCACCGGGCAGTTGCATCGCCACCCGCGCCGCGGCCAGCAGAGCAAAGCCCTCCGGCGCGGTGAGCGCCAGCGGGCGGGTGAACAGGCGCGGCACGCCGGCGAAGACCACGCCTTCGTCGATGAACACGTCGACCATCTCGTCGACGAACGGCGGCAACCCGCACATCGCGGCCAGCTCCAGATCCTTCACCAGCTCCTGCTCGCTGAGCTCGAAGCGGTGGCACATCTCGGCGACCGGCACCTCACCGCGCTCCATCAGCCAGGGCAACATCACCAGCAGACGGCGCAGGCGATCGCCCGTGGGACGCGGGCCACGACGCACGGTCATCGCGCACCGGCCATGGCCTGCAGCCACTCCACCACGGCACTGCGCACGCCGGCGGGGCCCAGCACTTCGGCGTGCTCGCCGAGACCGAACAACCACGACCGGAACGCATCGAGGTTGGTGCAGGGCACTTCCACCACCACTGCCCCGTCGGGCAGGCGCCGCACGACCGCCGCGGCGCCCAACTCGCGCTCGATGGCGGCGGCCCGAGGTTCGTCGACCAGCACCTCGGCACGGGCCGCCGGTTCGTCACCGAGCAGCTTGGGATCGGTGGGGAAGGTCGCGCGTGGGTCGAAGTCGGCGGGCCGTTCGAACGCACCGGCCTCACCCACCGCGAGCTCACCCTCCACGCGGTCGACGCGATAGGTGCGCACCTCGCCGCGGGCCACGTCGTGACCGATCACGTACCAGAAGCGTTCGCGCAGCAACAGCGCGTATGGGTGCAACCGACGGGGCGAGCCGTGGTAGCCGAAGCTCACCTCGGCGCGGGCGGCGCTGGCCTCGCGCAACGCGGGCAGCGCCGGCAGCTCGGGGATGTTGGCCACCACCACGGGAGCCGAGCTGCGATCGCCCCCCAGCTTCAGCAGGCCGAACTGAGCATCGGCCAGCCGGGCGGCCGCGACCGCCAACTGCAGCGCCGCCTGCTCGTCGGGCGCCAGCTGCAGGTCGGCCAGCTCGTAGCGGTCACGGTCGATGCGGTAGGCGGTGCGGCCGGCATCGTTGCCGCCGAGCACCTCGCTCTCCAACGGCACACCGATCTCGCGCAGCAGCGCCTTGTCGCGCTCGAACGCACCGCGTTGTGCCGCGTCACCCGTCGGGTACTGGCCCTCCAGCTCGTCGACGATCTGCTGCTGCGTGAGCGGCGCGCGCGTCTCCATCAGCAGCGCGACCAGGTTGGTGATGCGCTCGAGTGCGTCGGCCATTCAGCGACCGGCCTGGTAGTCGTAGAAGCCGCGGCCGGTCTTGCGGCCCAGCAGGCCGGCCTCGACCATGCGCGACAGCAGCGGCGGAGACGCGTAGAGCGGCTCCTTGAACTCTGCGTACAGGCTGTCGGCGACGGCCATCGTGGTGTCGAGGCCGATGAGGTCGGTGAGGCGCAGCGGGCCCATCGGATGGTTGCACCCCTCCACCATGCCGGCGTCGATGTCGTCGGCAGTGGCGAAGCCGGACTCCATCATGCGGATGGCCGAGAGCAGGTACGGGATGAGGAGCGCGTTGACGATGAAGCCGGCGCGGTCCTGGCTGCGGATGACCCGCTTGTGCAGCACGTCGGTGGCGAACGCGTTGGCGCGCTCGGTGGTGGCCGGCGAGGTGAGCAGCGAGGTGACCAGCTCGACCAGCTTCAGCACCGGCACCGGGTTGAAGAAGTGGATGCCGATCACTTGCTCCGGCCGCTGTGTGGCGATGCCCAGCTTCATGATCGGGATGGAGCTGGTGTTGCTGGCCAGGATGGCCTGCGGATCGCTGATCGCACGGTCGAGCTCGCGAAAGACGTTGGTCTTCAAGGCCTCGTCCTCGATGACGGCCTCGACCACCAACTGCCGGTCGGCCAGCTCGGCGAAGTCGGTGGTGAACGCGAGCCGCGCGATGGCCTCGTCGCGCTCGTGCTCGGCGAGCTTGCCGGAACGCAGGCCACGATCGAGGCTGGCGACGATGCGCGCCCGGCCACGCTCGGCCGCTTCCGGCGACACCTCCAGCACCGACACGCTGAGGCCTGCCCGAGCACACACCTCGGCGATGCCGGAACCCATCAACCCCGCACCCACCACACCGACTCGTTCGATCTCCATGTGCTCTACTCTGCCGCATCGCACGAGCACAGCGGGCACATCCTGCGGTCGCATCACCGAGGAGGCACGTACCCTGTGCGGGTGACTTCGCTTGCCAAACTCCCCCGGCCCGCTGCCAGCCGCTTGGCCGTGCGCGTCACCCCCGACGCGCTGCGCCAGATTCGTGGTGGTCACCCGTGGGTCTACGAGACCTCGATCGAGAGCGTGAAGAGCGGCGCACAGAGCGCGGCGCAAGGCGGCGCACAGAGCGGCGCCACGGGCAAGCCGGGCGATCTCGCCGTCGTGTTCGACGCCGATCGCAGCTTCGCGGCCATCGGGCTGCTCGATCCGGCCAGCCCCATCCGCATCAAGATCATCCACGAGGGCAAGCCCGCCACCATCGACCGAGCGTTCTGGGTGGCGCACATCACCGCGGCCCTTGCTCGCCGCCAACCGCTGATCGACCAGTCGCTCGCCGACCCCGAGCGCGCCACCACCGGCTACCGCTGCATCAACGGCGAGAACGATGGCTTCCCCAGCCTCGTGCTCGATCGCTACGACCGCACGTTGGTGCTGAAGCTCTACTCCACCATCTGGGTGCCGCACCTCGCCGACCTCGTGCCGGCCATTGCGGAGGTCTTCCGGCCCGACACGCTCGTGCTGCGCCTGGCGCGCAACATCGACCACGACGGCTTGTTCGGGCTGGAGGAAGGCGACGCGCTCATCGGCGTCTCCCCCGCCGACCCCGTGCTGTTCCAGGAGAACGGGCTCACCTTCGAGGCCGACGTGGTGCACGGTCAGAAGACCGGCCACTTCCTCGATCAGCGCGACAATCGCTGGTTCGTACGGCGCATCACCGAAGGGTGCCGGGTGCTCGACATGTACGCCAGCACCGGCGGCTTCTCCGTCAACGCGGCGGCCGGCGGCGCCCACGAAGTGGTGGCCGTGGATCTCAGCGAGCCCACCCTGGCCGTTGCCAGCCGCAACATGCAGCACAACGCGCACGTGCCGGCCGTGGCCGCCTGCACGTTCCGGCCGATGAAGGCCGACGCGTTGGAGGCGATGAACCGGCTCATCCGCAGCGGCGACAAGTTCGACGTGGTCATCATCGACCCACCGTCGTTCACGCCACGCCAGGCCAGCGTGCAGCGAGCGCTCACGGCCTATGCATTGCTCACCACCAAGGGCGTCAAGCTGGTGCGTCCGGGTGGCGTGCTGGTGCAGGCGTCGTGCAGCAGCCGGGTCACCGCCGACGAGTTCCACACCACCATCTCGCACGCCGCCGCGCAGGCCGGCCGGCCGTTGGAGGAGTTCCGCCGCACTCGCCACCCCATCGACCACCCGGTCGACTTCCCGCAGGGCCACTACCTCAAGGCTGTCTTCGCGCACGTGCCGTAGCCCGGTGTCGCCACGCCTGCCGGCCACTGCGCCAGACTGACGGCATGCGACCCATCACCCCACTGCACGCTCACCCGATCTCGCGCCGGGTGCTGCTCGCCGGTGCCGCTGCCGTGGTGGTCGCCGCCTGCAGCGACGATTCGACGACCGGCTCGGCCACCACCGTCGGCAACACGGCGGCCCCCGCCACCGATCCCACCACGATTCCGGCGGCAGTCACCACCACCAGCGCCGCCACCACCACCACGTTGGCGCCGGTGGAGCTTGCCGGCAACCCGTTCACGCTGGGCGTCGCCTCGGGCGACCCCGATGCCGACGGCGTGGTGCTGTGGACACGGCTGGCACCCGACCCGCTCGCGGTCGGCGGGGGCATGCCCACCGACGACGTACCGGTGCTGTGGGAGGTGAGCGCCACCGACGACTTCGCCGAGATCGCGAGTGGCGGCACCGAGCTCGCCACCGCCGGCCGCGGCCACAGCGTGCATGCGATCGCCGGCCTCGAGCAGGGCGAGTGGTTCTACCGTTTCCGAGTCGGCCAGTACACCAGCCCGGTGGGCAGCACACGGCCGGCACCCGCTGCCGACACGCCGGTCGCGCAGGCCCGGTTCGCGGCCGCCAGCTGTCAGAACTACTCCGACGGCTACTACGCCGCGCATCGCGACATCGCCGAGCAGCGGCCCGACTTCACTGTCTGGCTGGGCGACTACATCTATGAAGGCGGCGGCCTGCCGTTCGATGCCGATGTCGTGGGCCGCGAGCACCTCGGCGACGAGCCGACCACCCTCGACGACTACCGCATTCGCTACGGGCAGTACAAGAGCGACCCGCTGCTGCAGGCCTCGCACGCGGCATGCCCGTGGTTCGTCATCTGGGACGACCACGAAGTGGAGAACAACTACGCCGAGGGCACACCGCAGGATGCCGCCGATGCCGCCGGCTTCCAGGATCGCCGCCTCGCCGCCTACCAGGCCTGGTGGGAGCACCAGCCGGTGCGGCTCGGGCCGCCGACGGCGGCCGACCAGGAGTACCGCATCTACCGCGATGCCCAGTGGGGTGATCTCATCGAGCTCGCACTGCTGGATGGCCGGCAGTACCGCAGCGACCAGGCATGTGGTGATGCCACGCTGAACCTCGACCCGCCCTGCCCGGAAGCGGCCGAGCCAGCGCGCACGATGCTGGGCGTGCAGCAGGAGCAGTGGCTGCTCGACACGCTCTCGGCCTCCACCGCGGCGTGGAACCTGATCGGCAACCAGGTCATCCTGGCCGACTCCACCTTCAACGGCGCCGTCTTGAACTACGACCAGTGGGACGGCTACCCGGTCGCTCGCGCTCGCCTGTTGCAGGCGTTCGACGACAACGACATCCAGAACCTCGTCGTGGTCACCGGCGACATCCATCTCGCCGCCGTCGCCCAGCTCCGCGCCGGCGAACGCGGCACGGGCACGCCGGTGGGCGTGGAGTTCGTCACCACCTCGATCAGCTCCGACGGCCTGATCGGCGACGAGCTCACCGATGTGCTCAAGTCGTTCCCCGACCTGGTCGACGCCGAACTGGCTCACCGTGGCTACAGCCTGCACACCGTGACCCCGCAGCGGTGGACGGCCGAGTACCGCATCGTCACCGATGTCGACGACGTCGACAGCGATGTCACCTCCTACGGCACCTACACCGTCGAAGCCGGCAGCAACACGGTGGCCAAGGCGCCATGACCACCGCGCTGGCCATCGTCGGTGGCATCGCCGGGCTCGCCGTCGTCCTCGTCGTCGTGTCCCTGCTGGCTCGCCGAGTCGCCGCCAAGGTCACCGCCGATGCGCTCACCGACGTTGCCACCGTCGGTGCCATCGCAGTGGCGCCGGCGTTGCTCGGCGGCGTCTCGGCGCCGGGCATCGGGCGCACGCGGGGCAACGGTGTGCTCGCACTGCACCCGGGTCGCCTCGTGTTCGTGCTGGGCGTACCCCGGCGCACGATCGAGATCCCGCTGGCGCAGATCCACGACGTGGAGGTCTCGAAGGCGCTGCGCACGCCCGGCCGCTACGCACGCAACGGTCGCCCGTGGCTGATGGTGCGTTGGAAGGCGCCCGACGGCGAGGGCGTCATCGGTGTGCTGCTGCCCGACCCGCAGCGCTGGGCGCAGGCGATCAGGCCGAACGAGTGGCGCGATACCACCGGATGAGCGCATTGGTGCCAGTGTCGTGCTGTGGTTCAGCATCGCCGGCGAGCTCTGGCGTGATGCGGTTGGCCAGCGCCTTGCCCAGCTCGACACCCCACTGATCGAAGCTGTTCACACCCCACACGGTTCCTTGCACCAGCACGATCTGCTCGTAGAGCGCGATCAGCTGGCCGAGCACGTTGGGCGTCAGCCGCGGCGCGAGGATGGTGGTGCTCGGCCGGTTGCCCGGGAACACCCGCGCCGCCTGCTGGTGCGCAGGAACGCCCTCGGCGATCACCTCCTGCAGCGTCTTGCCGAACGCCAGCGCCTCACCCTGTGCGAACAGGTTGGCCATCAGCAAGTCGTGCTGCTCCAGCAGCGAGTGGTTGGGTTGCGCGAAGCCGATGAAGTCGACGGGCACCAAGCGAGTGCCCTGGTGCAGCAGTTGGTAGAACGCATGCTGGCCGTTGGTGCCGGGCTCGCCCCACACGATGGGGCCGGTGGTGGTGGCGACCTCGCCGCCATCGAGACGAACCCGCTTGCCGTTGCTCTCCATGTCGAGCTGCTGGAGGTAGGCGGCGAAGCGGCGCAGCTCGTGCGCGTACGGCAGCACTGCCTTGGTCTCGGCGCCCAGCACGTTGTGGTACCACACGCCCAGCATGCCCATGATGATCGGGGCATTGGCCGCCGGCGGTGCCGTGCGGAAGTGAGTGTCGATGGTGTGGAAGCCGGCGAGGAACTCGCGAAACCGCACGGCCCCGATGGAGATCATCAGCGAGAGCCCGATCGCCGAGTCCACCGAGTAGCGGCCGCCCACCCAATCCCAGAAGCCGAACATGTTGCCACCGTGATCGTTGACCGTGTCGATGCCGAACTCGGCGACCTTGGTGGCGTTGGTGCTCACGGCGACGAAGTGCTTCGCCACCGCGGCATCGCCCAGCGCGGCCGTCAGCCAGCGGCGAGCCTCGTTGGCGTTGGTGATGGTCTCGATGGTGGTGAACGTCTTGGAACTGACCACCACCAGCGTGGTGGCCGGGTCGAGATCGGCGAGGTTGGAGGTGATGTCGGCGCCGTCGACGTTGCTGACGAAGCGGCACACCAGCCCGGGCTGGCCGAAGGCCTCGGTGGCGAGGTAGGCCATGGCCGGCCCCAGGTCGCTGCCGCCGATGCCGATGTTGACGACGGTGGCGATGCGCTGCCCGGTGGCGCCCAGCCACTGGCCGCTGCGCACCTGCTCCGCGAACGCCGCCATGCGATCGAGCACTGCGTGCACGTCGGGCACCACGTCGTGACCATCCACCATCACGCTGGCACCGGCCGGCGCGCGCAGCGCGGTGTGCAGCACGGCGCGCTGCTCGGTGGTGTTGATCAGCTCGCCGGCGAACATCGCATCGCGACGTTGGGCGACACCCGCGGCGGCCGCCACGGCCAGCAGCGCTGCCAGCACCGCATCGTCGACCAGGTGCTTGGAGTAGTCGATGCGCAGGTCGCCGGCGGTGAGCAGGTAGCGATCGGCGCGGCCCGGGTCGTTGGCGAACAGCGCGCGCAGATGGGCCGGTTGCGGTGTGGCGTGCAGCGCGGCCCATTCGGGGGTGGTGGTGATGTCCATCGCCGCCGACGTTACCGCTCTGTCACTGCTACGTCGGTGGCGACGCCGCTGGCAGCTGTGCAGCGGCCGCGGCGTCGATCACCACCACTGTGGCGGTTCGGCGAACGCGCTGGATGGGCAGCAAACGATCCTCCAACAGCCACCGCCGCATCGGCCCGGCCTTCGCCGCGCCGGGGGCCAGCACCAGCCGGTGGCGAGCCGCGTTCACCACCGGTGGGGTGAGCGTCATTCGCACGAAGCCGTTGTACGGCCCGCACAGCGCCACCGCCGACGGGCTGTCGATCACCGGATCGCCCGGCGGCCAGGAGGCCGTGTGGCCATCATCGCCCATGCCCAGGTGCACGACGTCGAACCGCTCGGGAAGACCGGCCGCGTAGCGGCGAACTGCGGAGCTGAGGTGCCGCGCGGTGACCGGCATCAGGCGCACTTGTGCGTGTCGCAACGGCAGCACGTCGAGCAGACCGGCGTTGCGCGCCGGATCACCGTCGGGTGCCACGCGCTCGTCGACCTGCCACACCGTGACCTGCTCCCACGGCACGTCGCGTCGAACGAGGCCGGCGAGCATCAGCGCCGGCGTGCTGCCCCCACTGAGCGCCAACGATGCCGCTCCACGCCGACGAACGGCATTGCGCACCTGTGCTGCCACCCAGTCGGCGGCATCCTCGGCGGCGGTCTGGGCGTCGATGGCGACATGGATGTCCATGCTGCGAGCCTGCCAGATCAGAGTCGCCGCAGGAACGACACCACCGGCCCGGTGAACGCGTCGTTGCGATCGCCGGCCACCATGTGATGCGCATCCTGCACGTCGACGTACTCGGCGTGCGGCACGATCTGCAGGAACTCCTGCGCGGTCTCCTCGCTGACGACGTCGCTCATCCGGCCTCGCACGAGCAGCACCGGCAGCGTGAGGCGGCGGGCGTGCTCGACGAAGATGTCGACGTGGGTGCTGGTGCGCGGCCGGCGCTCCTCGCCCATGAACGCTGGGTCCCAGTGCCAGCGATAACGACCGTCGTCGCCGAGGCGCAGGTTGCGAGCCAAGCCATCGGTGTTGCTCGGGCGCGGGCGATGCGGCATGTACTCGGCAACGGCGTCGGCGGCCTCCTCCAACGAGGCGAACCCCTCGGGCCGGCCGGTCATGAACTCGACGATGCGCTGGATGCCGGCGGCCTCCGAGCGATGTGCGATGTCGACCAGCACGAGCGCACGCGCTGCCGGGGGTAGGCCCTCCTCGGCGCGCGTTCCTTCCATCCACATGCCGGTGATGCCGCCCATCGACGCCCCCACCAGCACCGGCGTGTGCAGCGCCCGGCACCACGCTTCGGCGTCGGCGCGCATGACGGCCATGCTGTAGTCGCCGGTGGGGTCCCAGTCGCTCTCACCGTGACCGCGCAGGTCGGCGCTGACCGCGTAGAAGCCTTCCTTGGCCAGCGCCTTGGCGGTGCCGCCCCACGAGTGCCGGGTCTGGCCGCCGCCGTGCAACAGCAGCACGGCCGGTGCCGCCGGGTCGCCGTACGCATCGGCCACCAGCCGCACGTCGTTCGCCCCGCTGCACTCGATCCGCTGCTTCACGCACCATGGGTAGCACAGGCACACCCGCCGGCAGCGGGTCGAGCGCCGGGTCAGTGCCCGGTCAGTGCCCGCTGAAGTGCGCCTCGCGCCGCTCGAGGAACGCACGCACGCCCTCGCGATGATCGTCGGTGCGGAACAGCTCGGCGAGCGAGCGCGACACCCACTCGCCCAGGTCGCGCCACTCCGGGTCGAGCGCCAACCGCAGGCCGGCCTTGATCCGCTGCACGGCCAACGGAGGTCGGGCAGCGATCTTCTCGGCCAGCGCCATGGCCGCCGGTAGCAACTGGTCGTGCGGCACCACGCGGGCGACCAGCCCCCACTGCTGGGCGGTGGCAGCATCGATCACGTCGCCGGTGAGCAGCATCTCGGCGGCACGCTCGCGGCCAACGAGCTGCGCCAGCCGCCCGAGACCGGCGACGTCGCTGCACAGCCCGCGCAACACGAACAGCTCACCGAACTTGGCGCGCTCGGAGGCCACTCGCAGGTCGGCCATCAACGCCAGCTCCATGCCCCACCCGACGGCCGCCCCGTTGACCGCAGCGATGATCGGCACGTCGGTGTGCAACAGCGCGTCGGCCGCCGGGGTCAGCCGTGGCTGCACCGCGGTGGGCTTCGGGCCATCGCCGCCGCCCATCACCTCGCGCACGTCGTCGCCACTGCAGAAGGCCGGGTCGGCGCCGGTGATCACCAGGCACCGAGCCGTGGTGTCGCGCACCGCGCGCTCGAGCTCGTCGTAGCTCCGGAAGCGCAACGCGTTGCGCACTTCTGGTCGGTCGATGGTGACGACATCCACGTCGCCCACCCGCTGCACACGCACGTCTGCCATGGAAGCCTCCTCGCCCCGTACTGTAAGGAACCGTGATCTCCCTCTCCGGTACCGGACTCGACGCGCTCGCTCACCGCATCCAGCAGGAGGTCGACACCGGCAACATCACTGCCGCCCAGTTGGCCATCGGCCTCGATGGCGAAGTCGCCCACTTCCAGTCGTTCGGCACCGCCACCACCACCGATCGCTTCATCATCTTCTCTGCCACCAAGGCGCTGGTGGCGATGGCACTGCTGCCGCACTTCGCCGACGGCACGCTCGACCTCACCACGCCCGTCGCCCACTACCTGCCCGAGTTCGGCCACCACGGCAAGGACGACGTGACGGTTCTGCACCTGCTGACGATGCAGGGCGGCTTTCCACAAGCGCCCATCGGCCCCGACCGGTGGGGCACCAGCGAGGGCCGCCGCGCCCAGTTCGCCGAGTGGAAGCTCGACCACCCCGCGGGCTCGCGCACCGAGTACCACCCGGTGTCGGCGCACTGGGTGATCGCCGAGCTGCTGGAATCGCTGAACGGGCGCGGGTACCTCGATGTGGTGCACGAACGCGTGATGCAACCGGCAGGTGTGGGTCGCATCCTCGGGCCGCAGGCCGTGGGCGCTGTCACCGTGCGCACGCTGGGCGAGTACCCCACCGACCTGGCAGGCCTCGCCGCCACCTTCGGCAACGCCGAGCACGTGCCCGTGGCCAGCATCGCTCCCGAGGCGCTGCTGTCGATGAACGACCCCCGCGCACAGGCCGCAGGCCTGCCCGGCGGCGGGGTCATCGCCACTGCCGCCGACATCGCCACCATCTACCAGCACTTCCTGCACAACTTCGGCGGCGCGCTGCCCGACGAGTGGCTGGCCGACGCCGTCGGCACCATTCGCAACGGCAGCGTCAGCGTCACCGACAAGGTGCCCGCCAACCGCACCATCGCCGGTTACCTGTCGGGCAACGACGGGTACCACCTGCATCGCTGGATGCCGGCGGCGCCCCGCGCCTTCGGCCACAACGGTGCCGGTGGGCAGCTGTGCTGGGTCGACCCGGCGTCGGGCCTCAGCTGCGGCTTCCTGCACGACACGCTGCACCAGGACCCGCGCGTCGAGTTCAAGCGAGCCGCCGACCTCAACGATCTGGTGCTCGCGCTGCTGCGCTAGCCGCAACCCGTGACTCAGCAGCAGCAACCCGCTCCCCACGCCGAGCAACGCGCCGGCATCATCGCCGGCGCCACGGCCTACGTGGTGTGGGGCCTGCTCACCATCTACTGGAAGCAGCTGCGCGACTTCGACGCCTTCGAGCTGATCGGGTGGCGCATCACGGCTTCGGCGGTGATCATGGCGGTGGTGCTCACCGCCGCCGGGCGCTGGCAGCACCTGGCCGTGCTGCTGCACGACCGCAGGTTGCTGGCCAGAGTGGCCGCCGCCGCCGTGCTGCTGACCATCAACTGGACCTCGTACGTGTGGGCCGTCGTGCACGGCCAGGTGCTCGAGACCGCACTCGGCTACTTCATCGCACCGCTGGGCACCGTCACCGTGGGCGTGCTGGTGCTGCACGAGCAGCTGCGCACGGCACTGAAGGTGGCGCTCGTCTTCGCTGCCGCAGCCGTGGTCGTGCTCACCATCTCCTACGGCCGCGTGCCGTGGTTGGCGCTGGCCCTCGCCGCCACGTGGACCGCGTACGGCTATCTCAAGAAGCACGTCCCGCTGACGCCAGTGGAGAGCATGGCCGCAGAGTCGTTCGTGCTGTTGGTGCCGGCAGTCGCGCTGTCGATCGCGCTGGCGGGCCGAGCGGGCAGCATTCCCACCAGCGCCTCGCACACCGAGCTGGCGTTCGCGCTGTTCAGCGGCCTGGCCACCGTGGCACCACTGATGCTGTTCGCCTACGCCGCGCAACGCATGCCGCTCACCATCATCGGGCCGATGCAGTACATCGTGCCCTCGATGAACTTCGTCATCGGCTGGCTGATCTACGACGAGTCGCTGTCCGCCACGAAGCTCGTCGGGTTCGCGCTGGTGTGGGTGGGCCTCGCCGTGCTCACGGCCGACTCCGTGCGCCGGGCGCGCCGGACCTGACCCGGTCGGCAGTTGTGTGCCGGCGCGCCACGAGCCGAGACGCGCAAGAGGCCCACCCCCGAAAGGGCGGGCCTCTTGGCAGTACTCATGACCGCTCGATCAGGTCTCGAACTCGGTGATCAACTCGCCGATGCTGGTGAACGTCTTGGCATCGGCGTCGTACTGCAGCACCTGCAGCGACTCGGCCAGGAACGGGTCGTCCTCGCCGAGCGACTTCAGCTCCACGCCCGGGCGGCCGAGGGCCGGGGTGTAGGTGAAGTTGCGGGCGGCATTGATGATCGAGGCCCGCGACAGGCCCTCGGGCGACTCCATCGCCTGCTTGATGACGGCCACCGTGTTCTCGGCCGTCGCCCAACCTGCCGTGGCAGTGGAAGCGATGTCGGACTTGCCGATGCTGGCCATGTAGTCGACGTAGGTCACCACAGCCGGCACCGTGGCGTTGGCCGGGTCGGTGATGTCGATGAGGTTGTTCGACGTGTAGATGCCATCGGCAGCGGCACCGGCCGCCGAGAGGATGAGGCTGCTGGCACAGGTGTTGGTGATGAACGTGGCGGGTGTCCAGCCAGTGTTCTGCGCCTTCTTCTCGGCCAGCGCGCCCAGGAAGGTGACGCAACCGATGCCCAGCGGCACCGCCATGATCACGTCGGGGGCCTTGTCGGCGATGCTGGTGATCTGCGAGGTGGGCGGCGCGGTGTCGGTGGCCTCGAGCGTCTGCTCGTCGACGATCTCCAGGCCGTACTCGCCGGCCAGTTCCTTGAACGCGTCGGCGTACACCTGACCGAACTCGCTGTTCACGTAGAACAGGGCGACAGTGGCCCCGTCGGGGTACAGCTCGGCGATCTGCTTGGCGTACACCTTCGACTCGGTGCCATAGGGCACCAGCTGACCGGTGGTCCACGGATACTCGGTGACCTTGCCCCACTCGGGTGAGCCGGTGAGGTTGTTCAGCTGCGGGATGCACTCCTCGTTGAGGGTGTCGCGCACGGCGAGGCTGTTCGGCGAACCGATGATGCCGGAGAACACCTGCACTCCGTTGTCGATGCCCTTGGAGACGGCGCCGGGTGTGAGGTCCTTGGAGTACTGGTCGTCTTCCACGCTGGCCTCGATGGTGATGTCGCCCAGCAGACCCTGCTCGTTGGCGTAGTCCATGTACGCCAGCCAGCCGTCCTTGACCGGAGCGAAGGCCTCGTCGGCCGACGAGTCGCCGGTGAGCGGCATGACCGAACCGATCTTGATGGTGCCTTCGATGATCTCCTCCGCGGCGGCCGGATCGATGCAGTCATCGGTGTTGACAGCCCAACCGGCTGCGGCCGGCTCGGTGGTCTCGACCACCGTCTCCGCCGTGGTGTCGCCGGTGGTGGCCGCGGTGGTCTCGCCGGTGGTGGCCGCCGTGGTCTCGCCGGTGGTGGCCGCCGTGGTGCTGTCGGTGTTGTCGCTGTCGCTGCTACAGGCAGCGATGAGCATCGTGCCGGCCGTGAGCACCGCCAGCAAACGTGCAGACTTGCGTCGCATCGTGCATCTCCTCATGTCGTGTACGTCGTGTTGGTGTTACGCCGTGTGGGTTTCATCGACCGCTGCCGGGGCAGCGGCCATCACGGAGATGGTAGTCGTGCCGGCCGGCTTGGGCACCACTCTGCAGAGGCGCACCGAGTGCTGCCGCCAGAGGCCGACCAGGCCCAGCGGTGCAACGAACATCAGCAGGATGAGCGCGATTGCAAAGAGGCCACCGCCGGGCGCCGTCTTCGACCACCCGAAGAACGGGCGGAACAGGGCCGGAATCGCGTCGGGCTCGGTCCAGCCGCCCGTTCGCTCGATGATGAACTGGTAGACGGCGGCACCGATGATCGGCCCCCAGAGCGAGCCCGCACCACCGACCACCATGATCACCAGGAACGTGATGGAGCCCGCCACCGTCAGCAACTGCGTGTCGGCGGTGACCGTGCCGGTGCGAATCGCCGACAGGCTGCCGGGCAGGGCGCACATCGCCGCCGACAGGCCGAACACGATGCCCTTGGTGACCGGCAGGTTGACGCCCATCACTGCGGCCGCCGTGCTGTTGTCGCGGATCGCGACCAACGAACGGCCGACGCGACTCTTCACCACGCCGCGGCAGATGAGGTACACGACGAGCACGATGATCGCGCCGACCCAGAAGTAGAAGGGCTTCACGTTCTGCCCACGCAGGTTGCCCCACGGGTTCCAGCCGAAGATCTCGTAGGTGGGGTTGTCCTTGGTGAACTTGAAGCCCGTGTCGTTGATGCCCTTGGCGCCGCCGGTGAGCCAGGAGAGCTTCTTCCACTTGATGAACTGCGGGAACACCATGCCCAGTGCCAAGGTGACGAGCGCCAGGTACACGCCCTTGATGCGCAGGGCGGGCAGCGAGACCAGCACACCGACCACGAACGCCAACACGAACGCGACCGGCAGCGTGTGGAAGGGGCTCCAACCCCAACGGGTGACCATCACCGCCGTGGTGTAGGTACCGATACCGAAGAACGCCGAGTGGCCGAGCGAGATCTGGCCGGCGTAGCCGAGCAGCAGGTTCAGCGACAGCGCTGCGGCCATCAGCGTGAACGCCGTGGTGCACACCTCGATCAGGCTGTCGCTGCCGCGGGTGGGGACCCAGAGCATGAGTGCTGCCAGCACGGCAGCGACGGCCAGCCTCATCGCCCAACTGGCTGCACCGCCGGACTTGATGGTGAACAGCGACTTCATACCCGTTCCACCTTCGCGGTTCCGAACAGGCCGGATGGCTTCACGAGCAGCACGGCGACGATGACCAGGAACGACACCCCGACCTTCATCTCCTGGCCCACCCATTCCACGTACCCGGCGGTGAGGTTCTGGATCACGCCGATCGCGAGACCGCCGACGACTGCGCCGAGCGGGCTGTCGAAGCCGCCGAGCGTTGCCGCCGCCGAGGCGTAGATGAACACCGAGAACATCAGGCTCTGCGACACGCTCTGTGCGTTGCCGGCCGTGACCACACCACCGAGCGCACCGATGGCAGCGGCGATGCCCCAGCTGAACATCAGCACGGTGTTGGTACGGATACCCACAAGCTTGGCGCTGTCGGCATTGGAGGCGACCGCTCGCATGGCCAGCCCGAGCTTGGTGCGGTTGAACACGAAGAACAACACCGCCGAGAGCACGAGCACCAGGCCGATCGTGCCCAGCGACTTGATGGTGATCTCGGCACCGAAGATGGTGACGAAGTCGTCGTCGGCGGCAGGAAACAGGCTGGGATAGCTGACCTGCTTGCTGCCCACGCCGGTGTTGGGTAGCTGCTGGCCACCCCAGATGGCTCCATCGAGCCAGTTGAGGAACTGGAAGAGACCGATCGTCACGATGAACACTGCGAAGGCCGATTTCCTCGCAACCGGCCGCACCAGTGCCACCTCGGCCGTGGCGCCCACGAGGAAGCCGACGCCCATGCCCATCACCACGGCGATACCGATCGGGATGCCCCACTCGCCGAACTGGTAGACGGCGTAGGCACAGAACAGCGCCATCTCTCCGTGGGCGAAGTTGAGGTGACCGGTACCGCGATAGATGATGACGAGACCCAGCGCGAGGAGCGCGTAGACACTGCCCTCGCTGAGCCCATCGACGGTTCGCTGTAAGAAAAGTTCCATCAGAACCCCAGGTAAGCCTTTCGGATGGAGTCATCGGCGCTGAGCTCGGCGGCGCTGCCGCTGGCGACGATGCGGCCGGTTTCGAGCAGGTACACCCGGTCGGCCATGTGCATGGCGAGGTTCGCGTTCTGCTCGACGAGCAGCACCGAGAGCCCTTCCTCCTTGTTCAGCCGTTCCAGCACCTGGAACAGCTCCTGAGTGATGAGCGGCGCCAGCCCCATGCTGGGTTCATCACAGAGCAGCAGCTTGGGCCGGCTCATCAGTGCACGAGCGATGGCCAGCATCTGCTGCTCGCCGCCGCTCAGGCTTCCGGCGCGCTGCGAACGACGCTCGGCCAGGCGAGGAAACACCTCGAACCAGCGCAGGACATCGGTGCCGATCGTGCCGCCACCGTCGCGCCGCACGAAGGCGCCAACCTTGAGGTTGTCCTCGACCGACAGTTCGGGGAACGTGCCGCGCCCTTGTGGCACCTGGGCGATGCCGCCTCGCACGATGGCATCGGGGGCCGACTTGTGCACGTCGTGGCCCTCGAACTCGACGCTACCCGCGCGCGGAATGGTGCCGCTGATGGCACGCATCGTCGTGGTCTTGCCGGCCCCGTTGGCGCCGAGGATCACGACGATCTCGCCTTCGGCGACCTCCAGATCGAGCCCGTGCAGCACGGTGACGGGGCCGTAACCGGCGGTGAGGCCACGAGTGCGCAAGAGCGTCATGCCGTTGTCCCCAGGTACGCCTCGATGACCTTCTCGTTGTTCTGCACCTCGGAGGGCGTGCCCTCGGCGATCTTGCGACCGAACTCCATCACGACGACCCGATCACTGATGCTCATCACCATCGACATGTGGTGCTCGACCAGCAGCACCGTGAGGTTGAACTGGTCGCGGATGGTGCTGATGGTGTGGCCCAGCTCGTCGACCTCACCGTGCGGGAGGCCCGCTGCAGGTTCGTCGAGCAGCAGGAACGACGGGCGGGCGGCGAGGGCGCGGGCGATCTCGAGCCGCTTGAGGGTTCCGAAGGGCAGGCCTGCGGCCGGCACGAACGCAAGGTGACCGAGGCCGAGCTCGTGCAGCAGGTCGCCGGCATCGTCGCGGGTGCGGCGATTGTCGCCTGCGGCGCTGATGCGGCTGATGGCCTTGCCGAATCCGACGCGGCCTTGGCTGTGGGCCCCGACCATCACGTTCTCGAGCAGGGTCATGGTGGGGAACAACGCCAGATTCTGGAAGGTGCGGGCGATGCCCAACCGAGCGATGGCATGAGCAGGCACGGTGAGCAGCTCTTCACCACGGAATCGCACCGAACCGAGCGTCGGTTGATAGATGCGGCTCACGACGTTGAACATCGTGGTCTTGCCGGCGCCGTTCGGCCCGATGAGACCGCAGATGTGGCTCTCATCGATGCTGAACGACAGCCCATCGAGCGCGACGATGCCTCCGAAACGCATCGTCACGTCTTCTACGTCGAGCAACGTCACGCTGACCTGTCTCCTCCCCCAGATGAAGTGCGCTCACCGTAGCCGAACGTTACCACTGTGACGAACGTCTCGTCCGCATTCTTTCGTGTACCCGCCCGGCCCGTTGCCAGAATGCTCGCGTGCTCGCCGTCATCCCCACGTTCTCCCTCGCCGAGTGGCGTGCCGCCTCCGACGAACAGGTCGTCGCCGACCACTTGCTCGCCATGTGCCACGGCGTCGGCTTCTTCTACCTCACCGACCATGGGGTGCCGCACGCGTTCCTGCACGACTACTTTCGGCAGCTCGAACAGTTCTTCGCGCTGCCGGAAGCGACGAAAGCGCAGATCGACAAGCGCAACTCTGCGCACTTTCGCGGGTGGGAGCGTGTGGGCGCCGAGCTCACCAACAACCGCGTCGACCATCGCGAGCAGCTCGACGTGAGCACCGAGCACTCTCCGCACCCGGCCGACGCCGAGCCCGCGTACCTGCGGCTCGACGGGCCGAACCAGTGGCTGCCCGAGCACGAGCTCCCGGGCTTCCACGCCGCGGTCGACGAGTTCTTCGCCCACATGGGTGCCGTTGCCTGGGAGCTGATGGAGGTCATGTCGGTCGGCCTCGGGCTCCCTCGCCATCACCTGCGCGAGCGCTTCGGCGAGCGACCGTTGTCGTTCGTGAAGCTCATCAGCTACCCGCGCACACCACCCGGCGAGGCAGGGGTCAACGCCCACAACGACGCCGGCTTCCTCACGCTGCTGCTGCAGCACGGTGTGGGCGGCCTGCAGGCGCTGGCCCCCGACGGTGAGTGGCTCGACATCGACCCACCGCCTGGCGCCATCATCGTCAACATCGGCGAGATGTTGCAGGCGATGACGGGCAACTACTTCGTCGCCTGCACACATCGGGTCATCGCCACCGAGCCGAGGTTCTCCAGCGCGTACTTCCACGGCCCCGATCTCCGCACGTCACTGGCGCCGCTGGCGCTGCCGGCGCGGTTCGCGGAGGCCGTCGCCAACAGCCCACGGCATCGATCCGCCGGCTTCATGGCCAAGCGTGACGAACTGCTCGACGGCCGCGACGACATCGCCAGCGAGAGCGCCGCCGTGTTCGGCCAACAGATGTGGAACTACTACGTACGCAGCTACCCCGACGTGGTCGAGAAGCACTACCCGGGCACCACACAGCCCGCGTAGAACGAGTCACCGACCACCCAGGAGCGTCGCGAGTGCTTCGAACGGTTGACCACGCTGAGCATCCACCACCACGCCGGTGGTGTCGGCGAAGGAGAAGTGCAGGCGGCGACCCAATCCGGCACTCCGGCTCTCGGTGAGTCGGATGTCGCCGAGGGCGTAGCTGACACGGATCTCCGTGAATCGCAGCCCGTTCGACGGGATGACTGCGACTCGCCGATCGGTGATGGCCATCACGCACGGACCCGACGGGAACGTCGCTGCCGTGCCCCCTTCGAGCCGACCACTCTCGGCGGCCTTTCGGGAGAGCCCGAGCGTCCGTGTTCGAGGCAGCACGGCAACGGCCACCGAGCCGATGCCGTACGTGTGTCGTGGCTCGACCAGCACTGCGGCGGCCACCACCTCTCCGCACTCGAACAGTGCCGACGCGCGACTCTGCACCCGTCTCGTGATGTCCGCCATGGCCACCAGTTCAGCACACCCAGTTGTAGGTCTGCTCCTCATCGGTCAGCCAGACCACGCGGCCGCTGTCGGATTGGAAGCGCGCGTTGCCGTCGATGTACACGATCATCGTTCCCACGTCGTCGCCGGGCCCCGGTGCGACGACGCGGAGGAGGCCCGATGCCGTCGCGACGGCATCCTCGACCGGGTAGCGCGCCAGATCGATTTCGGCCATGCGCTCGGGCAGCACCGGATAGAAGATCGTGCCATCGACGTCGACCGTCTCGTTGCCGCACGCGCCGTAGTACTCGAACGCCGGCAGCACTGCCGCGATCTCGATCGAGCCGGGCGTCGCGTCGGCCGTGCTGGGGGTGCCGCCAGCCTGGTTGTCGGACCCGCAACCTCCCACCAGGGCGGCAGCGGCGAGGCAGACGGAAAGAGACAACAGAACAATGGGTGAGCGCATGAATCCTCGACGTGTTCGCAGGGCGGGCACCGGATCAGACGCCGCCGACGAGCCCGTGGTTCCCCGCTCAGCTCATCTGGTCGATCACGGCCGTGGCGGCGTCGATGATGCGCTGCGCGCGCACGTCGCCGGCGAGGTTGGTGGCCATCTGGTTCATCACGTAGCCCACCGCCAGTTGCCGTTCCGGCTGCGCCATCCCCACCGAGCCGCCGAGGCCAGGATGACCGTACGAGCCCGGCCCGGCGAACATGCTGAACATGGAGCTGGTCATGAAGCCCATGCCGAACGAGGTGGGGATGATGAGGCAGGCATCGGCCTCGCCGGCCGGGGTGACCGTGGCGCGCGCGACCTCCCGCGTGGCGTCGTCGACCAGCTGCACACCATCCACCGGGCCCAACGTCGCGGCGTAGATCTTGGCCAGCGAAGCCGCATTGGTGATGCCGTTGAACGCAGGGAACTCGGCAGCGTGAATCGCCGGGCTGTTCAGCAACGTCTCGTCTGCCAAGGCCCCGTTCAGGCTGAGCGCGCGCCCGGCCCGGCTCTCCGGCCCGAGGAACATGTCGATCATCTGCTGCACCGCGGGGTCGGGGTTCGGCTCGCCGGCCATCCGGCCCACGAGTGGCGACACTCGCGGCTCGAGCGCCGCCGGTAGGCCGATGTAGAACTCGGCCCCGATGGGCGCGGCAACCTCGTCGTGCACGAACTTCCCGATGCTGCGGTGCGCCGGGTCGACACGGCGGACCAGTTCGCCGGCGAGGAACCCGAAGGTGACTGCGTGATAGCCGTGCGCTGTGCCGATGGGCCAGTCGGGCTTCGTGTCGGCAAGGCGCTCGGTGATGGTGGGCCAGTCGAGCGCCTCCTCGAGCGTGACCGGGCCTTCCACGCTGAACAGCCCGCACTGGTGACTGAGCAACTGCGCCACCGTGGCGTCGCCCTTGCCCTGCGCAGCGAACTCGGGCCAGTAGCGGCTCACCGGCTGGTCGTACGCGAGCCAGCCGCGTTGCACGCAGATGGCAACGGCGATGGCAGTGATCCCCTTCGTCGTGCTGAAGACCAGTTGCAGCACATCGGCGTCGTACGGGCGGGAGTGCTCTTCGTCGAACCAGCCACCGGTGACGTCGACCACCAGTTGGCCACGGTGGTAGATGGTGGCACCGGCGCCCACGTCTTCACCCGATGACAAGTTCTGCTCGAAGGCTGCTCGAACCGCTTCCCAACCCGGTGCGACGAACCCTGACGTGTTGACTGCGCTCATGGGTCGAACGTAACGCCCACCGGCCATCGCGGCGCATTCGTACCGGCCTCCGAGTGCCGGTTCACCCCGGCCGGTTCACTCGTACCAGTTCAGCGTGGCGCGCATGGTGGTGTCGAAGTCTTCGAAGCTCATCGCCGCCTTCGTGGCGATGATCAGTTCGGCGTCGGCGCCCACCGGGTACCGCAGCGTGCCGGGCTGCTCGGTGGCCGCCTGGTAGATCACGTCAGCAACCTGCTGCGCCGGCGCCGGTTCCCCGTTCACCAGCGAGCGCTGGGCGATGTGGAAGCGCTCTCGGCGCTGGAACTCGGCCGTGTCAGGTGTCATCGCTGCCGCCAGGAGGCCGTTGGCGCCGAGTTGAGTCGAGAACTGGCCGGGCTCGACCACGCGCACTCGGATGCCCTGCTGCGACAGCTCGAAGTGGAGGGCCTCGCTGATCGCCTCCACCGCGTGCTTGCTGGCGGCGTAGATGCCACCGTACGGCGTGCCCACCAGCCCGGCGACGGAGCCGACGTTGACGATCGTGCCGCCACCGTTGGCCAGCATCGCCGGCACCACCGCACGCACGACCCTGACGACGCCGGTGACGTTGGTGTCGAGCTGCCGAGCCACTTCGTCGTCGGCCAACAGGTGGATCGGGCCGTAGACCTCGATGCCCGCGTTGTTGACCACGATGTCGATCGAGCCGGCATCCGCGAGCACGTGCTCGACCGCCGCGTTCACGCTGGTGCTGTCGGTGACGTCGAGCTCGAACTGGTGGACGTCGGCTCGCGCCGCAAGTGCTGCGGACTTCCCCGGCGTACGCATGGTGGCGTACACCCGGTGGCCGTGATCCGCGAAGGTGAGGGCCGCCAACTCACCGAAACCCGAGCTGCAACCTGTGATGAGAACGTTCGACATGGGTGTCGACGGTAGCTCACCTCCCGTCGCGCTACCGTCGCCGAAGTGACCGGACACGACCGCACCGCAGAGTGGACCGCCGTCGGGTTGTACGACCCTGCCGCGCCCAACGCGGTCGAACGGCTGGCACTGCTGTCGTGGACCGTCGACCACGGTGCGACTGTGGAGCAGATGCTGGCGGCATGCGCGGAGGGCCAGCTGAACTCGCTCGTCGGCGACCTCAGCTTGCGACCCGGCCCACGACTGACGCCGCGCGAGATGGCCGTGCTGGTGGGCATCGATCTGCAGCTGCTCAGCGACGTGCGCCGGGCATCGGGCTTGCCGGTCGTCGCCCCCGACACCGCCGGCCTCACCGACGACGACCGGCGCATGCTGGAGCTGTTCCACCTGGCCGACAGCTTCTTCAGCCGCGACGAGTTGCTGCGCCTGGCGACGGTGATGGGTTCCTCGCTGCGTCGTGTAGCGGATGCCGCGGGCGAGATGTTCCTCCGCGATGTGGAGGCGCCGCTGAAGGCGAGCGGGCCGATGTTCGAGCTGGAGATGGCAAAGGCCAACCTCGCTGCGATCGAACTGGCCCGGGCCGCCACCGGAGTGTTCGCCCCGATGTTCCTCGCCCACCTCGAGGTCTCCACGCAGCGCACGCGCGACGCCAGGCGCAACAGCGAGGACTACGACACCATGCCGCTCGCCATCGGGTTCGTCGACCTCAGCGGGTTCACCGAACACTCCGGCGGGTTGTCACCCGTTGCGCTGCGCGACCTGATCGTCGACTTCGAGAGCCGCGCGAACGCCATCGTCGGCGACCACGATGGTCGAGTGGTGAAGATGATCGGCGACGAGGTGATGTTCTCCGCCGTCAGTTCACCCGCCGCGTGCTCGATCGCGTTGGCCCTCACCGCGGCAGCGCCGGAGGGCACGACCGCGCGTGGCGGGTTGGCGTTCGGGGCGGTGATCGCCAGTGGTGGCGACCTGTACGGCCCGATCGTCAACCTGGCGTCGCGCATCGCCGACATCGCCGTTCCCGGCGAGGTGCTGGTGAACCAAGCGATCGCCGACCGCGTGCCGGGCCGCGTGTTCGAGCCCGCCGGGCGCCGGCAGCTGAAGGGCTTCAACGATCCCGTGCGGCTGTGGACGCTGACCAGCTGATCAGCCGTCGACGATCTCGCGCAACAACTCGATCTGTTGCACCGCATTCGGGCCCACCGGGTTCACCGACAGCACGGTGACACCGGCTTCCTTGAACGCGGCCACGCGCTCCTTGATGAAGCTCCTCGGGCCAACCAGATGCGAGAGCTCGAGCCACTCGCCCGGCAGCGCCGCGGCGGCTTCGGCCTTCTTGCCCTCGAGGTACAGGTCTTGCACCTCGCCGGCCTCCTTCTCGTAGCCGTACGCACAGGCGATGTCGTTGTAGAAGTTCTTGCCGCGTGCACCCATGCCGCCGACGTAGAGCGCCATGCCCGGCCGTGCCATGTCGAGCACCTTGGTGCGGGCCTCGCCGGTGAGCGACTCGTCGATGGCCAGCATGCCGCCGGCGGAGATGTCGAGGCGCTTGCGAGCGGGGTCGCGCTTGGCGGTGCCCGCCTTCAGCTGCGGGCCCCACACGTTCTGGAACCGCTCGGGAACGAACATGATCGGCAGCCAGCCGTCGGCGATCTCGGCGGTCGCCTCGACGCTGCGGTCCTTCAGGCTGGCCCACCAGATGGGGATGTCGGCGCGCACGGGGTGGTTGATGATCTTCAATGGCTTGCCCAGCCCGGTGCCCTGGCCCTCCGGCAGCGGCGCCTGGAAGGTCTGACCCTGATAGTTGAACTTCTCCTCCCGCTTCCAGATCATGCGGCAGGCCTCGATGTACTCCTTGATGCGCTGCATCGGCTTCTCGTACGGCACGCCGTGGAAGCCTTCGATCACCTGTGGGCCACTGGCGCCGAGGCCCAGGATGAACCGGCCGTCGCTGACGTAGTCGCAACCGGCGGCGGTCATCGCCATCAGTGCCGCGGTACGGGAGTAGACGTTGACGATGCCCGTACCGATCTCCACGCGGTTGGTCTTGGCGGCCAGGTAGCCGACCTGGCTGATGGCATCGAAGCTGTACGCCTCGGCGATCCACACCTGATCGAGACCGACCTTCTCCAGTTCCACCACTTGTGCGACCGCTTCCTTGAAGCCGCCGGAGTAGTTGATGCCCATCGAGAGTTTCATGAGCCGCGACCCTATGCGCTACCCGTTGAGGTTTCCGGATCGGAAGCCTTCGAGATCGAGCGTGACGTACCGGTAGCCCTGTGCCCGGACGGCCTGCACCACGACCTCGCGCTGCGCCAGCACCGACGCCATGTCGGCAATGGGCACCTCCAGCCGGGCGGTCTCGCCGTAGTGGCGCACTCGCAGCTCGCGCAACCCCAGCCGGCGCAGCGCTGCCTCGGCACGATCGAGCTGGCTGAGCAACCCCACCGACACCTCGGTGCCATAGGGAATGCGGCTGGCCAGGCACGCCATGGCCGGCTTGTCCCACGTGCGCAGCCCCAGCTGCTCGGAGGCTGCCCGCACATCGGCCTTGGTGAACCCGGCGGTGACCAGTGGGAACACGGCGCCGGCCTCCTGCGCAGCTTTCTGGCCGGGGCGGTGCTCGCCCAGGTCGTCGACGTTCACTCCCAGCAGCACGGTGGCACCTTCGGCGGCAGCGATCGGTGCGATCACATCCATCAGCTCGGCTTTGCAGTGGAAGCAACGATCGGTGTCGTTCAACCGGTACGCCGCACGCTCCATCTCCTGCGTGACGACCGGTGTCCAGCGCAGGCCCCACTCGTTGGCGAGGGCACGGCAGTCCACCTCTTCGTCGCCGGCGAGCGAGGGGGAGACGGCCGTGACGGCATGAACCGCATCGGGCCCCAGCGTGCGGTGCGCGACTGCGGCAAGGAACGCCGAGTCGGCGCCACCGCTGAACGCGACGACCACGCGACCGAGCCGGAGCAGTTCCAGGTGCAGTGCGGCCAGCTTGCCGTCGAGATCCACGCCGCCCACCCTACCGACGGCACCCGCGGCGCCGACCGTCGAGGCCGACCGTCGACGCCGACCGTCGCTGCCGACCGTTGGCGCCGACGAGGCGACGCTCCGCTCACGGCGCTCGGGGCATCCGGCAGCAATCCCACTCACAGCACTGCATCGCCCACCGAGAGAGTTTGAAAGGAAGCGATCCGGGGTACTTACTCAGCACTGGCGAGTTGCGCCCTCTCTCACTTGAATCCAACTCGGCAACTGGAAGGACCTGCCATGACCACCTCCGAACTCCTGGTCGCCACCACAGCGAGGCCCACGCTCGCCCGACGGGTGGGCGCTCGACGGCCGCGCACCGCTCGGCGAGGCGCGGTCGCCGCGCTGGCATTGCTGGCAGCGGTGCCGCTCACGCTGCTGTTCTCCGGCGGCGCCGTGCGTGCCGCCGACGTGCCCGACGTCGGGCTCGGAACCGCCGCTCAGTACGCAGTGCTCGGTGGATCGACGGTCACCAACACCGGCAGCAGCACGCTCGATGGCAGTCTCGGCGTGTCGCCGGGCACCTCCATCACCGGCTTCCCACCGGGGTTGGTGCTCGCGCCGTGGGTGACGAACGCCACCAACGCTGCCGCCCAACAGGCACAATCCGATCTCACGGCTGCATACGTCGATGCGGCCGGCAGACCGCTCGACGGCACCACCACCGCCGATCTCGGCGGCCTGAACCTGCAGCCGGGCGTCTACGCCGGCCCCAGCAAGGGTGCCCTCGCCCTCACCGGCACGCTGATCCTCGACGGCGCCGGCAACCCGGATTCGGTGTTCATCTTCCAGACCAACTCCTCGTTGATCACCGCCACCGGCAGCACGGTGCAACTGATCAACGGTGCGCAGGCATGCAACATCTACTGGCAGGTCGGCAGTTCGGCCACGCTGGGCACCGGCTCCGTGTTCGTCGGCACCATCATGGCCCTGTCGTCGATCTCGGTGAACAGCGGTGTCACCGTGCAGGGCCAAGCACTGGCGCGAAACGGCGCAGTCACGCTGATCAACGACGTGTTCACCCGGCCGTCGTGCGCCACCGCCGCGCCGCCGCCGACGACGACGAGTAGCGCCCTGCCCACCAGCACTGCCGGCACGGGCGGCTCGACCACGACCGCCGGCGGGGTCACCACCAGCGCCGGCGGGGTCACCACCAGCGCTGCCGGCACGAACACCAGCGCGGGTGGAGCCACCACCGTCGCCCGCAACGCGAGCACCATCGCGGCCGGCCCCACGACCGCTCTGGGCAGCAGTGGCAAGACCGTTGCCGGTGGCACCGGCTCGATCCCCAACACCGGTGGGGCACACCACACCGAGCAGTTGCTGATCGCGACAGTCGTGCTCGCTGTTGGCGCGGGTGGCGCACTGGTCGCTCGCCGGCGCTCACCAATCCGTTGATCGCCCGCTGAGGCCCGCCCACTCGGTACCGTCTCTAGACATAGGTGTCTAGAGACGTGTAGCCTGCGCGAGCGGGGACGCGTGATGGCGCGAGGGAGGACGTGATGGCCGCTGAGCAACCCGAACGAAGCCGGCGCCGCTCGTCGCTGCCGCGGCGCGCAATTCGTTCGAAGACCGCGTACCGCCACCTGGAGAACCCGTTCACACCCACGACGGTGTTCAGCGAGGACCAGGTCGCCCACGTCCACGAGTCGGCACTGGCCTACCTGCAGGCGTCGGGCATCCGCGTGTTGCTGCCCGAGGCACGGCGGCTGTTCCGCGAGGCCGGCGCCGTGGTGGACGACGAGACGCGCATGGTTCGCCTCGATGCCGACCTGGTGCGCTGGGCAGTCGCGTCGGCGCCATCGTCGTTCGAGATCCACGCACGCAACCAGGCCAACACCGCACGGATCGGTGGCCGGGGCCTGTCGCTGCTGGCGGTGGCCGGCCCGCCGTACGTCTCCGACTTGGAGCGCGGCCGCCGGCCCGGGACGCTCGCCGACTTCGAGCACTTCGTCATGCTCACCCAGCGCTGCGACGTGCTGCACGCGATCACACCCGCGGTCGAAGCGCAGGACGTGCCGATGAACCTGCGCCATCTCGCCACCGGGCACTCGATGCTCACCATCAGCGACAAGGTGCCCTACGTGAACGCGCGTGGTCGTGGCGTGGTGGCCGACGGGTTCGAGATGATCCGCATCGCCAACGGGCTCACCGACGACCAGTTCCGCGCAGCGCCCTACGTGTGGACGAACATCAACACCAACTCACCGCGCCAGCTCGACATCCCGATGAGCATGGGCATCATCGACTTCGCGGCCGCCGGCCAGGCGACGATCATGACGCCGTTCACGCTGTCCGGGGCGATGGCGCCGGTGTCGTTGGCCGGAGCGTTGGTGCTGCAGCACATCGAGGCACTGGCCGCGATCACTCTCTCGCAGGTGGTGCGAGCAGGGGCGCCCATCGTCTACGGAGCGTTCACGTCCAACGTGGACATGAAGTCGGGCGCCCCGGCCTTCGGCACGCCCGAGGGCGTGAAGGCCGCGATCGCCAGTGGTCAGTTGGCTCGCCACATCGAAGTGCCGTGGAGGTCGCAGGCCGCCAGCACCTCCAACACCGAAGACGCCCAGGGCGGCTACGAGACGATGCTGTCGATGATGGCCTGCCTGATGGGTGGCGCCAACGTGGTCGTACACGCCGCCGGCTGGCAGGAGGGCGGGCTCACCGCCTCGCTGGAGAAGTTCGTGCTCGACGTGGAGATGCTGCAGATCATCGCCGAGACGTTTCAGCCGGTCGTCCTCGACGACGCCGAGCTGGCCATCGACGCGATCGACGATGTGGGGCCCGGCGGCCACTTCTTCGGCACCCAGCACACGCTCGACCGGTTCGAGACGGCCTTCTACGAGCCCACCGTCTTCACCCGCCAGAACTTCGGCCAGTGGACCGACGGCGGCTCGTCCACCGCTGCCCAGCGAGCGCACCACGTGTGGCAGCAGTGGATTCGCGAGTTCGAACGGCCACCGATCGACGACGCGGTGCAGGCCGCGCTCGACGAGTTCGTCGCTCGCCGTACCGCCGCCGGCGGCGCGCTGCCCGAGTCGTGAACGCCGCGCACACGAAGGCGACACGTGCGGACTGGCTGCGCGCCGCTCTCGATGTGTTCACCAGCTCGGGCGTCGAACACGTCAAGGTGCAGCCCTTGGCAGCGCAGCTCGGGGTGGGTCGGGCCAGCTTCTACTGGTACTTCACCGACCGAGCCGCGCTGCTCGACGAGCTGCAGCAGGTGTGGGCGGGCACCAACACCGCGTCCATCCTCGACCGCAGTGCTCGCCCCGCCGACACCATCACCGCGGCGGTGCTGGGCCTGTTCGAGTGCTGGTCCGATCCCTCACTGTTCGACCCGAAGCTCGACACCGCGATGCGCGACTGGGCGCGAACCGACAGCCAGGTCGCCGCCGTGGTCACCGCCGCCGACGAGCGACGGCTGGAGGCACTGACCCACATGTTCCAACGGCACCGCTTCGCTGCCGGCGAAGCGCAGGTCCGGGCCAGGATCGTGTACTACAACCAGGTCGGCTACTACGCGCTCGGCATCCGCGAGACCATGCAGACGCGGCTCGGATTCGTCACCGACTACTTGCTCGCGCTCACTGGTCAACTGCCCAGCGCAGCAGAACTGCGCACGTTCCGGCGCTTCTTGCGCAACGTCGCATCGCCACACGGAGGATGAGCCTGCGTGCTCAGGTGTGCTGGTGACGATGGTGCAGGTCGGGCACATGCGGGTGCGCATGCACCAGCTGCTGGTGAGCGTGACGGTGCTGGTGCCGCCCCGTGACCACCGGCTGATGGACGTGGTCGTGGTGGCCGTCGGCATGTTCGTGTTCGTGATCGTGTTCGATCGGTTCGTGTGCGTGCTGGTGCTCGTGCTCGCTGCGCAACACGAACGCCACGCCGGCGACGGCCAGCACCAAGGAGAGCACCTGCTGGTCGGCGACCGGCTCGGTGAAGACGGTCCACGCGACGACGGCGCCCACGAACGGTGCGGTCGCGAACACGAGCTGTCCGCGCGCTGCTCCGATGTCGCGCGCGCCGGCGACCCAGAGCGTGATGGAAGCGCCGTAACCGACCGCGCCCACCACCAGCGCGGCCAGCACTCGCCACGCGGAGGGCCACCCGCCCAGGAAGAGCCCGATGAGCAGGTTGACGCCGCCGGCCACCACGCCTTTCGCCAGCGTGATGTGCACAGGGGCCAACTCGTCGAGCTTGGCCGTGACGTTGTTGTCGACGGCCCAGCACATGCACGCACCGGCAACCAGCAACGCCCCGGCGCGCAGTTCGGCACCGCCCGACCACGCCAGCGTGACGCCCGCTGCCACCACCAGGCTGACGCCCACGATCACCCGACCCCCGAGGTGCTCGCTGAACAGCACGGCGGCCAACACCACGGTGAACACGACCTCCAGGTTCAACAGCAACGACACCGTGGCTGCCGGCGCGCTCTGCAGGCCGAAGGCCAGCAGCACGGGTGCCACCGCGCCGCCGAGCAGCACCGCCACTGCCAGCCGCGGCGCCGCCCGTCGGGCCTCCACCCGCGTCGGCCGGTGAGCGCCGGAGAACGGCAGCACGGCCAAGGCAGCGCCCAGGTACAACAGCCCGGCGAGCGTGAACGCGCTCATGTCGCCCGCCAGCCGTGATGCTGCCGGCGCCGACGCGCCGAACAGCACCGCTGCGCCTGCGCAACGAGCGATGCCCCGGCGGCTCGACACGAACGAGCTCATGCAGGCACCGTCGGCGATCGGGCGAGGATGAACGCCTGCGGAGTCGACTCGTGGGCGGACTCCGCTTCTCTGACGGCGCGAGCGAGCACTTGCAACCCGGCGCCCGCCAGGCAGCCAGCGACTTCGTCGGGAGCGTGCCGATAGCTGGTCAACGACACCGGCCGTCCGTGCACCTCGCTGCGGTGCACCCGTTCACCGTTGCCGGCCTGGAACGCGACCAGCAGGTGCGCACCTGGTGCCAACGCTCGCAACAACTCGGCGCCGACCGTGCCGAGGTGCTCGGCGGGGGTGTGGATGATGGAGTACCAGCAGACCGCGCCGGCCAACGAGCCGTCGGGCACCGGGAGGTCGGTGAGCAGACCCAGCTCGAAGCGGATGCCCGGGTGCGCACGGCGAGCAACTGCCAACATTCCCGGCGAGGCGTCGACACCGATCACGTCGAGCCCGTGCGCAGCGAGGAGCGCGGCGACACGGCCCGGGCCACAGCCGACATCGGCCACCGGCCTTCCGTCGGCGTGCGCCATCAACTCGACGAAAGCGCCGAGCAGTGCACGATCGATCGGCCCTTCGATCGCCGAGCTGATCTCGGTGCCGACCCACTGCGCGTACACGTCGGCGGTGTCGTCGTAGGCCGCTCGGGTGGTCGACACGTGCTCCGGGTCCGGCATCGCCGCGACCGTACCGCGCGACCGTACCGCGCGACCGGCCCGACGTCGGCCCCGGCCCGTGACGGACACCGACTACCTTGGCCGCATGGGCACCCGCGACGGCCTCCGCTACATCGTCACTCAGGCCGAGCGCGAGCACTTCGCACAGGAAGGGTACGTGCACCTCTCGTCGGTGCTCACCGAGGACGAAGTGCGCACCCTCGACCCGGTGTACGACGCGTTCATGCGCGGCGAGGTGCCCGTCGCCGGCAAGGACCTCAACGACATGGTCACCGGCGAGCACGGCACCGACCCGGCGGGCTACGCGATCTTCAACGTGATGCTGCCGCGCAGGTACTACCCGCCATGGCAGGGGAACGCGTTCGAGCAGGTCGGCCACTCCATCGCCGAGCAGTTGTGCGGCGAGGGCATGACACTCGACTTCGACCAGTTGCTCGCCAAGCAGCCCGGCCGCGAGGACGCTGTCTTCGCGTGGCACCAGGATCAGGCGTATTGGATCAGCACCGACGATCGACGAACCGCCACCTGCTGGCTGGCGCTCGACGACACGAGCCCGGAGAACGGCTGCCTGCAGTTCCTGCCCGGCAGCCATCGCGAGCCCGTGCGCCCCCACCACCCTGCTACCGGCGACCGAGCCAGGCAGCACACGCTGGTCACCGACCTGCGCCCCGGTGAAGCACCCATCCCGATCTCGATTCGGCGTGGCGACATCACCGTGCACAACGAAGGTGTCCTCCACGGCTCCGGCGGCAACCGCTCCACCACCAGCCGCCGGCGCGCCTACATCAATGCGTACCGTTCGATCGACACCGTTCGCCAAGAACGAGCGCTCGGCTTCACCCACTCGCACAACGACGACCAGCAGGTGCTGAACTCGGTCGACGGCCTGCTCGCCACCGACGGCTGACGCGCCCATCTGCGCGCCGC
>Ga0209477_1000114_pt1 | contig 42578 bp, 43 predicted proteins | sample KloWWTupernatant_FD_187180 | JGI IMG/M metagenome (GOLD analysis project Ga0209477, IMG submission 187180) | Active sludge microbial communities from Klosterneuburg, Austria, studying microevolution and ecology of nitrifiers - Klosterneuburg... | ecosystem: Engineered > WWTP > Aerobic digester >...
GCCTGTGGCGGGGCGACGCCGGCGGCCTGACCGCGATGCGTCGCCGGCGCCGCGGCTCGTGTAACCTGCCGTCTCGATGAACCTCAGCTTCCACGAGGGGTACCGGCCGGGCTGCATCGGGCGCATCGCCGAGCTCCATGCCTGCCACTACCACCGGCTCGCCGATTTCGGCCTTGCTTTCGAGAGCAAGGTCGCGCGCGAGCTTGCCGCGTTCTGCGAAGGCTACGTCGACGGCCGCGACGGCCTGTGGCTGGCGCTGGTCGGCGGCCGCGTCGAGGGCTCGATCGCGATCGACGGCACGCACGCGCAGCGCGACGGCGCGCACCTGCGCTGGTTCATCGTATCGGACGGGCTGCGCGGCAAAGGCGTCGGCAGCCGACTGCTCGCTTCGGCGATGGCGTTCTGCCGCAAGTGCGGCTATCGGCGCGTCTACCTGTGGACCTTCGAAGGGCTCGACGCGGCGCGGCACCTGTACGAGAAGGCCGGCTTCCGGCTGGTGCAGCAGCAGCGCGGCGCGCAATGGGGCACCGAAGTGAACGAGCAGCGCTTCGATCTGTTCGCCTGAGCGAGGGAACCCGCAACATGCCCGGCCCCGCCACGATCGCGTACTTCTCGATGGAAATCGGCCTCGACGAGTCGCTTCCCACGTACAGCGGCGGCCTCGGCCTGCTGGCCGGCGACACGATCCGCTCGGCCGCCGACGGCGACGTGCCGATGGTCGCGGTCACGCTGGTGCATCGCGAGGGCTACTTCCGCCAGCGTCTCGATGCCCAGGGCGTGCAGACCGAAGAGCCGCAGCCCTGGTCGCCGGCGGAACGGCTGGCGGAGCTGCCGGTGCGCACGAAGGTGAGCATCGAGGGCCGCGATGTCGCCTTGCGCGCCTGGCGCTACGACGTCCGCGGCGTCGCCGGCGCCTCGGTGCCGGTGCTGCTGCTCGACAGCGACCTGCCGGAAAACGCCGACGGTGACCGGCACCTGACCGATCACCTGTATGGCGGCGACGACCGCTACCGGCTGTGCCAGGAGATCATCCTCGGGATCGGCGGCGTGCGCATGCTGCGCGCGCTCGGGTACGACCAGATCCGGCGCTTCCACATGAACGAGGGGCATGCGGCGTTGCTCGTGCTCGAGCTCGGCTACGAGGAAATGCAGCGCCGCGGCCTCTCCGCGGTGACGCGCGAGATCGCCGTGGCGGTCAAGCCGATGTGCGTGTTCACGACGCACACGCCGGTGCCGGCCGGCCACGACCAGTTCCGGCTGTCGCTGGTGCGCCGCGTGCTGACCGACTACCACGGCGCCTACGACGAGCGTGCGGCCGAGTTCTGCCTCGACAACGTGCTGAACATGACCTACCTCGCGCTGGACAACAGCCACTTCGTCAACGGCGTCGCACGCAAGCACGGCGAGATCTCGCGCCAGATGTTCGCCCAGTACAAGGTCGACTCGATCACCAACGGCGTTCACGCGGGTTTCTGGATCTCGCCGCGCATCCAGGCAGTGCTCGACCGGCACATCACCGTGTGGCGCGCTGACAACGCGAGCCTGCGCTATGCGCTCGGCATCCCGCGGCACGAACTGTGGGCGGCGCACCAGGCGGCGAAGCAGGACCTGATGGCATGGGTGAACCAGCGAACCGGGGCGGGACTGTTCTCGAACACCTTCACGATCGGCTTCGCGCGCCGCACGACGACCTACAAGCGCCCGGACCTGCTGTTCCACGACCTCCAGCGACTGCTGGCACTGCACCAGACCCAGGGCCCGATCCAGCTGATCTTCGGCGGCAAGGCGCATCCGCGCGATAGCGGCGGCAAGGAACTGATCCGCCGGGTCTTCGAGCACGTCGCGCAGCTGAGGGGCAAGCTGGGGGTCGCCTATCTCGAGGATTACGACATCGCGACCGCGAAGCGGATGGTCGGCGGGGTCGACCTGTGGCTGAACACGCCGCAGCCGCCGCTGGAGGCGTCGGGCACCAGCGGGATGAAGGCGGCGATGAACGGGGTGCCGCAGCTGTCGGTGCTCGACGGCTGGTGGATCGAGGGCTGCATCGAGAACGTCACCGGCTGGGCGATCAGCGGACCCGCCGACGGAAACGGCAATTCCCCCGGCGTCGACGAACGCAGCTTCGACGCCCAGTCGCTGTACAACAAGCTCGAGACCGTGGTCCTGCCGATGTTCTACCGCGACCAGGACCGCTACATCGACGTGATGCGCCACGCGATCGCGCTCAACGGCTCGTTCTTCAACACCGAGCGGATGGTCGACCAGTACGTGCGCAAGGCGTACTTCAGCTAGGAGCCAACAACGCTGCGATCGTCCCCCTGCAGGGGCGGCGCGGACGGCCGGCCCGCGCCCTCGCGCCGCTACTTCTGTTTCGCGATGATCTGGTCGCTGATCTCGTCGTAGACGGACTGCGGGATCACTTTGCGGCGCACCAGGTCGTCCTTGCCCTTGTAGGGGCGTCCCTTGACGATCGCCGCGGCGCGCACCGGGCCGACGCCCTTGAGCGCTTCGAGCTGCTCGGCGCTGGCGGTGTTGATGTCGAGCTTCTCGGCGGCAGGTGCGTGCTGGTTTGCCTGCGCCTTCGGATCCGCCGGCTTCGATCCGCTGCCCTGCGCCATGGCCAGGCCCGACGACAGCGCCAACGCGGCGATCGCCACCGACAGCTTGCGTGCAAGGGTTCCGTTCATCTTCCTGCTCCCCGATGGTCTGTTGTTGCCGAAGTCTGCTGCAGCGCGAGCAGTCTACCTCGCGTCGCCCGGCCGCTCCCGGACCGCCATACCGTCGCACGACGCCTGCCTGACCCGGTGGAGGGGCACGCCGTTCGCGACGCCGTGGCCGCATCTGTTCCCCATCTGTCCCGCATGTGTCCCGCATCTGTCTTATTGACAGGACAATGGAACCGATTCAGGCTGGTGCCCTCCCCATGAACGCGACGCTGCCGCTGCCGAAGTACCACCAGATCTACCTCGTGCTGCGCGAGCAGCTCGAGGAGGGGCGCTATGCCGACGGCGTGCCGGGCGAGCTGCAGCTCACCCGCGAGTTCGGTGTCGCCCGCGTGACGGTGCGCAGGGCTCTCGAGCGGCTCGAGGCCGAAGGCATGATCGCTCGCTCGCCGGGGCGCGGGACGGTGGCGGTACGCCGCCCCGGTCGCAAGGGCGGCGCGCCCCGCGCCGCGAGCGCGAAACTGACCGGGCTGCTGGAGAACATCGTCAGCATGGGGCTTGCCACTTCGGTGCGGGTGCTCGAGTGCGAAGTGCTGCCGGCGCCCGAGGCCGTCGCGCGCGCGCTGGCGATCGCCTCCGGCGCGCCGGTGCAGAAGGCGGTGCGCGTGCGCTCGACGCGCGAAGGACCACTGTCGCACATCACGACCCACGTGCCTGCCGAACTGGCGCGCGGCTTCGGCCGGCGCGAACTGGCCAGGAAGCCGATCCTGGTCCTGCTGGAGGAGTCCGGCGTGCGCATCGGGCGTGCGACGCAGTCGATCTCGGCGCGGCTCGCCGACGCCGTGGTGGCGTCGCGTCTGGGCGTCGAGGTCGGCTCGCCGCTGCTCGCTGTGTCGCGGCTGATCTTCGACCAGAAGGACCGGCCGGTGCAGTGGCTGCAGGGCCTGTACCGGCCGGATCGCTACGAATACCGGATGCAGTTGTCGCGCGTCGGCGACATCGACGCCAAAGTGTGGGTCAGCAAGGAGCTGACCGCGCAGTTTCATTGATCGAACCACCCAGGGAGCCTCGCATGAGCAACCGTCGCACGTTCGTCCAGCAATCGGCCGCCGCCGCGTCGGCGCTCGCGTTCCCGCTCGTCGGTGGCGCCCAGCCCAGGGCGGTGAAGGTCGGCATCCTGCACCCGGTCACCGGGGCGCTTGCGTATTCGGGCCAGCAGTGCCGCGAGGGCGCGCTGATGGCGATCGAGGACATCAACAAGACCGGCATTCGCGCGCTCGGCGGCGCCAGGCTCGACGTGATGCTCGGCGACGCGCAGAGCACGCCTCAGGCGGGCGCCGCCGAGATCGAGAAGATGAACGAGGCCGGCTGCTCGGCGGTGGTGGGCGCCTTCGCGAGCGCGATCTGCCTGGCTACGACGCAGGCGGCGGCGAAGCACAACCTGCCGCACGTGGTCGACGTCGGCGTGGCCGACCAGATCGTCGAGCGCGGCCTGAAGAACACCTTCCGCTTCGGTCCCGGCTACCGCACCTGCGCGCAGTCGGCGGTGGCGAACCTGCACGTGCTCAACGCCGCGGCGGGCAAGCCGGCGAAGACCGTGATGATCATCCACGAGGAGAGCCTCTTCGGCACCGGCACCGCGAACCTGCTGGCGCGCGAGCTGCCCGGTTATGGCTACGAAGTGAAGGAAGTGGTCAAGCACGCCAACCCCACGCGTGACTTCAACAACATCGTGCTGCGCATGAAGTCGGTGAATCCCGACATCGTGATCCCGGCCAACTACTACAACGAGTACGCGCTGCTGGTGCGCACGATGCAGCAGCAGAAGGTCTTGCCGAAGGCGATCTACTCGGTGCTGGGAGGCGCGGCGTCGAGCTACAAGTTCGTCAAGGAGTTCCCCGAAGCGGCCAACGGCATCATCGACTGCAACCACTGGTTCAACCCGAAGGACAAGCGAAGCTTCGACCTGAAGAAGCGCGTCGAGGCGAAGGGGCTGTTCTACAGCTACGAGGTCTTCATGACCTACACCGCGGTGCGGCTGCTGGCCGACGCGATCGAGCGCGCGAAGAGCGCCGACCGCGCCGCGATCATGGACGCGCTGGCCTCGAGCACCTTCGCCGACCACTTCATGCCGTATGGGCCGACGAAGTTCGTCAACGGCCAGAACCAGGGCGCGCAGCCGCTGATGACGCAGGTGATCAAGGGCGACATCCGCGTCATCGTGCCGCGCGATTTCCGCGAAGCCGAGCCGATCTTCCCGCTGCGGGCGTGAGGCCGCGGGTCGGGCGCAACGCGTCCGGACCGGTGCTTGCGCCGAACCCGCCATGTTCGAATTCGGCATCCTGTTCCCGTCGGTCCTCAACGGATTGACCACCGGCGCGGTCTACGCGCTGATTGCGCTCGGCCTCACGCTGATCTACGGCGTGCTGCACATCATCAATTTCGCGCACGGCGCGGCACTGATGGTGGCGTTGTACGCCGTCTACCTGCTGAAGGCGCAGTTCGGCATCGATCCTTACCTGGCGCTGCCGATCGTGGTGCCGGCGATGTTCGCGCTCGGCTACCTTCTGCAGCGCGGGATCGTCAACCGCGCGAGCCACGGCCGTGACGAGAACATCCTGCTGGTCACGCTCGGCCTGTCGATCGTGATGGAGAACCTGGCGCTGATCGTCTTCAAGAGCGACACGCGAACCATCGACACCGCGTACACGCTGGCGACGGTGCCGATCGGTCCGGCGATGATCGCGTTGCCCAAGCTGGTGGCGTTCGCCGGCGCACTGGCCGCGTCGGCGATCCTGATCTGGATCGTCGAGCGCACCGACCTCGGCCGCGCGATCCGCGCGGTCGCAAAGGAGAAGCACGGCGCCAAGCTGATGGGCATCGACGTCGACCACGTCTATGCGATGAGTTTCGGAATCGGCCTGGCCTGCCTCGGCGCCGCGGCCTGCTTCCTGCTGCCGGCGTATTACGTGAACCCTCAGGTCGGCTCCGGCTTCGTGCTGGTGGCGTTCACGATCGTCGTGCTGGGCGGCATGGGCAGCTTCGCGGGCGCGCTCGTCGGTGGCCTGCTGATCGGCGTCGTCGAATCGCTCGGCGGGTTGTTCCTCGGCGAGTCGCTAGGCCAGATCGGCATCTTCCTGATCTTCATCGCCGTGCTGTTGTTTCGGCCGCAGGGCCTGTTCGGGGCGCGCGCGTGAGCGCGGCCGGACCTCGGCCGGCGGGTGCGGCGCGCGACCTCGTCGCGATCGGCGCCTTCGCCGCGCTGGTCGGCGTCGCAACGCTGTGGCTCGACTCGGGCGTCTGGCTCAACTTCGTCATGATGGCGCTGTATGCCGCGCTGCTCGCCCAGGCCTGGAACCTGCTCGGCGGCTACGGCGGGCAGTTCTCTTTCGGGCACGCGCTGTTCTTCGGCACCGGCGCCTACGTGCAGGCCATTGCGCAGATGCAGGGCGGCGCGAACCCTTGGGCCGCGCTGGCGCTCGCGGTGCTGGCGGCCGGCGCGGTCGGCCTGCTCGTCGGCGCGCTCAGCTTCCGGTACGGGCTCCGCGGCTCGTACTTCGCGCTGGTCACGCTGGCGTTCGCGGAGGTCTTCCGCATCCTGGCGCTGTCGGTCGGGTTCACCGGCGGCGGCGTCGGGCTGATGGTGCCGCTGCAGGAAGGCGCAGCCAACATGCAGTTTGCGTCGCGCAAGGGCTACGTCGCACTGGCGCTCGCCTTCGTCGTCGCGGCGCTGCTGGTGACGAGCTGGATGCGGCACTCGCGCTTCGGCGCGTCGCTGCAGGCGGTGCGCGACAACGAGGACGCGGCGCGCGCGGTCGGCGTCGATCCCTACCGCACCAAGCTCGGCGCGATCGCGCTGTCGGGCGCGTTCATGGGCGCGGCCGGTGCGTTCTACGTGCAGGTGTTCCAGTACATCGACCCGGCCATCGCCTTCGGGCCGCACGTGTCGGTCGAGGCGCTGGTGGGCGCGATCGTCGGCGGGATGGGTACGCTTTGGGGGCCGTTGCTCGGCGCGACGCTGCTGCACCTGCTGGCCGACGTCACGCGCAACCTGGTCGGACAGCTGCCGGGCATCAACATGGTGGTCTACGGCATCGTGCTCGTGGTGATCGTGATGTTCCTGCCGCGCGGCATCTCCGGGCTCGGGGCTTCGGTCCGCGACGCGTGGAAGGGGCGGCGCAATGGCTGAGCCGCTGCTCGCGCTGCACGGTTTGTCGATCGCGTTCGGCGGGCTGCGCGCGGTCCGGGACGTGAGCCTCGCGGTGCCGCCCGGCTCGCTGACCGCGCTGATCGGTCCGAACGGCGCGGGAAAGACGACCCTCTTCGCGCTGATGTCGGGCTTCCTGAAGCCCGACGCGGGCACCGTTCGCTTCGATGGGCGCGACATCACCGGCGTGCCGCCGCACCTGAACGCGCGCGCCGGCATGACCCGCACCTTCCAGATCGTGCAGCCGTTCGCCGCGCAGACCGTGCGCGAGAACATCGCGGTCGGCGCCCACCTGCACGAGCCGAGGCGCCGTGCGGCGTTGGCCGCCGCGGAAGACGTGGCAGCGAGGGTCGGCCTGGCGCCGTTGCTCGACCGGCCGGCCGGCGACCTGACGGTGGCCGGCCGCAAGCGGCTGGAACTGGCGCGCGCCCTGGCGACGCGGCCGAAGCTGCTGTTGCTCGACGAAGTGCTGGCCGGGCTGAATCCGCAGGAAATCACCGAAATGATCCCGGTGGTGCGGGGCATCGCGGACGGTGGCGTCACGGTGCTGATGATCGAGCACGTGATGCAGGCGGTGATGAACCTGGCCGAGCACGTGTGGGTACTGGCGCAGGGCCAGCTGATCGCATCCGGCACGCCGGTGCTGGTCACTCGCGAGCCGTCGGTGATCGAGGCCTACCTCGGGCCCGGGGCGGCGGCGCGGCTCGCGGGGGGCGGGCACGTGGCAGGGAGCGCGAAGTGAGCGAGGCGCTGCTCGACATCGCCGGCCTGAAGAGCGGCTACGGCCGCGTGGAAGTGCTGCGAGGCGTCGACCTGCAGGTGCGCGACGGCGAGATCGTCGCGCTGCTGGGCAGCAACGGCGCCGGCAAGTCGACGCTGAACAACACGGTGTGCGGGCTGGTCCGGGCGTGGAGCGGACGCGTGCGCTTCGGTGGCGCCGACCTGACCGGCGCGCACTACCGCCGCGTCGTGCAGGCCGGGCTGATCCAGGTGCCCGAGGGGCGGCGCGTCTTCCCGAACCTGACGGTGGTGGAGAACCTGGAACTCGGCGCGTTCGCGCGGGCGCGCGAGCGCCGCTCGGACAACCTCGAGCGCGTGTTTGCCGCCTTTCCGCGGCTGCGCGAGCGGCGCACGCAGAAGGCCGGCACGATGAGCGGCGGCGAACAGCAGATGTTGGCCATCGGCCGCGGGCTGATGGCCGAGCCGCGGCTGCTGATCCTCGACGAGCCGTCGCTCGGGTTGAGTCCGCTGCTGGTCGAGCAGATGTTCGCCCTGATCCGCGGGCTGCACGACGACGGCCTGGCGGTGCTGCTGGTCGAGCAGAACGTCGGCCAGTCGCTGGAGATTGCCGATCGCGCCTACGTGCTGGAGAACGGGGCGCTGCGCTTCCAGGGCCGGCCGGTGGAGCTGCTCGCCAGCGACGAGTTGAAGAAGGCCTACCTGGGGTTGTGACGATGGCCGCATCGACCGCCGAACCGCAGACGCTGGCGCAGAAGCTGGTCGCGCGCGCTGCCGGGCGAGACCGGGTCAGGCCGGGCGAGATCGTGACCTGCCGCGTCGACCTGGCGATGTTCCACGACTCGAGCGGGCCGCGCCGCCTGAAACCGATGCTGGCGGAACTGGGGGCGCGCATCCGGGACAAGGACAGGGTGGTGCTGGTCATCGACCACTTCGTTCCCGAGGCCGACGACGAGGCGCGCCGCATCGTGCGCATCGCGCGCGAGTGGGCGGCGGAACAGGCGCTGCCGCACGTCTACGACGGCGAGGGGATCTGCCACGTGGTGGTGCCCCGGCATGGACACATCCGGCCGGGGATGTTCTGCGTCGGCGGCGACTCGCACTCGCCGACCGGCGGCGCGTTCGGTGCCTACATGTTCGGCATCGGCGCGACCGAGATGCTCGGCGTCGTGATCACCGGCGAGATCTGGCTGCAGGTGCCGCGCACGATCTTCATGCAGTGGAACCGCAGGCTGGCCGACGGCGTGGTCGCCAAGGACATGATGCTGGCGATGATCGGCCGCTTCGGCATGAACGGCGGCCGCTACCAGGCGGTCGAGTTTTGCGGCGACGCGGTCGCCGCGCTGTCGATGGCCGAGCGCATGACCCTGTGCAACATGAGTGCCGAGCTCGGCGCGCAGGCCGGCCTGGTTGCGCCGGACGCGGTCACCCGCGACTGGCTCTCGCGTCACGGCGCGCCCGACGTCGACATCGAGCCGTGGCGCGGCGACGAGGGTGCTGCCGGCGAGCGGCACGAGTTCGACGCGTCGACGCTGGCGCCGCAGGTCGCGTTGCCGCACAGCCCGGCCAACGTTCGCGCGGTGGGCGAGCTGGATCCGGTGCGCATCGATGTCGCCTACGTCGGCGCGTGCACCGGTGCGAAGCTCGACGACCTGCGCGCCGCGGCGCGCGTACTGGCCGGGCGTCGCGTGGCGCCCGGCGTGCAGTTGCTGGTGGCGCCGGCCAGCGTCGCCGACCGCGACGAGGCCGACCGCGATGGCAGCCTTCGCCAGCTTGTCGACGCCGGCGCGACGCTGCTGCCGACCACCTGCGGGGCATGCGCGGGCTACGGGCAGGCGATCGCCGAGGGCAGCACAGTGATCTCGTCGACGGCGCGCAACTTCAAGGGTCGCATGGGCTCGGCGAGCGCGCGGGTCTACCTCGGCTCGCCGTACACGGTCGCGGCGTCGGCGCTGCGGGGCCGCATCGCCGACGCGCGGGAGGTGCTGTCGTGAGTCGCGCCTGGAAGCTCGGCGCCGACGTCGACACCGACCAGCTGGTGCCCGGCGCGACGATGAAGTTCGGCCTCGACGTCATCGCCCGGCACGTGCTCGAGGCGGTGCGGCCGGACTTCGCCGGCGGCGTGAGGCGCGGCGACGTGATCGTCGCCGGTCCGAACTTCGGCATCGGCTCGTCGCGCGAGCAGGCGGCCTCGGCGCTGGTGCATCTCGGCGTGGCGGCGGTGGTCGCGCCGTCGTACGGCGGCCTGTATTTCCGCAACGCGTTCAACGTCGGCCTGCTGCTGCTCACCTGTCCGCAAGCGGGGTCGATCGACGACGGCGAGGCGATTGCCTTCGACGCCCGCGCCGGCACCGTCACCCGCGCCAGCGGCGAGCGACTGCGCTGTGCTCCGATTCCCGGCTTCCTGCTCGACATGGTCGAAGCAGGCGGCCTGCTGGCCCAATTGAAGGCAAACCCGAAGACCCGAACGGAGAGAACATGAGCACGCCCGAATTCGACCTGGTGATCAGGAACCTGCGCGTCGTGCGGCCGCACGGCAACGTCGTCTTCGTTGCCGACGTGGCCGTGAAGGGCGGCCGCATCGCGAAGGTCGCGCCCGGAATCGAACCGGCGCGCGCGAAGGCGGTGCACGACGGCCGCGGACTGCTGGCCTTTCCTGGCGCGGTCGACGCGCACATGCACAGCGGCATCTATTCGCCGCTGGCCGAGGACGCGGTCAGCGAGAGCAAGGCCGCGGCGATGGGCGGCGTCACTTCGTCGCTGAACTACTTCCGCACCGGCCAGTACTACCTGAACAGGGGCGGACCTTACCGCAAGTTCTTCCCCGAGGTGCTGAAGCTGTCGAAGGGGCGCTTCCACGTCGACTACGGCTACCACCTCGCGCCGATGGATCGCACGCACATCGACGAGATCCCGATGCTGGTGGACAAGCACGGCGTGTCGAGCTTCAAGATCTTCATGTTCTACGGCTCCCACGGACTGCACGGCAAGAGCGACAGCCAGCGCGAGTTCCTGATGATCGGCGAGGACGAGCGCTACGACTACGCGCACTTCGAGTTCATCATGCGCGGCGTGCAGGCCGCGCGCGAGCGCTTTCCGGACAGGGCGCGGCAGATCTCGCTGAGCCTGCATTGCGAGACGGCGGAGATCATGACCGCCTACACGAAGATCGTCGAGAACGACCGCAGCCTGAAGGGGCTGGCCGCCTACAGCGCGTCGCGGCCGCCGCACTCAGAGGGACTGGCCGTGTTCATCGCGGCCTACCTGGCCAACGAGGCCGCGCTGCCGAACATCAACCTGCTGCACCTGAGTTCGCGCAAGGCGGTGCAGGCGGCACTGACGATGGCCGACGTCTTCCCGCACATCGACTTCCGGCGCGAGGTCACGATCGGGCACCTGATGCTCGACATCGGCACGAAGGCCGGCGAACTGGCGAAGGTGAACCCGCCGATCCGGCCGCGCGAGGACGTCGAGTACCTGTGGGAGGCACTGCTGGGCGGCGAAATCGACTGGGTGGTCTCGGACCACGCCTGCTGCCGCCACGAGACCAAGATCGCGAAGCGCTACTTCGGCAACATCTGGATGGCCAAGTCCGGCTTCGGCGGCACCGAGTACCTGCTTCCGGCGCTGGTTAGCGAAGGCACCCGGCGCGGCATGGGCTACAACCACATGGCCCGCGTGACCAGCTGGAACCCGGCGCAACGCTACGGGCTGAACCGCAAGGGCGACATCGCCGAGGGTTTCGACGCGGACCTCGCGCTGGTCGATGCGGCGAAGACCTGGATCATCCGCGCCGGCGACTCGCCGTCGACGCAGGGCTACACGCCGTTCGAGGGGCTGGAGATGTCGGCGCGGGTCGAGCAGACCTTCCTGCGCGGGCAGCTGGTCTACGACCGTGCGCGCGGCGTCGTCGGCAAGCCGATCGGACAGTACCTGTTCAGGCCGCAATGACGGCGCGCCTGAAGCGAAACGAACCTGGGCGACCCTGACGTGGAACCGTCCATCGTTCGCGCCAACGCGATGCCCGCCGGCACGCCGGCGGTGCCGGCGGCGATCGTCGGTGCCGGCGCCTGCGGCCTGACCGCGGCGCTGATGCTGCGCGACGAAGGCGTCGACTGCGTGCTGCTCGAGCGCGACGCGCGGCCGCAGGGCTCGAGCGCACTGTCGTCGGGCTTCGTGCCGGCCGCCGGGACTGCGGTGCAGCGCGCCGCCGGCGTGCTCGACGACAGTCCGGCGCGCTTCGCGGCCGATATCCAGGCGAAGGCGCACGGTACCGCGGCGCCGCACCTGGTGAGCGCGTACACCGAAGCGATCGTGCCGGCGCTGGACGCGCTTCAGGCACGCCACGGGCTCGCCTTCGAGCTGCTCGATGGCTTCCTGTATCCCGGGCACTCGGTGCGGCGCATGCACACGCTGCGCGAGCGCACCGGCGCGGCGCTGGTGGCTGCGCTCGAGACGGCGTCGCAGCGCGCCGGCGCGATGCTGGTGACGGAGGCGCTGGTGCGCGAGTTGTGGTGCGACGCGAGCGAGCGCGTGCTCGGCGTCGGCTACCTGCGGCCGGACGGTGCACTCGAGTACCTCGGCTGCGACGTGCTGCTGCTGGCCTGCAACGGCTTCGGCGGCAACCCGGCGCTGGTGCGCGAGCTGCTGCCCGGGATGCGCGACGCGCCATTCGCCGGCCACGTGGGCAACGACGGCAGCGCGATCGCCTGGGGCCGCGCGCTCGGCGCGCGGCTGGCCGATCTCGGCGGCTACCAGGGGCACGGCTCGTGGGTGGTGCCGCAGGGCGCGCTGATGACCTGGGCGGTGATGACGGCAGGCGGCGTGCAGGTCAACGCGCGCGGCGTGCGCTTCCACGACGAGACCGAGGGCTATTCGGAAGCGGCGGTGAACGTGCTGGCGCAGCCCGGTGGCATCGCGTGGAACGTCTTCGACGACCGGCTGCTGGCTCTGGCGCGCGGCTTTCCGGACTTCCGCGACGCCGAGTCGGCCGGCGCGCTGCGGACCGCGCCCGACGCTGCAGCGCTCGCGCGCGCGATCGGCTGCGACGCGCCGACGCTGGCCGCGACGCTGGCGACGACGAAGCTAATCGCGCCGTACCACGCGGTGAAGGTGACCGGCGCGCTGTTCCACACGCAGGGCGGGCTCGACATCGACGCGTCGTGCCGCGTGCTCCGTGACGATGGCCGTCCGATTCCCGGGCTGCTGGCCGCCGGCGGCGCCGCGCGCGGCGTCTCGGGCAACGCGGCCTGGGGCTACCTGTCGGGCAACGGACTGCTGTCGGCGTTCGCCGGCGGGTTCATTGCCGCGCGAACCACAGTCGCCCTCGTGTGCGCGGGCCGGGCCGATTCGGTAACGAACCCGATTGACCTGTCGGGGGCCGCTGGCTAATCTGCGCTGGCTCGCGCCGCCACGGCGCTCGACAACAAGCGCCGCACGTGCGCAGGGGGAGACAGGCGATGATCGCTGAGCGCATTCGCACGGCGTTTGCCGGCGCAGTGGCTTTCGCCGCGTTTGCCGCGGCGCCGGCCTGGTCTCAGACCGTGACCGTGGTGACCTCCTTTCCCAAGGAGCTCACGTCGGCGTACAAGGCCGCCTTCGAGAAGGCCAATCCCGGCTCGAAGGTCGAGATCCTGAACAAGGGCACGTCGGCAGGGGTTGCCTACACGCGCGAGACGCCCGCCGGCAGCCGCCCCGACGTGTTCTGGGCGTCGGCGCCCGACGCGTTCGAGGTGCTGGCCAAGGATGGCCTGCTCGAGAAGTACGACCCGGGAGTGAAGGGCATTCCGGACAAGATCGGCAACTATCCGGTCAACGATCCGCAGGGCTACTACCGCGGGCAGGCGCTGGCCGGCTACGGCCTGATGTGGAATACCCGCTACCTGAAGGCGCACAAGCTGCCCGAGCCGCGCGAGTGGGCCGACCTGACCAAGCCGCTCTACCACGGTCACGTCGCGATCTCCTCGCCGTCGCGCTCGGGAACCACCCACCTGACGATCGAGACCATCCTGCAGGGCGAGGGCTGGACCAGGGGTTGGTCGCAGATCCTGCAGATCGGCGCGAACTGCGCGGCGATCACCGAGCGCAGCTTCGGCGTTCCCGACGGCGTGTCGAACGGCCAGTACGGGATCGGGCTGGTGATCGACTTCTTCGGCCTGGCCGCGCAGAACTCGGGCTTCCCGGTCGGCTTCGTCTATCCGTCGGTGACCGCGATCGTGCCGGCCAACATCGGGCTGGTCGCCGGCGGCAAGTCGCCCGACATGGGCAAGCGCTTCATCCAGTACACGCTTTCGCCGGAAGGCCAGTCGCTGCTGCTCGATCCGAAGATCAGCCGGCTTCCCGTGCTGCCGGAGACCTACCGGAAGGCGCCTGCGGGCTACCCGGATCCCTACGGCGGAAAGATCCGCGCCAAGGTCAATTTCGACTCCGGCGCGTCCGAGCGCCGCTACTACCTGGTCTCGTCGCTGTTCGACCAGACGATCACCTTCCGTCACAAGGAACTGGCGGCAGCGGGCAAGGCGATCAACGACGCCGCCGCGCGGCTCGCGGGCAAGCCCAACGTGGAGGGCGAGAGGCTGCTCGCCGAGGCGCGCGCCCTCGCCTACACGCCGGTCGTCGACGAGGCGAAGATGAAGGACGACGGCTTCGTCGGCGTGTTCCGCGACACCAAGCGCGATGCCGCCAAGCAGAAGCAGATGACGGCGCTCGAAGAGCACTGGGGCAAGGAAGCGCGCCAGAACTATGAACGCGCCGCCGAGCTCGCGAAGAAGGCGGCGGCACTGGCCCGCTAGCGGCGAGCGGCCACCGTCCCGTCGTCGCCGGACTCGCGCCAGCGTGCCGCGCTTCGGGCTGGCGATCACGGTGGTCGCTCTGGCGATCGCCGCCTTCCTGGTCGTCTTCCTGATCGTTCCGGTCGTCACCGTCGTCTGGGTGGCGTTCTCCGATCCCGATGGCGGATTCACGCTCGCGCATTTCGCCGGCTTCTTCTCGCTGTCGCTGATGCGCGAGTCGTTCGGCAACAGCCTGTACGTGGCGGCGATGACGGTGCTGTTCTCGACCCTCGTCGCGGTGCCGCTCGCGTACTTCACGGTGCGCTTCCAGTTCCGCGGCGCGATCCTGATCCAGACGCTGGGCGTGCTGCCGCTGATCATGCCCGCGTTCGTCGGGGCGGCTGCGCTGCAGCTGTTGTTCGGGCGCTCCGGATCGGTCAACCTGCTGCTGGGCGAGTGGTTCGACGTCAACGTCCCGGTGATGGAGGGGCTCAACGGCGTCGTGTTCGTCGAAACGCTGCACTACTTCCCGTTCATCCTGATGAACCTGTCGGTGGCGTTGAACAACATCGACACCGCGATGGAGGAAGCGGCGCAGAACCTGGGCTCGTCGGGGTGGCGGCTGTTCCGGCGCATTGTCTTTCCGCTGGCGCTGCCGGGCTACCTCGCGGGCGCGTCGCTGGTCTTCGTGAAGGTGTTCGACGACCTCGGCACGCCGCTGGTGCTGAACGTGACGAACATGCTCGCGCCGCAGGCCTACCTGCGTGTCACGTCGATCGGTCTCGAAGACCCGATCGGCTACGTGATCTGCTTCATCCTGGTGTGTTTCTCGGTGGCCGCAATGGCAGGTTCGACGGCGTTCCTGCGCGGGCGCGAGTTCGCGACGCTGCAGCGCGGCGGCACGTCGCTGCCGAGGCGCAGGCTGCATCCGTGGCAATCGGCGCTCGCCTATGCGTGGATCGGCGCGATGCTGCTGCTGGTGCTGTCGCCACACGTCGGCGTGCTGCTGCTCTCGTTCTCGAAGGTGTGGAGCTTCAGCGTGCTGCCCGAGGCCTACACGCTGGAGAACTACGCGACCGTCTTGCACGACTCGACGCGAATGATCTGGAACACCATCCTCTACTGCGGTCTCGCGGCGCTGATCGACGTGGTGATCGGCACCGCGATCGCCTACCTCGTGTTGCGCACGCGGCTGCCAGGCCGGCAGCTGCTCGACCACATGGCCACCGTGGCACTGGCGATGCCTGGCGTGGTGCTGGGCATCGGCTACCTGCGAACCTTCCGGGAAGTCGAGCTGCCGTTTACCGGCACGCTGCTCACGTCCAGCTGGCTGATCTTCGTGCTGGCGTATTCGGTGCGAAGGCTTCCGTACGCGCTGCGGTCGTGCATGGCGGCGTTGCAGCAGGTACACGTCTCGATGGAGGAGGCCGCGCAGAACCTCGGCGCGCCGCGGGGCCGCACGATCCGGCGCATCGTCGTGCCGCTGATGGCCGGAGGCATCCTGGCCGGTTTCGTGACGAGCTTCATCACCGCGGCGGTCGAGATCTCCGAGACGATCCTGCTGACCAGCCGCGAGAGCCTCGCACCGATGTCCTACGGGATCTACCTGTACATGCAGTCGATCGTCGGGCGCGGGCCGGGAGCGGCGCTCGGCGTCATCGCGGTCGTGGTCGTGGCGCTGGGCACCTACGCGTCGCATCATTTCGTCGCCTCGAGGCAGGCGCACCATATCGCCAGGAGACAAGCGTGACAGGGCCGGTCAAGGTCGAGGTGCGCGACGTGAACCTCGCGTTCGGCAGCAACGTCGTGCTGCGCGACATCGACATGGCGGTCGAGCCGGGCGAGTTCTTCGCGCTGCTCGGGCCGTCGGGATGCGGAAAGTCGACGCTGCTGCGGCTGATCGCCGGCTTCAACCGCGCGCAACGCGGCGCGGTCCTGATCGACGGCGAGGACGTGACCGGCGTCCCGCCCTGGAAGCGCAACGTCGGCATGGTGTTCCAGAGCTATGCGCTGTGGCCGCACATGAGCGTCGGCGAGAACGTTGCGTTCGGGCTCGAGGAGCGGCGCTTGCCGAGGGCGATCGTGCGCGAGAAAGTCGGTCGCGCGCTCGCGCTGGTGGGGTTGTCCGAACTCGCGGCGCGGCGGCCGGGCCAGCTCTCGGGCGGCCAGCAGCAACGCGTCGCGCTCGCCCGAACGCTTGCGATCGAGCCGCGGGTGCTGCTGCTCGACGAGCCGCTGTCGAATCTCGACGCCAAGCTGCGACACCACATGCGCCGCGAGCTGTTGGCGATGCAGAGGCAGCTGGCGATCACGACGATCTTCGTCACGCATGACCAGGAAGAAGCAATGACCACCGCCGACCGGATCGCGGTGATGCACCAGGGCGTGATCCAGCAGGTCGGCACGCCGACCGGGCTCTACGACGACCCGGCCAACCGCTTCGTCGCCGAGTTCGTCGGAACGATCAACCTCTTGCCGGGCGATGCCTCGGCGGGGGCGGTCTCGTCGGTGCTCGGCACCGTCGCGCTGCCGGCGCAGTCGCGTGCGCGGACCGGCCCCGTCGAACTCGCCTTCCGCCCGCACAGCGTCGTGCTGAGCGCGGCGCGCGGCGATGCGTCGCGCCACTGGGTCGGCGCAACCGTGACGGAGCGCGAGTTCCTCGGCGAGTTCGTCCGCTACAGGGTCCGAGTGGGCGACGTCGAGCTGATCGCCGACCAGCCGCACCGGCTCGGCGACGACGGCTTCATGCCCGGCGCGCGCGTGCAGGCGGGGATCGACCCGGGGCAGCTGCGCCTGGTCGCGCAGTGAACGGCCGTCCGGTGGCGCGCCGTCGTCAGGATGGCTCGAGCACGACCGCGTGGATCGGCGGCAGCGACGTCGACACGGTCTGCCAGTGGTCGCCGCCGTCGTCGCTGGACCACAGCCCGCCGGTCGTCGAGCCCATCATCAGCGTGCGTCCGTCCACGCCGACGTCGAGCCCGTGACGGTAGACGAGGTCGTAGCAGTGCGCCTGCGGCAGGCCCTCGCGCAGCGCGGTGAACGTGTGGCCGCCGTCGTCGGTGCGCAGCACCGCGAGCGCGGCGCCGACCGGCACGCGACGCTGGTCGGCCACCGCCGGCACGAACCACGCGCGGGACGGATCGTTCGGGTCGGCGGCGACGGTGAACCCGAAGTCGGAGACCGGCACGCCGGTGACCTGTTGCCACGAGCCCCCTGCGTCGGTCGAGCGCCAGATGCCGTTGTGGTGCTGGCACCAGAGATGCGCAGCGCTGGAAGCGCAGGCGACGATGCGGTGAACGTCCTGCGCGGTCTCGTCGAAGGCGTGCTCGGGCGGCATGTAGTCGGCGCGCATGCCGCGCGCGCTGGAAGCCCAGCTCGCGCCACCGTCGTCGCTGGCCCAGGCGCCGCCGGTGCTGACGCCGACCAGCATGCGCTGCCGCGCCGGGTCGCGCTTGTGTGGGTCGAGATTGCGCGGGTCGAGCACGATCGAGTGGATGCCCGGCGCGTCGTAGCCGCCGCCCGACCATTCGCGCCGGCGTGGGTCGGTCCACAGCGGCTCGTTGATCCGCCACGACGCGCCACCGTCGTCGGAGCGAAACAGCCCGCCGGGCAGCGTGCCGGCCCACACCGTGCCGCCGTTGCCGGCCAGGGTCCAGATCTGTACCAGCTTCCACTCGACGTCGTCCTGCGAGTCGCGGGGTTGCGGCGGGTAGAGCGGCGCACTCACTTCGCGCCAGTTGCGGCCGGCGTCGTCGGACGCATGGCACTTGACGCCGAAATGACCGAGGTTGAGCGCCGCGATCATCGGACGGCCGGGCTCCGCGGGATCGGGCGGCAGCACTGCGCTGACCGGCTCGCCGAGGAAGGCGACCGACGAGATCCCCCAGCCCGCGCGCGCGCGGCGCAACTCGAACAGGCCCTTGCGGGTCGCGACCCAGGCACGGTGGCTCATCGTCGTCATCCTCCGGTCAGTGCCTGCAGCACGTACACCGTGCCGTCGGACGGCAGGGCGACGTCGAGCATCCGCCGGTCGCGCAGCCGCCGGCCGTCGATGAACACCACCAGGTGCGGCCGCAGGTGCGACTGGTCGTCGAGCACGTAGCCGCGCAGCTGCGGATTCACGGCGAACGCGTCCTCCAGCGCCTGTCGCAGCGAGCCCGCGTCGGACTCGATCTCGGGCACTTCGGTGAAGCGGCGCAACTGTTGCGTGAAGACCAGGCGCGGCATGTCGTCGATTGATACTGCAGCGCGTGCCGCGTTGTCAAAGGTGGCGAAGATGCAGGTTTCGGCGTCAGGGAGATGCAGGCGGCGCCGACCGACACGCGATATCCTCGAATCGCGACGCGGGCGGCCGCCGTAGCGCCGCGACAACCGGAGGCGAGCCATGCGAACGATGTCCCGCCGCGAAGCGCTCGGCGCCCTCGGCGCGCTCGGTGCCACGGCCGTTGGCGCGACGTTCCCCGCGCCGTCGGCGGCCCAGGGGGCGACGATTCAGTCGTGGCCGCTCGCGACGCCGCGCGGCACCGGCATTCACGACGTCGCGCCCGCGCCCGACGGCGGCGTCTGGTTCACCGCTCAGCGTACCGGCCACCTGGGCTGGTTCGATCCGAAGAGCGCGCGCGTCGAACTGATCCCGCTCGGCACGGGCTCGTCGCCGCACGGCGTGATCCAGGGCCCCGACAAGGCGGCGTGGATCACCGACAGCGGCCTGAACGCGATCGTGCGCGTCGGCTGGTCCGACCGAGCGCTGCGGAGCTTCCCGATGCCCCAGGGCACGCCGTACGCGAACCTGAACACCTGCGCGTTCGACGGCGACGGCGACCTGTGGTTCACCGGGCAGAGCGGCTTCGTCGGCAGGGTTTCCGTGAAGACCGGCGCGGTGACGGTGAAGGCTGCGCCGCGCGGTCGCGGCCCGTACGGCATCTGCGCGACGCCGCGCGGCGAGATCTGGTGGTGCTCGCTCGCCGGCTCGTTCATCGCACGCATCGATCGGCGCAGCGGCGATTCGATCGTCGTCGAGCCGCCGACGAAGGAACAGGGCGCGCGGCGCGTCTGGAGCGACAGCAGTGGCCGAATCTGGGTCAGCGAATGGACCAGCGGCAACCTGTCGATGCACGACCCTGCGCGCGGCAGCTGGGATGCCTGGAAACTTCCCGGCGACGCGCCGCGCGCCTACGCGGTCTACGTCGACGAGCGCGACAAGGTCTGGGTCAGCGACTTCGGCGGCAACGCGATGTTCCGGTTCGACCCGGCCAGCGAGCGCTTCGAGCGCTTCGGCTTCCCGCGCGAGGCCGCCAACGTGCGCCAGATCCTCGGTCGTCCCGGCGAAGTGTGGCTGCCCGAGAGCGGCACCGAGCACATCTCGGTGATCCGCACCGCCTGAGCCGCGTCCCGCCACGACCCGGACGATCGATGCCGAACCGCCTCGCAGGCGAAACCAGCCCCTACCTGTTGCAGCACGCCGGCAACCCGGTCGACTGGCACCCGTGGGGCGAAGAGGCGCTCGCGCTGGCGCGCGCCAGCGACCGCCCGATCCTGCTGTCGATCGGCTATTCCGCCTGTCACTGGTGCCACGTGATGGCGCACGAGTGCTTCGAGGACGAGGAGACCGCTGCGCTGATGAACCGCTGGTTCGTCAACGTCAAGGTCGACCGCGAGGAGCGGCCCGACCTCGACCAGATCTACCAGGTTGCGCACCAGCTGATCGCGCGGCGACCGGGCGGCTGGCCGCTGACGATGTTCCTGACACCCACCGGCAAGCCCTTCTTCGGCGGAACCTATTTTCCGAAGCGCTCGCGCTACGACCTGCCGGGATTCGACGAACTGCTGCAGCGGGTGGCGCAGGTGTGGGAGCAGCAGCGCGACAAGCTCGTCGCGCAGGGCGACGAGCTGGTGCGGCATCTCGCGTCCACGCTGCCCGAGCGGCCGTCTGCCCCGCAGGCGGGCGGCGCCGGCGACGGTGCGGCGGGACCCGGGCCAACGCCCGACGCACTCGCCGCGCTCGCCGTCGATGCGCCGCGGGCGCTGCGCGACGCGCTGATGCCATCGTACGACGCGGCCCATGGCGGCTTCGGCGGGGCGCCCAAGTTCCCGCAGCCGTCGACCCTGGACGCGCTGCTGCGCCACGCGGTCGCCGCCGGCGACGCTGTCGCGCGCGAGGCGGTGCTGGCGACGCTGAGGCGCATGGCCGAGGGCGGGCTCTACGATCACCTCGGCGGGGGCTTCTGCCGCTACAGCACCGACGCGCAGTGGCTGATCCCGCACTTCGAGAAGATGCTGTACGACAACGGGCCGCTGCTGCGCCTGTACGCCGAGGCCTGGCAGCTGAGCGGCGAGCCGCTGTTTCGGGAGGTCTGCGAGGGCACCGCGAACTGGCTGATGCGCGAGATGCAGTCCCCGCGGGGCGGCTACTACAGCAGCCTCGACGCCGACTCGGAGGGCGAGGAGGGACGGTTCTACGTCTGGGAGCGCGACGAGGTCGCGCGGCAGCTGGACGGCGCGCAGTTTGCGGCCTTCGCCGCGCGCTACGGGCTCGACCGACCGGCCAACTTCGAGGGGCGTGCGTGGCACCTCTACATGGCGATGCCGCTTGCCGAGGTCGCCGCGCGCGCCGGGTTGCCGCAGCCCGACTGCGCCCGCGTCGTCGAGGCCGCGCGCCAGCGGCTGTTCGCGCTGCGCGAGACGCGCGTGCACCCGGGGCGCGACGACAAGGTCCTGACCAGCTGGAACGCGATGGCGATCGACGGCATGGCGTTCGCGGCGCGGGTGTTCGGCGAGCCGCGCTGGGCCGCGTCGGCGCGGCGCGCGCTCGACTTCGTGCGCGACGAATTGTGGCGCGACCGCCGGCTGATGGCGACGCACAAGGACGGTCGCTCGCACCTGAACGCCTACCTGGACGACTACGCGTTCCTGCTCGCCGCGACGCTCGAAGCGATGCAGGGCGATTCGCTTCGGCCGGACGAGCTGCGCTTCGCCTGCGCGCTGGCCGACGTGCTGCTCGCGCAGTTCGAGGACCCTCGCGACGGCGGCTTCTACTTCACCAGCCACGACCACGAGGCGCTCGTGTTGAGGCCGAAGTCGGGGCACGACGGCGCGACCGCGTCGGGCAACGGCGTTGCCGCGCTGCAGCTGCAGCGGCTCGGCCACCTGGTCGGCGACGCGCGCTACCTGAAGGCCGCCGAGCGCACGCTGTCGCTGTTCGCCGACGAGATCGGCCGCGTTCCGCATGCCTTCCCCACGCTGGTCAGTGCGCTGGCCGAGTGGCGGGCGCCGCCGACGATCGTCGCTCTCACCGGCCCGCCGGACGCGCTCGGGTCCTGGCGCGCGGCGCTCGGCCGCGGCTACCGGCCGGGCCTGATCGTCGTCCGCCTTCCCGGCGACCCGGCCGGACTGCCGCCGGCGCTCGCCAGGCCGGCGGGCAGTTCGCCGCAGGCCTGGGTCTGCCGCGGGACGCAATGCCTGCCGCCGATCGGCGAGATCGGGGCGATGGTCACCGAGCTGGGCTGACCGGCCTGTCGGGCGAGCCCGGGCGGCAGATCGGCGGACGTCGCGCCGCGAAGCCTCGGCGGACGTTCGATCGCCGGGGCGCCGGCGCGTGCCCTTCTTTCGTACAGATTGCGGACAGCCATCGGCCGTGATGATCCGAATCGTTGTGAAAACGCGCGCCTGACCTGCAAATCGTGTCGCTCCGGTTTTGCGGCAGGTCATCCGGGGTGCTCGCCAGCGTGTCTTGCCATCGTCTCTGTCCGACAATCAGGCAGTCGGGTCGGAGTAAGATGTCCACACGTCGGACAACGCCGGTCTGCGTGGGCCCACATCGACAAGGGATGTCCTGTCGAATCAGGGGCTTGTCGGCGCCATGCCGCCTGGCACGGTGCTTGCGACGAAATCGCCCAGACCCCGTCGCAACAGGGGCGGGCAAGCCGAACACACCGAGGAGAGACTGAATGCAGCTTATCCCCCTTCTGAAGCGCGCCGCCCGCTACGCGCTGCCGCTCGCCGCCGGCGCAATGCTCGCCGGTGCCGCGGCCGCCAAGGACATCAAGATCGCCCACGTCTACTCGAAGACCGGTGCGCTGCAGGCCTATGGCGCGCAGACGCAGACCGGCCTGATGCTGGGCCTGGATTACGCGACCGGCGGCACGATGATGGTCAACGGCCGAAAGATCGTGCTGATCGAGAAGGACGACCAGGGCAAGCCAGACGTCGGCAAGGCGCTGTTGCAGGCGGCCTACGCGGACGACAAGGTCGATCTGGCGATCGGCCCGACCTCGTCGGGCGTGGCGCTGGCGCTGCTGCCGGTGGCCGAGGAGTACAAGAAGATCCTGCTGGTCGAACCGGCCGTGGCGGATTCGATCACCGGCGACAAGTGGAACCGCTACGTCTTCCGCACCGGGCGCAACTCGTCGCAGGACGCGATCTCGAACGCGGTGGCGCTGGACAAGGATGGCGTGTCGGTCGCGACGCTGGCGCAGGACTACGCGTTCGGCCGCGACGGCGTGAAGGCCTTCAAGGACGCGCTGAAGAAGGCGAAGATCGTCCACGAGGAGTACCTGCCGACCAACACCACCGACTTCACCGCCGGCGCGCAGCGGCTGTTCGACGCACTGAAGGACAAGCCGGGCCGCAAGGTGATCTTCATCATCTGGGCCGGCGCGGGCAACCCGTTCAAGATCGCCGACCTCGATCCGAAGCGCTACGGCATCGAGATCGCCACCGGCGGCAACATCCTGCCGGCGATGGCCGCGTACAAGGCCTTCCCCGGCATGGAAGGCGCGACCTACTACTACTTCGACATCCCGAAGAACCCGGCCAACAACTGGCTGATCACCGAGCACTACAAGCGCTTCAAGTCGCCGCCCGACTTCTTCACCGCCGGCGGCATGGCGGCGGCGATGGCCGTGGTCGAGGCGCTGAAGAAGACCGGCGGCGACACGAAGACCGAGACGCTGATCAAGACCATGGCGGGCATGAGCTTCGATTCGCCGAAGGGCAAGATGATTTTCCGCAAGGAAGACCACCAGGCGATGCAGTCGATGTACCACTTCCGGATCAAGAACGATCCGGCCTTCGCCTGGGGCGTGCCCGAGCTGGTGCGCGAGATCAAGCCGGAAGAAATGCAGATCCCGATCCGCAACAAGCGGTGAGGCGCGCGACGCCGATGCGCAACGCCGGTCGGCGAGCGCGGGGCGACGGGCGTGTGGCGCGATGGGCGGCTCCGATCGGGGCAGCCGAAGGCCGGCTTCGTCGCCGGCCGCCGCAGCCCACCATGCTCGCGGCGTCCCGCGCAGACCATCGCACGCAAAGATGACCCCGTCGCTCGAAACGCGGGAGTTGACGATCAGGTTCGGCGGCCACGTGGCCGTCGACGCGGTGTCGTGCGCGTTCCGCCCCGGCACGCTGACTGCGATCGTCGGCCCCAACGGCGCGGGCAAGACGACCTACTTCAACCTGATCTCCGGCCAGCTGAAGGCCAGCGCCGGCCAGGTGTTCGTCGGCGGCGACGAGATCACGTCGCTGCCGGCACCCGAACGCACGCGGCGCGGACTCGGCCGCGCGTTCCAGCTGACCAACCTGTTTCCCAATCTCAGCGTGCTCGAAAACGTGCGGCTGGCGATCCAGGCGCGGCGCGGCATGGGGATGAACCTGTGGTCGATCTGGTCGAGCCACCGGTCGCTGGTCGCCGAGGCCGAGGCGATCCTCGAACGGATCGCGCTCACGGCTCGGCGCGACGCGCCGGCCAGCAGCCTGCCGCACGGCGACCAGCGCAAGCTCGAGGTCGGCATCCTGCTCGCGCTCGAGCCGACGGTGTTCATGTTCGACGAGCCGACTGCAGGGATGAGCGTCGACGAGGTTCCGGTGATCCTCGACCTGATCCGCGAGATCAGGCGCGACACGACGAAGACGATCCTGCTGGTCGAGCACAAGATGGACGTCGTGCGCAAGTTGTCGGACCGGATCATCGTGCTCCACAACGGCAAGCTCGCGGCCGACGGCGAGCCGGCCGAAGTGATCGCGTCGCCGGTGGTGCAGCAGGCCTACCTCGGCATGCCGGCCGACGACGAAGAGGCGCAGCCGGCATGAGCGCATCGTCCGCCGCGGGCGCGGCGAGTGCTTCGGGCGCGGGCGCCGCGGCCGGCGCGCCGCTGCTGACGCTCACCGGCGTGCACACGCACATCGGGGCCTATCACATCCTGCACGGCGTCGACTTCGAGGTGCCGGCCGGGCAGACCACGATGCTGCTGGGCCGCAACGGCGCGGGCAAGACGACGACGCTGCGCACGATCATGGGCCTGTGGACCGCGTCGGCCGGCCAGGTCCGCTTCGACGGCCACGACATCACGAAGCGCGCGACGCCGGAGATCGCGCAGGCAGGCATTGCCTACGTGCCCGAGAACATGGGCATCTTCGCCGACCTGACGGTGCGCGAGAACATGGTGCTGGCGGCGCGCGGTGCGCGTGATGCCGACGCGATCGACGCCGAGCGGCTGCGCTGGATCTTCGAGCTCTTTCCGGCGATGAAGACGTTCTGGGACCACCCGGCCGGCCTGTTGTCGGGCGGGCAGAAGCAGATGCTGGCGGTCTCGCGCGCGATCGTCGAGCCGCGCAAGCTGATCCTGGTCGACGAGCCGACCAAGGGCTTGGCGCCGTCGATCATCCGCAACATGCTGTCGGCGTTCCAGAAGCTGAAGGCGGCCGGCGCGACCATCCTGCTGGTCGAGCAGAACTTCGCGTTCGCGCGCCAGCTCGGCGACACGGCGGTGGTGATGGACGACGGCCGCATCGTGCACCGCGGCCCGATGGACGAACTCGCCACCGACGAGGCGCTGCAGGGCAGGCTGCTCGGACTTTCGCTCGGAGTGCATCAGTGAGCACCTCAGTGAGCACCTCAGTGAACACCTCAGTGAACACCTCAGTGAGCGCATCGGCGCAGGCTCCGGCCCGTTCGACAGACCGCCTGCCGCTGCTGCTCGTGCCGGTGCTGGCGCTGCTCGCGCTGCCGCTGGTCGGCAGCATGCCGACCTGGGCGACGCTGACCGTCGCCGGCCTGGCGATGGGAATGATCATCTTCATCATCGCGTCGGGCCTGACACTGGTGTTCGGCCTGATGGACGTGCTGAACTTCGGCCACGGCGTTTTCATCGCGCTCGGAGCGTTCGTCGCCGTCTCGGTGCTCGCGCCGATGGGCGGGCTGACCGCCTCGGAGTCGATGGCCGCCAACCTGGTCGCGGTCGGCGCCGCAATGCTGGTGGCGATGGTGGTGGCCGGCGCGATCGGCTACGCGTTCGAGCGCCTGATCGTGCGCCCGGTCTACGGGCAGCACCTCAAGCAGATCCTGATCACGATGGGCGGGATGATCATCGGCGAGGAACTGATCAAGGTCGTCTGGGGCCCGGACCAGATCCCGCTTCCGCTGCCGCAGGGGCTGCGCGGCTCGTACATCGTCGGCGACGCGGCGATCGAGAAGTACCGCGTGATCGCGGTGGTGGTCGGGCTGGCGGTGTTCGCGGCGATGCTGTTCGTGCTGAACCGGACCAAGATCGGACTGCTGATCCGCGCCGGCGTACAGGACCGCGAGATGGTCGAGAGCCTCGGATACCGCATCCGCAGGCTGTTCGTCGGCGTCTTCGTCGCCGGCTCGGCGCTCGCCGGACTCGGTGGCGTGATGTGGGGGCTGTACCAGCAGAACGTGATCCCGCAGATGGGCGCGCAGGTCAACATCCTGATCTTCATCGTGATCATCATCGGCGGACTCGGGTCGGCCGGCGGCTGCTTCGTCGGCGCTTTGCTGGTCGGACTGATGGCGAACTACACCGGCTTCCTTGCGCCGAAGGTGGCGCTGTTCTCGAACATCCTGCTGATGGTCGCGGTCCTGCTGTGGCGCCCGCAGGGCCTGTACCCGGTCGCGAAGCGATGATCCGCAGCCTTCTCTCGGCGGACTACCCGCGCAGCCGGCTGGTGGCGGCGATCCTGCTGGCGATCCTGGTCGCGCTCGCGCTGGCGCCGTTCCTGTTCCCCGGCGCGCGTTCGCTGGCGGTGGCTGCGAAGATCCTGGTGTTCATCCTGCTGGTGGCCAGCTACGACCTGCTGCTCGGCTACACCGGCATCGTGTCGTTCGCGCACACGATGTTCTTCGGCATCGGCGCCTACGGCGTCGCGATTGCCAGCACGCGCATGGGTCCGGGCTGGGACGCGGTCGCGGTGGGCGTCGGGTGCGCGCTCGCGCTTTCGGCGCTGCTCGCGCTGGTCATCGGGCTGTTCAGCCTGCGCGTCAAGGCGATCTTCTTCGCGATGATCACGCTGGCGGTGGCCGCGGCCTTCCAGACGCTGGCGTCGCAGTTGTCGGAGTTCACCGGCGGCGAGGACGGCCTGAGCTTCAAGGTCCCCGAGTTGCTGCAACCGTCGTTCGAGCTGTTCGAGGACACGGTGCTCGGCGTGTCGATCGACGGCCGGCTGCTGTCGTACTACCTGCTCTTTCTCTCCGTGCTGGCGCTGTTCCTGGTGCTGCTGCGCATCGTCAACTCGCCGTTCGGCCGCGTGCTGCAGGCGATCCGCGAGAACGACTTCCGTGCCGAGGCGCTTGGCTACCGCACCGTGGTGTTCCGCACGATCTCGAACGTGCTGGCGGCGGTGTTCGCGACGCTGGCCGGCGCGCTGCTGGCGATCTGGCTGCGGTACAACGGCCCCGACACGACGCTGTCGTTCGAGATCATGCTCGACACGCTGCTGATCGTGGTCATCGGCGGCATGGGGACGATGTACGGCGCGGTGATCGGCAGCGCGCTGTTCGTGTTCGCGCAGAGTTACCTGCAGGACCTGATGGGCTGGCTCTCCGGCGGCTTCGAGGCGGTGCCGTTGCTGGCGGCGCTGTTTTCGCCCGACCGCTGGCTGCTGTGGCTCGGCGTGCTGTTCGTGCTGTCGGTCTACTACTTCCCCGCCGGCGTGGTCGGCAGGCTGCGGGCGCGCGCGCTCGCGCGGAGCGGTGGGTGAACGCGCGCCAGCTGCTGGTGCGGGTCACGCACGCCGGCGCGGTGGCGACGCTGACGCTCACGCGGCCTGCGATGCACAACGCGCTGGTTCCCGACCTGCTGCTCGACCTGTGCGTGGCGCTCGAGGAGACGGGGCGGCGCGGCGAGACGCGCGCCGTGATCCTCGCGGCCGACGGTGACGCCTTCTCGATCGGCGGCGACATGCGCCGCTTTGCGCGCGAGATGGGCGGCAACGCGCTCGAAACCTATTCGGCCGAGCTGGTCGGCCTGCTGAACCAGGCGATCCTGTCGCTGATGAAGCTGCCGCAGCCGGTGGTCGCTGCGGTCCACGGACTGGTGACCGGCGGCTCGATCGGGCTGGTTCTGGCCTGCGACGTGGTCGTGGCGGCCGAGGACGCGGCGTTCAAGGCGCACTACGCGAGCGCCGGCTTCACGCCCGACGGCGGCTGGACCGCGCTGATGCCGGCGATCGTCGGCCGTCGCCGCGCGGCCGCGTGCGTGCTGCTCAATCGCACGCTGTCGGCCGGCGAGGCGCGCGACTGGGGCATGGTCACGCAGCTGGCGCCGCGCGAGCGCGTGGCGGACGTCGCGCGCGAGGCCGCGCAACGCATCGCCGCGGCGCCCGCGTCGACGATGCGAGAGGGCAAGCGGCTGCTCGCCGGCGACCTGGACGCGGTCGAGCGCGCGCTGGAGGCCGAGCGGCAGCGCTTCGTCGCGACCGTCGGCGGCGCCGAGGCGCGCGACGGCGTGGCACGCTTCCTGCGCACCTTCACGGGTTACCCCGACGACGCGCCGGCGCAGCGTGCCTGAAGGCCTGGCGAGCCGCGAGCGAAACATGTACGTCGTCGACTGGCTGCACAAGCAGGCGCTGCACCATCCCGACAAGCCCGCGCTCGTCGACAGCGCGAGCGGCGCGGCGCGCAGCTATCGCGAACTCGACGAGCGCGCGAGCCGTTTCGCCGAGTTGCTCGTCGAGCGCTGGCGGCTCGTGCCCGGCGCGCGGCTCGCGGTGCTGGCGGCCAACTCGCCCGACTACCTGGAGATGCTGTACGGCTGCGCGAAGGCAGGCGTCGTCATGGTGTGCCTGAACTGGCGGCTGCCCGCGGCCGAGCTCGCGCCGATCGTCGACGACGCGCAGCCTTCGGCCTTTGCCTGCGGCGAAGAGTTCCTCGCGGTGGCGGGCGCGATGCTCGCCGCAAGGGCGCCGGTGCCTGGCGTGGTGGTGCGCAGCGCGCCCGGCATGAAGGAGGCGCGGCCGGCGCCGGGAACCCCTGCCGGCCGCCGCCCCGAGTCCCTCGACTGGGCCGACTACGAGTCGGCACTCGAAGCGTCGAGCGGCCGCGTCGTCGAGATGCCGTGCCGGCCGATGGACGAGGCCTGGTACCTGCTGTACACGTCGGGGACGACCGGAAAGCCCAAGGGCGTGGTCCAGACCTACGGCATGGCCTTCTTCAACGCAGTGCACGCGATGCTCGCGACGAAGCTGTCGAGCGACGACGTGCTGCTCGCCGCGCTGCCGTTCTTCCACACTGGCGGGCTGAACCTGTACGCGAACCCGGTCCTGTTCGTCGGTGGCACGGTGGTCGTCATGCGCCAGTTCGACGCCGGCGAGGCGCTGCGCTGGCTCGAGACGGAGGCCACGCAGTTTCTCGGCGTGCCGGCGGTCTACCTGTTCATTGCCCAGCACCCGCGCTTTGCCGACGCGCGCTTCGCGAGGATGCGGCACTGGTCGGCCGGCGGCTCGCCGATGCCGCTGTCGCTGCTCGAGACCTGGGCCGCGAAGGGCGTGACGATCTGCTTCGGCTTCGGCATGACCGAGACCGGCCCGATCGTCTTCCTGCCCGACGCGGCGACGGCGCGCGCCAAGCCCGGCAGCGTCGGCAAGCCGGTCGGCACGATGCTGACCCGTGTCGTCGACGCGCAGGGCCGCGACTGCGCGGTTGGCCAGCGCGGCGAGCTGCTGATCAGGGGACCCGGCGTCACGCCGGGCTACTGGCGCAACGACGCGGCCACGCGCGCGGCACTCCGCGACGGCTGGCTGCGCACCGGCGACGTGGCGTACTTCGACGACGACGGCGATTACTGGATCGTCGACCGCTTGAAGGACATGTTCATCTCGGGCGGCGAGAACGTCTATCCGGCGGAGGTCGAAAACCTGCTGCACCGGATGCCCGGCGTGGCCGACGCGGCGGTGATCGGCGTGCCGGACCCGAAGTGGGTCGAGGTCGGCCTCGCGGTGATCGTCCTCCAGCCCGGCGCCTGGCTGGACGAGGCGTCGGTACAGGCCTGGTGCCGCGAACGGCTCGCCGGCTACAAGGTGCCGCGCCACGTGCGCTTCGTCGACGCGCTGCCGCGCACGCCGGCCGGCAAGATCGAGAAGCCGGCGCTTCGGCAGCGCTTCGGGGGCGTCGCGTGAACCGGGTCGTCACGCAGCGCGACTTCGACCGCTTCGCGGCGCTGTCGCGCGACGACAATCCGATCCACTGCGACCCGGCGTTCGCGCGCGGCACGCACTTCGGCGCGACCGTCGCGCACGGCATGTTCCTGTACGGGCTGATCTGCGGCGCGCTGACGCGCCACCTCGCCGCGCCGTGGATGCCGATCGCACAAACGCTGATGTTCCCGGCGCCGACGTTCGCGCGCGATGCGACGACGGTTCACCTGCGCGCGAGCGCGCCGCCGGACAACTTCGACGTCGGGGTGGAGGTGCGGCGCAACGGGCGCGGGATCGACACCGCGATCGGCGAGTGCGTCGTGCTGCGCGCGTTCGCTGTCGACGCGGGCGCGCGCCCGTCGACGTTGCGCGTGGACGAGCCGGACACGCTCCCGTCCGATACCGGCCCCGACACGCTGCCGCTGGACACGGGGCCCGACACGGTTCCGCTCGCCGACGACCGCGCCGCGAAGTCTGGAGCGCCGCCGGCCGAGGGCGGATCGCTGTTCGGCCTGGCGCCCGGACAGCGCGCGAAGGCGGCGCGCCGGTTCGGGCACGCGGACCTCGACGAGTACGCGGAACTGTGCGCGGACGGCAATCCGCTCGTCCTCGACGAGGCTGCGGCGCGGCGTGCCGGATTGCCGGCGCGCATCGTGCCGAGCCCGCTGCTGTCGGGGATGTTCTCGGACCTGCTCGGCACGAAGCTTCCCGGCCGAGGCACGGCATGGATGAAGCAGTCGCTGAGGTTCGTGAAGCCCGCGCATCCCGGACAACTGCTGCAGGCGATGGTCGAGATCGTCCGCGTGCGACCCGACAAGCAGCTGGTCAACCTGCGCAGCACCGTGCGCGACATCAGCGGCGCGCTGCTGGTCGACGGCGAGTCGCTGGTGCTGGTGCGGCACCTCGAGCGCGCGCGCGGCTGATTCGGTCCGGCCTCCAGAACGGATCGGCTTGCGGGTCTGCGCCGAAGTGCGCGACCAGCGCGTCGATGAACACGCGCAGCCGCGCAGGGTGGTATCGACGCTGCGCGAAGACCGCGTGGACGCCGAGTTCGCCGACGTGCCAGTCGGTCAGCAGCGGAACCAGCGTTCCGGCGTCGAGGTCGTCGCCGGCGATGAAGGTCGGCAGCAGCGCGATTCCCGCGCCGTCGCGAGCTGCCCGCCGCAATGCCTCGGCGCTCGACGACTGCAGGCGAACCACTGGATCGATCAACTCGGTGGCGCCGTCGCGCGTGAACGGCCAGCCCTGGAATGCGCCGAACGCAAAGCGAAGCGCGACGTGTTGCTGCAGGTCGGCGGGGCGGCGCGGCATCCCCTGGCGGCGCAGATACGCGGGCGAGGCCACCGGCAGCAGGCGCGACGTGGCGAGCCTTCGTCCCGCGAGCGCGGTGTCCAGGCGCGGCGCAACCCGTACTGCCACGTCGACCCCTTCCTCGACCAGGTCCACCACGCGGTTGGAGAACCGGAGTTCGATCGACAGCTCGGGCCAGGCCGCGAGCAGCGGTGCGACCATCGGCGCGATGTGCACGTCACCGAGTTCGGTCGGCGCGGTCACTCGCAGCGTGCCGCTCGGCGCCTCGGCGTGACGGCCGGCGACCCGGTCCGCCTCGTCGACCGCACGCAGCACTTCGATGCAATGCGCGTGGTAGCGCGCGCCGGCCTCCGTGGGCGCGACGCGGCGGGTGGTGCGGGTGAGCAGCGAGATCCGCAGGCGCCGCTCGAGATGCGCGACGTGCTTGCTGACCATCGCGGTCGAGATGCCGAGGCTTCGCGCCGCAGCCGCGAAGCCCGACAGGTCCACCACGCGCACGAAGGCGCGCATGCTGGCCAGCGTGTCCATGGATTGAATACTCGTGGTAAACGATGTCTTGCGAATTCATCGGATTATCAACCATTCCGACCCGGCCTAGATTGCCGGCTCCGACAATTCCGCGAGGGTTCGCGCCATGAACGCAGTGTTGCTCCACATCGACTTTCCGCACCATGGCCCGTGGGGGCCGGGGTTGGCCGGCGCCTTCGCCGATCTCGCGCGCAGCATCGCTACCGAGCCCGGCCTGATCTGGAAACTGTGGCTCGAGGACGAAGCAGCGGGGCGCGCCGGCGGCGCATACCTGTTCGCGAACCTTGCCGACGCCGAGCGCTACCTGCGGATGCATCGCGAGCGGCTCGCCGGCTGGGGCATCGTCGATCTCGCGGTCACGATCCGCGAGGTCAACGCTGCGTTGAGCGGGCTGTCGGGCGCGGCCGACGCGACCGCGCTCGGCGTGTCGGCCGAAGTCGCGGCCTGACGCCGTCAGGCGTTCCACTGAACGATCGCCTCGAGCGGCAGGCGCTGCAGGTCGGGGACCGTCGCATCGGGGCGCGGATACCCGACCGGCATCAGCAGCACCGCCTTCTCGTTCGTGCCGCGGCCGAGGAGGTCGCGCAGGAAGCCCATGGGGTTCGGCGTGTGGGTCAGCGTCACCAGGCCCATCACGTGGATCGCCGCGACGAAAAGCCCGGCGGCGATCCCGACGCTCTCGTCGACGTAGTAGTTCTTGCGGTGCGAGCCGTCCGGACGCAACCCGTACTTCTCGGCGAACAGCACCACCAGCCAGGGTGCATCGCTGAGGTGCTCCTTGACGTGGTCGGTGCCGAGCGGATGCAGCGCCTCGCGCCACTCGTCGGTCATGCGCTCGCTGTAGGTCTTCAGTTCCTCTTCCTCGGCGGCCGCGCGCACCTTCGCCTTCAATCGCGGATCGTCGATCGCGACGAAGCGCCACGGCTGGCGGTGCGCGCCCGATGGCGCGGTCCCCGCGGTCAGGATCGCGAGTTCGATCAGCCGGCGTGGCACAGGGTCGGCGGCGAAGTGGCGCGTGGTGCGCCGCTGTTCCATCTGCCGATGGAACGCCTCGGCGCGCGCCAGCATCTGCGCCTCGTCGAGGCGCACGTAGCCGGGAAGGGGCACGAAGCGCGGTTCCGGAAGGTGCTTCGTCAGCGCCTTGTAGCCGGGCTCCGCCGGCGGCGTCGACGTGGCGGGCGAAGCGGGTGCGTCGGCGCGGGGCTTGTCGGCGGGTCGTTCGGCCATGACGGTGCGCAGGTGCGGTGGAGCGCGCAGCATACAATGCAGCCGTGGATGCGTCGGGCGCGCCACGGGGTGCGCCGGGGGCACGAGACCATGGAACCCGCGATGGCTGGACCGGACTCGCAGAAGATCCGTTTCTGCACTGCCGACGACGGCACGCGGATCGCCTATGCAACCACCGGAAGCGGGCCGCCGCTGGTGCGCGCCGCGCACTGGCTGAGCCACCTCGAGTTCGACTGGGAGAGCCCGGTCTGGCGTCCGTGGCTCGCCGAACTGGCGCACGCGCATACGCTGGTTCGCTACGACGAGCGCGCCTGCGGACTGTCCGACTGGCAGGTCGCCGACATCTCCTTCGATGCCTGGCTCGCCGACCTCGAGACGGTGGTCGCCGCCGCCGGCCTCGCCCGCTTCGCGCTGTTCGGCATGTCGCAGGGCGCTGCGGTCGCGATCGCCTACGCGGTGCGCCATCCTCAGCGCGTCAGCCATCTCGTCCTGATGGGCGGCTTCGCGCGCGGACGATCCCGTCGCGGCGTGCCGCAGCAGGTCGAGGAACTGCGGCTCGAGCTGGACCTGATGCGCATCGGCTGGGGGCGCGAGAATCCGGCGTTCCGGCGGCACTTCACCAGCCAGTTCCTGCCGGACGGCACGCTCGACCAGATCCGCGCGTTCGACGACCTGCAGCGCGTGTCGGCGTCGCCGCAGAATGCGGCGCGCATCCTCGAGACTGGCAGCCAAGTCGACGTCGTGGCGCTGCTGCCGAAGGTGACGGTGCCGACCCTGGTGCTGCACGCGCGCGAGGACGCGCGCATCCCGTTCGAGGAAGGACGCCTGATCGCCAGCACGATCCCGGGCGCGCGCTTCGTGTCGCTCGACAGCAGGAATCACGTCCTGCTCGACGGCGAACCCGCCTGGTCGAAATGCTGGCAGGAGGTGCGCGCGTTCCTGGGGACCGGACGGGCGGCCGCCGCAGACCCGCCGGCATCGGCGCTGCCGGAACTCACGGCGCGCGAGCGGCAGGTGCTCGAGCTTCTCGCGCGCGGCCTCTCGAACGACGAGATCGCCGAAAGGCTCGGCATCGCCGCGAAGACGGTTCGCAACCAGGTGAGCGCGATCTTCGACAAGCTGCAGGTCTCGACGCGCGCGCAGGCGATCGTCAGCGCGCGCGAGGCCGGCCTGGGTCGCCACGGGTAGCCCGGCGCCCGGGACGCCGGTCCCGGCTTCTGCCCCGTCGATTCGCAACAGGCCGCCCGCACGCTTCGCGGCCGGGACGCCTGCCTCATGCGCGCCGGGACGCCGACCGGCTGAAATGTCGACCATCGGCAAAGCCATTCTGCGGCTGCGCCTCCCGAACCCGGAGCTTCGCGATGAACCTGGATTTATTCGATTCGATGATCGACATGGCGTTCAACCGCACGGTCGAGCTGCACGGCGCCACCGGCACCGAAGTGGTCTGCGTGCGCGGCCGCCTGTGGGTGGTCGACCAGCGGCAGGGTGGCGACCGCATCCTTCGCCAGGGCGAGTCGTGCCGGCTCGGCAGCACCGGTACCGCACGCGTCATGGCGCTCGAGCCGAGCCTGATGTGCGCGATCGAACCGTCGGCGCAGCTGCGGGCATCCCGGAACGGACAGGGGGGTCGCCTTGCAGACGGCCGCGCGTAGTGCCGGGCTCGCGACCTGGCCGGTCTACGCCGCGCTGGCGCTGACCGCATTGCTTTGGTCCAGCAACTTCGTCATCGGGCGGGCCGTGCGCGGCGACATGACGCCGGTGACGCTGAACTTCCTGCGCTGGGCAATTGCGCTCGCCGTGCTGTTGCCGTTCACGGCGCGCGACCTTCGCGCGCAGCGCGCGACGCTGCTGCGCCACTGGAAGCTGCTGGCCCTGCTCGGGCTGACCGGGATCGCGGCATTCCAGACCCTCTGCTACCTGGCTCTGACCACCACGACCGCACTCAACACGATCCTGCTGCTGTCGCTGGCGCCGCTGGCGATCGTGCTCGTGTCGTGGTTCGCTCACCGCGAGCGCGTGACGCGCCGTCAGGGGGCGGGACTCGCGATCTCGCTGGCCGGGGCGGCGGTCCTGGTCACGCACGGAGACCCTGCCACCCTCGCCGCGCTGCACGTTGCCGCGGGAGACCTGTGGATGCTGGTCGCGGTGGCGCTATGGGCGATCTACTCGGTGCTGGTCAGGCGGCGTCCGCCCGAGGTGCCGCCGCTCGCGTTGCACACGTGTTCGGTGGCGACCGGCACGCTGTGGATGCTGCCGGCGTTCGCCTGGCAGGTGGCGGACGGCGTTGCGTTGCCGACCGGCGCCGGCGCCTGGGCCGCGGTCGCTTTCATCGCGGTGTTCTCGTCGGCGATCGCGCACGCGCTGTGGGTGTGGGGTGTCGCGACGATCGGTCCGAACCGCGCCGGGGTGTTCATTCACCTGATGCCGCTGTTCGGCGCCGTGCTCGCGGTGGCGTTCCTCGGCGAAGTGGTCGTGCCCTTCCACGTCGCCGGTGCTGCGCTGGTGCTGAGCGGCGTCTTCCTCGCGGGCCGGCAGTAGTGGGCCGGCGGGTAGTGACCGGAAGCAGCGAACCGGCAGTGGCGTTCCGGCGCCGCGAGCTCAGGCGGTCGTCCGGGGCTCCGGCCGGTAGATCACTTGACCGAGGCGAGCATGTACTGCACGGCCGCCCGCACCTGATCGTCGGACAGTCCGCCGTTGCCGCCGCGCGGCGGCATGGCGCGGATGCCGTTGATCGAGTTCTTGACCAGCGTCTCTTCGCCGGTCGCGACGCGCGGCGCCCAGGCGGCCTTGTCGCCATACTTGGGCGCGCCGGCAACGCCGGTAGCGTGGCAGACCATGCAGGTCGCGTCGTAGACCTTCTTGCCATCGGCGGAGGCGGCGCTGGCCACAGGCGCCGGCGCGGCTGCGGCCGGCGCGGCGGCTGCAGCGGCTGCTGCGGCCGGGGCCGGGCTCGCAGCAGCTGGAGCTGCGGTTGCTGCGGGGGCCGGCGCTGCTGCCGCCGGCTTCGCTGCCGCCGGCTTCGCTTCCGCCGCCTTCGGCGCGTCGGCCTTGGCAGCGGCCTTCGGCTCTTCGAACTTGCCGCCGGACTGATTGGCCATGTAGACGACCGCGCGCGTGATCTCGTCGTCGTTGTAGTCGCCACCGCCCTGCGGGGCCATCGCGCCCTTGCCCTTCAGCGACGACGTGGTCATCGCCTGCAGGCCGGTCTTGATTCGTGCGGCCCACGCGCCAGCGTCGCCGAGCTTCGGCGCGCCGGCCACGCCCGTGGCGTGACAGGCCGAGCACTGCGCCTTGTAGACCTCTTCGCCGGACTTCGAGGCGCCCGGCGTGCTGGCGTCGCGCAACTCGAAGCGGGCCACCGGCTGGATCCGTGCCTCGATCGCCTCAGGCGTCATCGCTTCGGCGCCGGCGCCGGTGCGCGGGCTCGTGCCGACGAACTTGACGAGCAGCACGATGATCGCGATCGGCACGACGAATGCCAGAACGACCACGGTGATCAACTGCCGGGGGGTCTTGATGAAACTCTGGTGATCGTCGCTCATTCTGACGCAGCCGGTTGGAGTCGAAGCTCGGGATTATATCCGCTACTTCTTCTCGTCTTCCCCTTCCTTCTTGCTCCGCAGCCGGTCCTCGATTTCGTGCTCGATCTTGCGCAGCATCCGCTCGCCGGGATCCTTCCAGTCGCCGCCGGCGGCCCGCGCCATGTACGCGGTTGCGCGGGCAAACTCCTCGAGCGTCAGGTCCGGCTTGCCGCCGCGCGGCGGCATGCCGCGAACGCCGACCCAGGCGTGCGCGGTGAGGACGTCCTGCCCTTCCTCGATCAGCGGTTTCCACGCTTCGCGGTCGCCGAGTTGCGGCGACTTCTCCACCTTGGTGGCGTGGCAAGCCAGGCACACGTCGCGGTAGACCTGCTCGCCGGACGCGAGATTGCGGCCGGGCGTCGGCGCGGAAACGCAGGCGGCGGCAGAGGCCGCAGCAACTGCGATGCCGATCGATCTCGGCCATCGCAGGCCATGAACGGGACCGGACCGTGACGTGACCACTGGCGCCTCCATGCTCGTGTCGCCCGGATCTTAGCGGAAGCGCGCGGCGGCGAGCGGCGATCGATGGTCGCGCGCGGCGTGGGTTAGACTCTTGCGCATGTGGGCTCGCATCCGCGCCGTGCTGACCGTACTGGTCGTGCTGGCGATTCCCGTGCAGGGATTCGCCGTTGCAACCATGCTGTCGTGCGGGCCGGGTCACGAGCGCATGGCCGGCGGCGCCGTCGGCGGCCACGCCCACGATGCCGCCGCCCACGATGCCGCGATCGCACCGCATGGCCACGATCGTCACGACGGCGTCGCGGCGCACGTCCCCGCCGCATACGGGTCGGGCGACGTGGCGGCGCCGGCTCGGGCGCCCTTCACGCCGCCGGCGGACTTCAAGTGCAGCGCCTGCGCGGCCTGTTGCGTTGCGTCGGCGATCCCGGCCGCGCCACTGGTCGTCGCAATCGACCGCGCCGCCTCGGAAGAGATTGCCTGCGGTCGGCAACCGTGCGTCGAGTTCGTCGTCGACCGGCCCGAGCATCCGCCCCGAGCCCTCCTCGCCTGAAGGCGACGGGGCGCGCACCGCAGCGCGCGCGTCCCGTACGACCCCGATCCGCAGCAGGCGGCCAGCGACGGCCGCCGTCCGTGACCCGATCCGTCGAGAAACCCATGCCCGTATCGCGCATTCGACCGCCGCTGGCGACGAGGCCGTCGTCCCTGTTCGCGCGCGCCGCGCGCGCCGCGCTCGTCGCTGCGGTCGCCCCGGCGCTGGCGGTCGCGCAGCCCGCCGAACCGGGTCCTGCGCGCCTCGAACCGCTGGATGCGGCGGCCGGCGTGCCCGACGCGCGGTACCGCTCGGCGTTCGCCGGTTATCGGGGCCTTGCCGACGAGCCGGTCGGCTCGTGGCAGGCGGCCAACGAAGCCGTCGAGCGCGCGGGCGGATGGAAGGCGTATGCGCGCGAGGCGGCCGAGCCCGAAGCGCCCGCGGCGAACCGGGCTCCGCATGGTCCGGCCGGCCGCGTTCACGGGAGCCAGCGGCAATGACACCGGGCCTGTCTGCAAACACCGCGGCGCGCGGGCCCGCGCCGCGGATCGCTGCGGCGATCGCGGTGCTTGCGCTCGGCGGTTGCGCGAGCTTCAGCACCGATGGCGGCTTCGAGGCCGTCGAGCAGGTCGCCGCCGAACACCTGGGCAAGGACGCGCGCTGGACGAGGTCCGATGCCGAACGGGACGCGGTCGACCGGCGGGTCGCGCAGCTGCTCGCCGCGCCACTGACGATGGACGCCGCGGTGCAGGTTGCCCTGCTGAACAACCGCGGCTTGCAGGCGGCCTACGCCGAGCTCGGCATCGCCGAGGCCGACTTCGTGCAGGCGGGTCGCCTGCCGAACCCGGGATTCAGCTTCGGCCGCCTGCAGCGCGGCGACGAGACCGAGCTCGAGCGCGGGCTGCACCTGAACCTCGCGCGCCTTCTGGCCATGCCGACGGTGCGGGGCATCGCGTCGCGACGCTTCGAGCGCGTGAAGCAGGACGCGGCGCTGGCGACGCTGAAGCTCGCCGCCGACACGCGCAAGGCCTGGATCGCGGCGGTCGCGGCCGGGGAATCGGTGCGCTACGCGCGGCAGGTGCTCGAGGCCGCCGATGCGAGCGCTGAGCTCGCGCGGCGGATGGCGCGCGCCGGCAACTGGAACCGGCTGCAGCAGGCGCGCGAGCAGGGCTTCTACGCCGACGCCGCGCTCGGTGTCGCGCGCGCCGAGCGGCTTCACGGCGCGACCCGCGAACGGCTGACTCGCGTGATGGGACTCTGGGGCGGACAGGTGCAGTTCGCTTTGCCGGAACGCCTGCCCGAGTTGCCGGACGAAGCCGCCGCCATGCCCGACGTCGAGCGACGTGCGATCGCGCAGCGCCTGGACGTGCGGGCCGCGCGACTCGGCGTCGAGCAAACCGCGAAAAACCTCGGGCTGACGAAGGCCACGCGCTTCGTCGACGTGCTCGAACTGGGGCTCGTGCGCAACTCGTCGAACGAGGCGCCGACGCAGCGCGGCTGGGAGGTGAGGTTCGAGCTGCCGCTGTTCGATTGGTCGGACGCGCGCGTGGCACGCGCCGAGACGGTCTACATGCAGGCGCTCGACCGCGCGGCGGCGATCGCGATCGATGCGCGCTCGGAAGTGCGCGAAGCCTATGGCGCGTACCGGTCGGCCTACGACGTCGCGCGCCACCATCGCGACGAGATCGTGCCGATCCGCAAGCGCATCGCCGAGGAGAACCTGTTGCGCTACAACGGCATGCTGATCGGGGTGTTCGAGCTGCTCGCCGACGCGCGCGCACAGGTCGCCGCGGTCAACGGCTACCTGGACGCGTTGCGCGAGTTCTGGATCGCGCAGGCCGACCTCGAGCTCGCGCTGATCGGCAGGCCGGGCCTCGTCATGCCGGCGATCGCAGGCGCCGCGCCGCCTGCGGCCGCCGGGCCGGCGCACTGACGACGACCCGCAGCGACGCCGCCGATCCACGAACAGCGACCGACCCGGAGCGAGAGACCCGACGATGGCTTCCCGACGCGAATTCTTCCGCGGCGCGACCGCGATTACCGGCGCAGTGGCGGTGGCCTCGGTCGCGAAGGCCGCGATGGCGGCGCTTCCCGAACCGGTGGTCCGGACCGACCCCGGCACGATGGCGCCGCTCGCGCCGTCCACCGGTCGTCCGTACCGACCGGTGGTCACGCTCAACGGCTGGACGCTGCCGTGGCGGATGAACCAGGGCGTCAAGGAGTTCCACCTCGTCGCCGAGCCGGTGGTGCGCGAGATGGCGCCCGGCTTCAAGGCGCACCTTTGGGGCTACAACGGCCAGTCCCCGGGTCCGACCATCGAGGTGGTCGAGGGCGACCGCGTGCGCATCTTCGTCACCAACCGGCTGCCCGAGCACACCAGCATCCACTGGCACGGACAGCGCCTGCCCAACGGCATGGACGGCGTCAACGGCCTGACACAGCAGGGCATCGACCCGGGCAAGACCTTCGTCTACGAGTTCGTCGCGCGCCGGCCCGGCACCTTCATGTACCACCCGCACGCCGACGAGATGACGCAGATGGCGATGGGGATGATGGGCTTCTGGGTCACGCACCCGAAAGGCCGGCATCCGCTGATCGACGACGTGGATCGCGACTTCGTGTTCCTGCTCAACGCGTACGACATCGATCCGGGCAGCTACACACCGAAGATCATGACGATGCTCGACTTCAACCTGTGGTCGTGGAACAGCCGGATCTTCCCCGGCATCGATCCGCTGGTCGTCAGCAAGCACGACCGCGTGCGCATCCGCATCGGCAACCTGACGATGACCAACCACCCGATCCACCTGCACGGCCACGAGTTCGTCGTCACCGGCACCGACGGCGGACCGACGCCGAAGGCTTCACGCTGGCCCGAGGTGACCACCGACGTCGCGGTCGGCCAGATGCGGCAGGTCGAGTTCGTCGCCGACGAGGAGGGCGACTGGGCGTTCCACTGCCACAAGAGCCACCACACGATGAACGCGATGGGCCACGACGTGCCGACGCTGATCGGCGTCGACCATCGCGGACTGGCGCGAAAGATCACGCGGCTCGTTCCCGACTACATGGTCATGGGCGAGCGCGGCATGGCCGACATGGCGGAGATGGAAATGCCGCTGCCCGACAACACGATCCCGATGATGACCGGCGACGGGCCGTTCGGCTCGGTCGAAATGGGCGGGATGTTCTCGGTGCTGAAGGTGCGCGCCGACCAGAAGCCGGGCGACTTCACCGATCCGGGCTGGTACCGGCATCCGTCGGGGACGGTCGCGTTCGAGTGGAGCGGGGCGCTGCCCGACCCGGCGCGATTCGCTGCCGAGGGCGGGACGTCGATGTCGCCGGCGCGGCGCGACCGGGCGCCGGTCGAAGTACGAGTGCGAAAACCCGGTTCGCGCTTCGGGCACGACAATCACTGAGGAACGGCGGATCATGACGACGACGAATCGGCTGGTGGCGCACGCCGTTGCGGCAGGGGTGGCGTTCGCGCTCGCAGCGCAGCCGGCCTGGTCGCACGGCGACAACGCGCACGGCGCGCCCACGGTGAAGGAGCAGAAGTCGTGGGGCATCGCCGGCCAGGCGCGCGACGCGACACGCACGATCGAGATCCGCATGCTCGACACGATGCGTTTCTCGCCCGCGCGCATCGACGTGAAGGAAGGCGAGACCGTGCGGCTCGTGCTTCGCAACCGCGGCAGGGCGATGCACGAGCTGGTGCTCGGCACGAAGGACGAGCTCGACCGGCACGCGGCGCTGATGGCCAGGTTCCCCGGCATGGAGCACGACGAGCCCTACATGGCGCACGTCGCACCGGGGGGTCGCGGCGAGATCGTCTGGCAGTTCAACCGGGCGGGCGAGTTCGATTTCGCCTGCCTGATCGCGGGGCACTACGAGGCCGGCATGGTCGGCAAGGTTCACGTAGCGCCGCGATGACGCGAATCGATTCGAACCCGAACGGAGGCACGAGCATGGATGCAGGGAGATGGATGACGGCGGCGCTGGCGGCCATCGCAGCGGCACCGCTGGCCGCGCACCACGGCAGCCCGGGCGATCACGCGCCGCTGAGCGTGGCGCAGGCTGGCGACGCGGCAGCTGCCGACGCCGACATGGCGCAGGGCGAAGTGCGCAAGGTCGATCGCGCCAACGGCAAGCTCACGCTGAAGCACGGCGAGATTCGCAAGCTCGACATGCCGCCGATGACGATGGTGTTCCAGGTGCGCGACGTCGCGATGCTCGACGGCCTGAAGGCCGGCGACAAGGTGAGGTTCGCTGCCGAGAAGATCGGTAGCGCATACAGGGTCACGAAGATCGAGGCGGCGCCATGAACGCGGGCCATCGCCCGTTCGCGCGCAGCCAGCGTGGTGCAGCGTCGAAGGCGTGGTGGCTGCTCGCGGTCGCGGCGATCGCCGGCCTCGCGGCCTTCGGCTGGTCGCGGTTCGGCGCGCCGGCGAGCGCTCGCATCGATCCGGACGACGCGCGCCTGGTCGCGCTCGGCAAGGAAGTCTACGGCGCGCACTGCGCGAGCTGTCACGGCGCGAAGCTCGAGGGGCAAGCCGACTGGCGCTCGCGCCTGCCCAACGGGCGCATGCCGGCCCCGCCGCACGACGCCAGCGGGCACACCTGGCACCACCCGGGCGAAGTGCTGATCGGCATCGTCACGGAGGGCGTGCAGAAATATGCACCCGCCGGATACCAGAGCGACATGCCGGCATATGGCGGCGTGTTGTCGGACGAGGAGATCGGCGCGGTGCTGTCTTTCATCAAGTCGACCTGGCCGGCCGACGTGCGGCGCCGGCACGACGAGCTGGAACGGCTCGCGCGCGGAGGCTGATCGGGATCACACGGGGCGTGGCCGAAGGCCCCGGTCGAATGCTTCGGCCAGTTCGCAAGGAGATGGAAGTGAAACGCTTTTTCGCAAGATCGATTGCGCCGGTGCTGATGCTGGTCGCGGGTGCCGCGTTTGCGCAGCCCACCGCGCCTTCGGCGCCCGGGATGGGTCCGGGCATGATGGGCGGTGGCGGTGGCCCCGGCATGATGGGCGGCTACGGTCCGGGCCCGCGCGGTGGCTATGGTCCGGGTTACGGCATGGGCGGCGGCATGATGGGCGGCTGCGGCTACGGAACGGGTGGCGCGATGTCG